>ERZ833963.293-NODE-293-length-78359-cov-34.896187_pt1 | contig 78359 bp, 61 predicted proteins | sample MGYA00519693_ERZ833963 | MGnify/ENA primary metagenome ERZ833963 (study PRJEB31850, sample SAMEA3708748) | human gut metagenome | biome: human gut; feature: human-associated habitat; material: faeces | place: China | collected 2014 ...
GGATGCAGTAGGTGAAGCCCTTGTTGATCATGAAGTCCCGGCCATAGGCCAGCACGGCCTCGTGGAGCCGGGCAATGTCGCCCATGAGATAGTAAAAGCCGTTGCCGGACACCCGGCCCGCAGCGTCCAGATCGATACCGTCGAACCGCTCCATGATGTCGGTGTGGTAGGGGATATCGAAGGCAGGCACCGTAGCCTCGCCGAAGCGCTCTACCTCCACGTTGCAGCTGTCGTCCTTGCCGATTGGCACGGAGGGGTCGATCATCTGAGGAATTACCAGCAGGATGTGGTGGATCTGCTGGCTCAGCTTCTCCTCCATCTCCTCCAGCTGAGCCAGACGGTCGGCGTCGGCCTTCACTTGCGCCTTCACCGCCTCGGCCTCCTCCAGCTTGGAGGGATCCTTCTTCGCCTGTCCCATCAGCATCCCCACCTGCTTGGAGAGCTTGTTGCGCTGGGCCCGCAGATCATTGCCCTCGTTCTCGGCGGCTCGCTTCTCGGCATCCAACGCAATGACCTCGTCCACCAGCGGCAGCTTGGCATTCTGGAACTTCTTGCGGATGTTCTCCTTTACGGCATCTGGGTTCTCCCGGATAAATTTGATATCAAGCATAGTCTGACCTCTTTCTGTGTTTCACGTGAAACATTTATTTGGTTTTCAGGGCGTGGAGGGCATCCAGCAGCTGATTCAGATCCTCCACCCCGTAGTATTCCAGTTCGATACGGCCCTTTTTTCGGCCCGTGACAATGCGGCAGCCCCGGCCCAGACGGCTGCCCAGCTCCTTGGCGGCCTCCTTGGCGTAATCGACGGAGAGCCCATCCGGTTCCGGCTGCTCCGGCTTGGGGGGAGCCGTCAGCTTCTTCACCAGCTGCTCTGTCTGCCGCACCGACAGCTCGTCCTTGGTGATGGTGTTGGCCGCCGACTCCTGCATGGCAGGGGAGAGGGGGAGAATAGCTCTGGCGTGTCCGCTGGAGAGCCGCCCGTCCTCCACCATGGCCCGCACGGGGGGACACAGCTTCAGCAGGCGCATGGCGTTGGCCACGGCGGACCGGGACTTGCCCACCCGCTGGGCCGTCTCCTCCTGGGTCATGTTATACTGCTGCATCAGCGTCTGGTAGCCCTCAGCCTCCTCCATGGGGTTCAGATCCTCCCGCTGGAGGTTCTCGATCATGGCCAGCTCCATGGCCTTGCGGTCGTCGGCCTCGATGACGATAGCCGGCACCTCCGACAGACCCGCCATCCGGGCGGCCCGCCAGCGCCGTTCACCGGCGATGATTTGATAGTACCCTGACTGCAGCTTTCGCACCGTCAGGGGCTGAATGATGCCATGTTCCCGGATGGAGTCCGCCAGATCGGCCAGAGCGTCCGGGTCAAACTGCTTCCGTGGCTGGGAAGCGCAACTCTCTACTTGGGAAATGGGCAGGTACAGACTGGTTTTCTCCTCTTCGGGGGTCATCACGTCGTCCCCCAGCAGGGCGGCCAGTCCCCGACCTAAGCCCTTGGATGGATTCGCCATGGGATCGCTCCTTTCATCCGTTGTTTCTCTTCAAAAACTCCTGTGCCAGCTGCACATAGGCCTCAGCCCCACGGCAGCTGCGGTCATAGGAGGTGATGGGCTTTCCGTGGCTGGGCGCCTCCGAAAGCCGCACATTCCGGGGAATCACCGTGGCGTAGACCTTGCCGGGGAAGAAGCGCTTCACCTCTTGGGCTACCTGAATGGCCAGATTGGTGCGCCCGTCGAACATGGTCAGCAGCACACCCTCGATCTCCAGCTTGGGGTTCAGGCTCCGCCGCACCAGCCGCACGGTGTTCATCAGGTCGGACAGTCCCTCCAGCGCATAGTATTCCCCCTGCAAAGGTACCAGCAGGGAATCCGCCGCACACAGAGCGTTCAAGGTCAGTAGTTCCAGCGACGGGGGGCAGTCGATGAACACGTAGTCGTAGTTGTCCCGCACCTGCTCCAGCGCCATCCGCAGCCGAAACTGCCGCTCCGGCAGGTCGATCATCTCCACACTGGCTCCGGCCAGTGCCTTGCTGCTGGGCAGCACGTCACCATAGGAGGTGCGGACGATGGCCTTTTCCGTCTCCACGCTGTTGATGAGCACGTCATAGATGCCGTTGGATACGGTCTTGTCCACGCCCATACCGGAGGTGGCGTTGGCCTGCGGGTCAAAGTCGCACAGCAGGATGCGCTGCCCGGCGGCCTTCAGGGCAGCCGCCAGATTCACGCAGGAGGTGGTCTTGCCCACGCCGCCCTTCTGATTCACGATCGCAACGATTTTCGCCATACGCATCCCCCGTCACTCTTAGAGTTCTCTAATATGAGAATATTATATCAACTGTCACAATTTTTTTCAATAGGGAAGGAGCGTACTTTGCAAAAAAAGAGATGTTTCACGTGAAACATCTCTTTTTCTAATGCACTTGTCTCCGGTAATTGTTTCACGTGAAACAATTACACCAACAGAACGCCGCTCACGGGGGGGAGGGTCAGCCGCAGCATCCCATTCCGGGCGAAGAAGTGCTGTCCAGTCAAGGCATCCTTAGCCAGCGCTCCCGCCCAGGGGATGGACAGCTCCAGCGGCTGCATCCCGGCGTTCATGGCCGCCACCGTCACCTCGTCCTCGGACTGCCGCCGCAGCACCAGCCCACCGCCCACGGCGTAGAGATAGCCGATATCTCCGCACTGCAGGGATAACCGCTGCTTCCGCAGAGTACCCAGCTGGCGGAAATACGCCAGCAGCGACGAGTCCTCCTGCCCCCACGGGTAGGTGCCACGGTTCAGGGGATCCTCAAAGCCCTGCATCCCGGCCTCGTCGCCGTAGAACACCGTGGGGGAGCCGGGGAAGCTGTACAGCAGCAAAGCGCCCAGCCGCAGCCGGGCCAGTCCCATGTCCAGCTCCTCCGGGCTGAGGCGGTACGCTGCCCGGTCGTCTTTGCTCTCCGGTGTCCGGGCCGCACCCAGCATGGTCAGCAGCCGGGGCGTGTCGTGGGTACCCAAGATGTTCAACCCGCTGTAAAAGGCCGTAGGCGGATAGTTTTCCCGAATTTCCTCCATGTCCCGGCGGAAAGCCGACGCATCACCGCCCCGCAGCCACGCCAGCGCAGCCGTGCGGAAGGGGTAGTTCATGAGTCCGTGGGTCTCCCGGCCCAGCAGATACCTCCGCCGGCGGGAGTAGGCGATCTTGTTGCTGCCGTCCTCCCACACCTCGCCCAGCAGGAAGCTGTCTGGCTTCTCTGCCTCCATGGCCTGTCGAATTTCAGCGATGAAGTCATCGGGCAGCTCGTCCGCCACATCCAGTCGCCAGCCGTCGGCCCCTTGCCGCAGCCAGTGCCGCACCACGGAGTCCTGACTCCGCACGATGAAGTCCCGATAGGTGGGCGACTCCTCGTTCACCGCCGGCAGAGTCCTTACGCCCCACCACGCATCGTAGTCCGTAGGCCACGGATGGAAGCTGTACCAGTCGAAATAGGGGGAATCCTGACTCTGCGCCGCCCCCAGCTCCGGGTAGAAGCCTTCGGCGTTGAAGTAGCGGCTGTTGCTGCCGGTGTGGTTGAATACGCCGTCCAGCAGCACCCGGATGCCCCGCCGGTGGGCCTCCCGGCACAGCTGCCGGAAGTCCTCCTCCGTCCCCAGCATGGGGTCGATGCGGCGGTAATCGGCGGTGTTGTAGCGGTGATTGCTGTCCGCCTCGAAAATGGGACACAGATACAGCGTGGAGACGGAGAGACTCTGCAAATAGTCCAGCTTGGAAATAATTCCCAGCAGGCTTCCGCCGAAGTAGTCGTTGTTGCGAATTTCGCCCGCTTTATCGGGCTGCCATTGGGGGGTGTCGTCCCAACGCTGATGCACCAGCCGCTGCCCCACCATGCCGTGGCCGTCCGGCACCGCCAACCGGCAGAACCGGTCGGGAAAGATCTGATACGTCACCCCCCGGACGAACCAGTCGGGGGTAGGGGTGGGCTCATACACCGTCAGCTGCCATCGCTGACGGTCCGCCTCACCGCCGCAGCCATTGCGTCCCAGCCAGAGGAGGGAGCCGTCGGGCCGCCGCACCCGGAAGGCGTACCAGATCAGCTCCGGCTCCACCGGTGCCGTCAGCACACCGCTCCAGCCATCGCCGGAGGGGGAGAGGGGAACCTCCTGCTCCAGCCCGGCAAATTCCTGCCGTACCAGCAGGCAGCACGCCTCCAGCGGCTCATCGGCCCCCAGAGCAAAACGCACCTCGGCGCCGCAGGACACGGCGCCGAAGGGATCCTTATATCGAACATCACGAGAATCGAACCAAACAGACATGAACAGGGACCTCTCAGTTTAACAGAGTATTTTCGCCGATGATGGCGGTGCCGATCTCCTCACGGCTGAAATAAGCATTGAGGATATCCACCGCCGTCTCCGCCAGAGCCGCACCGGCGCCGCCCTTTTCGATGACCACCGCCACGGCGATCTGGGGATCGTCGTAGGGGGCGAAGCACACGAAGGTACCGTTGTTGGCATCGGTGACGCCGGTCTCCGCCGTACCGGTCTTGGCACCGGCAGACACCACGCACTTGGAGAAGTAGGTGGACAGGCTCCCGGTGGTCAGATCGTGCATACCGGTCTTGATGGCCTCCACCGTGCTGTCCTGCATCTCCACCACGTTGACGGGGTCCTTGTCGTAGGCATAGACCACGGCGGAGTTGTTATAGGTCTTGACGTTTTTCAGCAGGTGGGCCGCATAGTGCTCACCGTTGCCTACCAGCGTGGCGATGTAGTTGGCCAGCTGCAGCGGCGTAAACAGGTTATAGCTCTGGCCGATGGCGGCGGTCAGGGTCTGACCGTCGGACCACTCCAGATCGTTGGCCTCGGCGTACTCCGGGGAGGCCAGAGCGCCCTTGGCCTCGGCACTGTTGGGGCCGCCGATCTCGATGCCGGTGTACTGCCCCAGACCGAACTGGGTGGCATAGTCGTCCAGCGTCTTAATGCCCGTCAGACGGCCCACCTCATAGAAGAAGTAGTTGCAGGACACGGTGATGGCCTCCGACACGTCCACCCGCCCGTGGGTGGAGCCGTAGGAGCTGTAGATCCAGCACCGGGGCTGGGGGGAGGAGTAGTAGTCGTAGATGCCCCGGTCCAGAATGGTGGTAGAGGGGGTGATGACACCGGATTCCAGCGCCGCCACCGCCGTGCAGGGCTTGAAGGTGGAGCCGGGGGCGTAGGTGCCGCCAATGGCCCGGTTGAACAGGGGAGCTCCCTTGTCGTCGGAGGCCAGCGTGTCATAAATTTCGTCCCACTTGCTGATGTCATAGGTGGGGTAGGAGGCCAGCGCCAGCACCTCACCGCTGCCCACGCCCACCACCACGGCGGCGCCGCCACGGCGGATGCCGTCCTTCTCGGTCATGTCACCGATGGTCTTGCTGAGGGCTTTTTCCACGTCCTCCTGCAGGTCGATGTCCAGCGTCAGAGCCACGGTGTTGCCGGGCTTGGGTTCCTTGGTGTAGAACTCACCGGTGATCTGGCCATCGGAGGTGGTGGTAATGAGTTTGGTGCCGTTCTCACCGTGGAGATACTCCTCGAAGGCCTTCTCCACGCCGCTCTCGCCCACCAGAGCGTCCATGGAATACCCCTTGTCCCGGTATCCCACGATGCCGTTGTCCGGATCGCCCACCCAGTCCTCCTGATAGATGGGACTCAGCCGCCCCAGCACATGGGCGGCGTAGGTAGTGTCATACACACGGGCCGAGGCCGTGCCGGTGGTGACACCGGCATAGCGGCCGTCCACCACCTGATTGATGAGCTCCACCGACACATCGCTGGCGAAGGTGTAGGTACCCCCCGCGATGTCCCGCAGGGCCAGTTGGTAGCGCACACCGATGATAGCCCGTGCGTCGGTGTCGGAGTAGCTGTCCGCCACGCCGTAGAGCTTGCGCAGTTGGGCCATGAACAGCGGGGCCTCCTGCGTGGGCCGCAGGGTACCCACCGTGATGGCGGGCAGATCCTCCGACTCCAGATATTCCCGGAAGGCACCCTCGTCGGTGGGGGTGGTGTAGGTAAAGGGCGGCTCCTTGCTCACCGGCAGGGTATCCGTCCACTTGACGTTGTTGCTGCGGCACAGCTCCAACAGCCGGAAGATGGCGTCGTTGCAGTCCGTGTCGCTTTCAAATTCCTCGTCGGAGAACACCAGCGTATAGGTCAGCCGGTTGGAGATCAGCACCTTGCCGTTGCGGTCGGTGATGATGCCACGGGAGGCCTCCACCGTCTGAGCGGTGGCGTTGCTGGCCAGCGAGCGAGCCTTATAGTCCGATCCGTTGAGGATCTGAGTATTGTATAGTACACCGCAGAAGATCAGCAGGATCATCCCGAAGATCAATACCAGCGGCACCAGCCGGGATTTGGCCAGATAGGATTTCATAGCACACTCCTTTCAGGGGACTCACTCGGAGTAGATCCGCCGGCGCACCCAGCGGAAGGGAAGATAGACCAGCACCGTCAGCGGCAGTGTCACCAGGATCTCCCGCCCCGCCAGCGACGAGGCGGCGGAGAAGGCCACTCCCTGCTGATACGTCATCAGCAGAATTTGCAGCCCATTGGTGATGACCAGCGCCGCCAACCCCATGAGCACGGCGCACAGAAGCCCCGGCGTAATGAGGTAGTTGGCCACGGCAGCGGCGGCCAGCGCCGCCAGCAAAAATGCCAGAATATGGAAGCAGGGGATCAGCCCCGGCTGGGTCAGATCAAACAGCAGACCCATGGCCAGCGCCACGCCCATGCCGCCGTAGGCTCCCTCGAACATAGCTAAGACCGCCACCATCACCGGGGGCAGATAGGGATGCACGTGCAGCAGGGAGATGTGATCCAGCGCCAGTCCCTGCAATAAAAGCAGCAGAAAAACACCTGCGGTGTAAAACACCCATTTCCAGATGGTATCACGTCGGCTCATAGTGTCTCCCTCAGTCCACGGTGTCGAAGGAGGTGATGACAAACACCTCCGACAGGGAATCCAGATCCGTCTTGGGGGCCAGCACCGCATAGCGGGTCAGGCCGTTGTCATCGGTGCGGATCTCCTCCACAGAGCCGATGACCAGCTGGGAGGGGTAGTAGCCCCCCAGCCCGGAGGTGACGATGAGGTCGCCGTTGATGAGACTGGATTCCCCCTCCAGATACGACAGCTTCAGCCGCCCCGTCTCCATCAGGGCCAGATCGCCCATGGCCACCGTCACCTCGCCGGTGCGGAATACCCGTGCGCCCAGAGAGGAGTCCGTGTCCAGAATGGTGGTGATGGTGGACCAGTTGAGTCCGGCCTCCCGGATGACACCCACCAGATTGCCCTGATCGTCCACCACGCAGTTGCCCACGGCAATGCCGCTGGAGGTGCCCTTGTTGAGGGTCATCACACGGGACCAGTTGGAGGTGCTGCGATCCACGATAATAGCGGATTCAAAGGTGAAATCCCGCCGCTGCTGCCGCAGATTCAGCAGGTTCCGCAGCCGCTGGTTCTCCTCGCTGTCGATCTTGGCCTGATCCAGCTGCCGCTGCAGCTCGGCGTTCTCCTTTTTCAGGTCCGCATTCTCCTGCTGCAGCGCCTCCACGTCCTCGAAGCGCTGGCTTATGGAGCTGAACCACCCGCTGACAGCGGAACCTACCGCCCGGAAGGGGGAGGCAATGACGCCCCCGGCGTTCTGGAGAAAGCCGGTCTGGGAGCTGAGAGCGGAGGCCACACACAGAAGCACCGCCACCACCGTCACCGCCGCCAGCATCATGATGCCGTTTTTCTGGAAAAAATTCTTCATAGTTCTGATTCCTTATTGCAAAGTAATGCCCATTACGCCAGCAGCGTCACACCGAATTCCGCCAGCATCCGGCTCAGCAGCACCACCGGCAGACCCATGACGTTGAAAAAGTCCCCGTCGATGCGCTCCACCAGCAGCGCTCCCTGCCCCTGTACGCCGTAGGCCCCGGCCTTATCCATGGGCTCGCCGCCCCGGATGTAGGCCAGCAGCTCCTGCCGGGAGGCCTCCCGGAAATAGACGTCGGTGGACTGGGTGCGGGTGAGGGCCTTTTCTCCCTGCCGTACTGTCACGCCGGTGCAGACCTTGTGCTTTCGCCCGGACAGCGCCGTCAGCATGGAGAGGGCCTCCGCCTCGTCATGGGGCTTCCCCAGCCGCTGATCATCCAGAAAGACCATGGTGTCGGCGGTGATGACGATGGCATCCGTCGGCGCCTGCACCGCCTGAGACTTCTCCCGGCTGATGTAGGCCACGATATCCTCCGGCGCCAGCTCCGGGGGATACCACTCCTCCACGTCCGGCACGGAAATTTCAAATTCACGGAGTCCTATGCGCTGCAGCAGCTCCTGCCGCCGGGGGGACCCGGAGGCCAGTATGATCCTCGCCATAGCGCTTACCTCCCGGTGGAGCCGAAGCCGCCGGAGCCCCGTTCCGTCTCGTCCAGCTCCTCCACCACCGTCAGGGTGGGCCGCAGAATGGGCAGCACCATCAGCTGGGCGATACGGTCGCCGGGCTGGATGGTGTAGGGGACGTCCCCGTGGTTCACCAGCCCCACCGTCAGCTGGCCCCGGTAGTCGCTGTCAATGACCCCCACGCTGTTGGAGAGGGTGATGCCGTGGCGGGCGCCCATGCCGCTGCGGCTGCACACCAGCGCCACATACTCCGGTCCCGGCAGGGCGATGGCGATGCCTGTGGGGATGCCCTGCCGCCCGCCGGGAGCCAGCGTCACCGGCTCCTCCATGCAGGCGCACAGATCCATGGCCGCCGCACCGGCGGTGGCGTAGGCGGGCAGGGGGAATTTCGTTCCCATCAGCGGCGATACCGCCTTGACCTTCAACTCTATCATAGCAAATTTACTCCTAAAATATAAAAACGAATTGTTAAAATCGATTTTCGTCCATAAACTTTCCCGTTATTCCTTTTCCGGCACCGTGATATCCGCCACGGAGTAATCCCCCAGATCCAGCAGCTGCCGGACGCAGTAGGGGATAGGCCGGTGGAACACCGGCCCGTCCACGGCGATGGTGTGGAACTCTCCGTTCTCGCCGCAGATATCCACGCCGCAGGCGATCATCTCCTCCACCATGGCCCGGTCCATAACCCGGCCCAGCAGATGTCGGGGCAGCACCCGGCGGTCCAGCGTCTTGATGAGACACCGATACCCCAGCTCCAGCACCTCCCGGACGTTCTCCTGCCGGTCGTGGTGCCATAGGGGGTATACCGCCTCCAGCCCCACGTTTCGGCAGCGCTCCTCGCCCCAGGCCCGGTTGTTCTCAATGTCAATATCCCCGAAGCACACCAGCTCCGCACCCTGCTCCTTGGCCCGGCGCAGTGCCGCCTCCATGGACAGATGGTACTCCTCGCCGCCGGTAGGCACCGCCAGCAGCGGCAGCTCCAGCGCCTCGCCGTATTCCTTCAGCAGTGCCGGGTCCACCCCATGAAAGTAGGAGCGTCCCGCTTCGGGGTTGAACATCACCAGCAGCGCCATAGGCTCTGCTCCCGCCTCCAGCATTTTGTGCAGGCACAGGGTGCTGTCCTTGCCGCAGCTGTACGACAGGATAAATTTCTTCCCGGCCACGCCGGCCAACGTATTTTCCACCGGAACCTCCTGTTTTGGGACAATTTATTGATAACTTATAGGAATTTTTCGATTAAAAATAACGAAATGTATTCACTCTACCCCCCGGTAGAATAGGCCCCGTGTCAGATCGGCCGGGATATAGTCCCCTTGCCCCTGATACCGCTGCAGCGCCGTCACGCACTCCGCCGGGGATTCCGTGGTGAACCGCAGCCGGGCATAGGTGAGCCCCAGCCGCCGCCACTCCGGCTTGTCCGCCAGAAAGAGGGTACGGCTGTTCTCCAGCTCGTTGCGGTGGCCCCATGCGGGCATCAGCGGGAAGCGGGCCCCGGTTCGGTCGGTGAGGACGTTCTCCCCGGTGCAGCGGCAGGCGGCGGAGCGCTTCCGGTAATCGCTGCCCACATCGCAGCAGCCCAAGCTGTTGGCAATGACGCAGTTCTCCATCAGCATCAGCGGCAGGCGGCCATAGACCACCGCCTCGCAGGGCAGATACTTTTTCAGATCCCGGATCTGCTGGTGCCGCAGCTCGAAGGATACGGCGGCGGTGGAGAGCCCCAGCTCCCGCAAAAACAGCAGCGCACGGGAGTTGAATACGTTCATCCCCAGATCGCCCCGCAGCGGCAGCCCCAGACCCTCGGCAATGGGCAGATGGCCCAGATTGCTCACGGCCACGGCGGCCAGCACCTGCCGGTGCCGCACCAGCATCTCCCGCAGCACGGCCTCGTCCTCCGTCCGGAAAATGCGGGGCAGCACGGCGCAGAAGGACGTCCGGTCCAGATACGGGGTCACATCCAGCGTATCCAGCCACTCCACCGGCAGATAGATCATCTCCGGGCGGCAGTCCGCCAGCGCCTGCGTCAGCTGCTCCGGCTTCTGGAGGGAGCAGGTCAGCAGCGGCTGCGCCGGCTCCACCGGGGCATCGGGCAGCGGCTCCGGCTGGGCGATCCGGCGTTCCGGCACGGCGCAGAGAACCTCCTCCAGCGCCGTCAGTCCCTCCCGCCGCAGGGCGTTGACCGCCCCGGCGGAGAGCATCAGCCCCTCCTCCAGCGTCACCCGCACCTCCCGGCAGCGGAAGGCGGTGCCGCCGGTCTTTTTCAGACGGGCCTGCAGCTCCTCCGCCGTCAGCGCCCGGTTTCGGGCGGTCTCCGGCACAGGGCCTGTCACCTCCGCCCGCTGATCCCCGGCCCGCACCGTCAGGCGCACCGGCTCACCGGCCCGGCAGACGCAGTCCATGTCCACCGCCACCGTCCGGCGATCCTCTTTTTCGTACAGTGTCCGGGCCTGGGCAAACAGTTCCTTGGGCTCCGGGACATTCTCCGGCCGGGTGCCGAACATCTGCGGCCCCTTCCGGCCCAGATAGTATCCGTCGGTGAAGCCGCTGCGGCTGAAGGCCAGCTCCAGCTGCCGCTGCTCCTCACGAGTGGGGCGGCGCTTTTCGTCCAGCAGCCGCCGGTAAATGGAGGTGATGACCGCCACGTACTCCGGCCGCTTCATGCGCCCTTCCAGCTTCAGGCACGCCACCCCCATGTCCTCCAGCTCCTGTAGGTAGGGGGAGAGGTTGGCGTCCTTCAGGCTCAGAGGATGGCCTCCCGCCGCCGGGGCATTGACCCCATAGGGCAGGCGGCAGGGCTGAGCGCAGGTACCCCGGTTGCCGCTGCGCCCGCCGATGACGGCACTGAGAGCGCACTGCCCGGAGTAGCACATACAAAGAGCGCCGTGGGCAAAGACCTCCACCTCCGCCGGACAGTCCCGGCAGATGGCGGCAATGTCCCGGCGGGACAGCTCACGGGCCAGCACCACACGGGTAAGGCCCAGCTCTGCCGCCCGGCGGGCGCCCCCCAGCGTGTGCAGGCTCATCTGGGTGCTGGCGTGGAGGGGCAGCTCCGGCGCCGCCTGACGGGCCAGCTGCCATACCCCCCAATCCTGGATCAGCACCGCATCTGCCCCCAGCCGGGAGGCCTTGTGCAGCAGCTCCGCCGCCCCCGGAAGCTCCCGGTCGGTGAGCAGGGTGTTCAGGGTCAGATAGACCTTCACCCCTCGGAGATGGCAGTACCGCACCGCCTGTGAAAACTCCTCCTCCGTGAAGTTCTTGGCGCTGCGCCGGGCGTTGTAGGCCCCGAAGCCCATATACACGGCGTCGGCACCGCTCTGCACGGCGGCCACCAGAGAATCCCACCCTCCGGCGGGAGAGAGCAGCTCCGCCATTACTTGTGACCCTGCTGCGCCTTGAACAGCTGCCGCTTCAGCTCCGAGGCCTCCGCCTTGGCCTGAGACGCCTCGTCCAGATATGTTTTCAGCTGACGACGCAGATTCTCCGCCGCCTCCTGAGCCTTCAGCAGCTCGTCTGCCAGATTCACCGCCGTCAGCACGGCGGCGTCAATGCGGCTCACATGGGCGCCCTCCTGCAGCTGCGTCATCTTCTCATCCACCAGAGCGCCTACCTTCTCCATGTAGGCGGCGCTCTCATCAGCGACCAGGGTGTAATCCTCGCCGCAGATGCTCATTGTGATACGATTCGCCATAGTGACCTCCTGCTTTCTATGTAAACTGAGTATTTCTGGATAGCTATACAGAATCTATTATAGCACAAAATCCCACCGGGAAAAGACTTTTCTTCCCCAAACGGGGATTTTTCAAAAAATCCCGGCGGGACGCTTTACGCAGACGGGGTTTTCGTGTAGAATAGAGGGACGAAAAGAGAGGGGGCGCAGCGCCGTGGCGGGATATATCCTCCGGGAGGATCAACCGAATATCGTGCTCCCGGCCCAGCAGGCGGACCGCCTCATCGGTCGGGGTGACGGGGATGCGGCGCTGCTGTATCTGTGCCTGCTGCGGGCGGACCGTGGTGTCACGGCGCAGGAGCTGCAGCGGAAGCTGAAATGGAGCCAGCTGCGCCTTCATGCGGCGGAGACGGCCCTTCAGGAGCTGGGACTTATCGACCGGCCCCCGGAGCAGAAGCCCCCGGAGCCGGCACAGGAGCGCCCGGTGTACACGGCGGATGACCTGACGGATCTCCTCACCGGCGACGCCGGCTTTCGGATGCTGGTGCCGCAGACGGAGGAGAAGCTGGGCAAGCGCCTGAAAACGGCGGACCTGCAAATCCTGGCGGGACTGTATGACGATCTGGGCCTTCCGGCGGATGTGATCTACCTGCTGGTGTGCCACTGTGTCACCCGTTCCGAGGAGCGCTACGGCCCCGGACGGCGGCCCACCCTCCGCCAGATCGAGAAGGAGGGCTATCACTGGGCGCAGCGGGGCCTCTTCGATCAGGAGAGCGCTTCCCGGTATCTGCGGGACTGGAATGTCCGCCGCTCCGCCATGAGCCGGTATATGCAGGTGCTGGGTCTGGGCGACCGCCGCCCGGTGGAGAGCGAGGAGCGCTACATCGCCGACTGGATGGACAAGGGCTTTCCCCCGGAGACAGTGGCGCTGGCTTACGACAAGACGGTGTTTTATAAGAAGGAGCTGAACTGGCGATATCTCAACGGGATCCTCCGCCGCTGGCACGAAAACGGCTGGCACACGGAGGAGGAGGTCCGCCAGAGCGACAGCCGCAAGCCCTCCCGGCGGGAGGAGAAGAAGGACGACTCCCGTATGGAGAAATACATGAAGTGGTAAGGGGGAAAACTCCATGGCATACGATGGAAAGGTGTTGCGTCAGGCCACCCTGCGCTTTGACGAGGACAAGCAGCGCCGTCAGGAGCAGCAGCGCCAGCGGCAGCAGCAGGTCTATCAGCAGTGTCCGGAGCTGGAGAGCATCCAGCGGGAGATCCGGGGCACCATGGGCGAGATCATCGCCTCCGCCCTGCGGCGGGGTACGGATCCCCTGCCCGCCATCCGGGTGATCCGGGATAAGAATCTCTCCCTGCAAAAGCGTCGGGCGGAGCTGCTGGCCCAGCTGGGCTATCCGGAGGATTATCTGTCGGAAAAGCCCCGCTGTACCCTGTGCGGGGATACCGGCTACCGGGGCGACGGCCTGTGCAGCTGCCTGAAAAAATACTATGCACAGGAGCAGATCCGGGAGCTGAGCCGGATGCTGGACATCGGCAGCCAGAGCTTTGATACCTTCGAGCTGGACTGGTATTCCCCGGACCGTGGCAGCCTGCCCCGCTCCCCACGGGAAAACGCCCAGCGGAACCTGAACCTGTGCCGGGACTTTGCTGCCCGCTTCCGTCCGGGGCGGGAGAATCTGCTGCTGTTCGGCGCACCGGGGCTGGGCAAGACCTTCCTCTCGGCCTGCATCGCACGGGTGGTCAGCGAGGATGGCTTCTCTGTGGTATACGATACGGCGGGCCATGTGTTCAGCCAGTTTGAAAGCGCCAAGTTCCGCCGGGACGACGACGGCGATACCGCCGGGGAGGACGTGGAGCGGTGCATGAACTGCGATCTGCTGATCTTGGACGATCTGGGAACGGAGATGACCACCAGCTTCGTTCAGAGCGCCCTCTATCAGCTCCTCAACGGCCGCCTGCTGGCGGGGAAAAGCACCGTCATCAGCACCAATCTGGACCCGGAGGAGTTGGGCCGCCGCTATGGAGCGCCGCTGCTGTCCCGTCTGGAGGGGGAGTACCAGCTGCTGCCCTTTGTGGGGACGGATATCCGCCGCCTGAAGCGTGAACGGGGATAAGCTTTGGATTTGCCGTCGTGCATCAGAATAGGACAGACTGCAAAGGGCAGGCATCACATGATGCCTGCCCTTTGGCTATGGTGAGGGATGTTTTTCATTTTTCCGGCGCACGGTTCCCAGCAGCTTTTTCTTTTTATGCCTCCGGCGGGTGCCTTTCTTTCCATAGCGAAAGAAAGATCCACCGTCGTGTCAGCCGGTTTCCAGCCGTTTGCACGGCGTGAAAACCGGGACGCTTCCTCGAAACCGCCTTGCTGCATCCGCCACCGGCAGTGCTTCGGCATACTTTTTGTCGCTGTTGACAAAAAGTATGCCGCCGGAGACAAAAAAAGCTACCGGAAAAAGTCACCCACCGGAGAAAAAACAAGCCTTCACAGCGATCTGCTGCCGAAAAATCCCATCTAAGTGAAAAAGTTGATTTCCCGACACGTTGCGGGGGATTTTTCATCCCTCCCCGGCTAAAATAGAGGGCAAAAGGAGGGAACCGCCATGATGCATCCCCGCAAAGGCGAATTTTTTTCCAGCCGTGTCCGCTATATTTCCCTGAACCAGATCCGCCCCAATCCCCAGCAGCCCCGCCGCAGCTTCGACGAGGACTCCCTGTCGGAGCTGGCGGAAAGCATCCGCAGTTACGGCATCCTCCAGCCCCTGACGGTGCGCCGTCAGGGGACAGGCTATGAGCTGGTGGCCGGAGAACGACGCCTGCGGGCCGCCGCCATGGCGGGACTGCGGGAGGTGCCGTGTCTGGTGGCGCAGGTAGGGGAGGAGGACTCGGCGCTGCTGGCGCTGATGGAGAACCTCCAGCGCCGGGATCTGGATTGCTGGGAGGAGGCGGAGGCCCTGTCCCGGCTCATTGCCCGCTATGGGCTCAGTCAGGAGGAGGCCGCCCGTCGTCTGGGCCGCTCGCAACCGGCGGTGGCCAACAAGCTGCGGCTGCTGCGGCTGCCGGACTCCGTGCGGCGTTTTTTGCAGGAAAACAATCTGACGGAGCGCCATGCACGGGCGCTGCTGCGGCTGGGGACGGAGGAGCAGCAGCTATCGGCGGCGCAGGTATTCTGCCGGCGCAGGATGAATGTGGCCGCCGCCGAGGCCTACATAGAGGAGCTGCTGCACCGCCAGCAGGTGACGCCTCCCAAGGGCCGCACCACCTACATCATCAAGGATGTCCGGCTGTTCCTCAACAGCGTGGACCGGGGCCTGCACCTGATGCGCCAGGCGGGAGTCAACGCCGACTGGGGCCGTCAGGATACCGACGAGGAGATCCTTCTGACCATCCGTATTCCCAAGCGGGTGCGGACATAATGCGACGAAGTGTATAAAAACCGGCGTCTGTAATGAAATTGTAACCTATTTTGCCCCTTTCCGTAGTATACTGCATGATAGCGCAGTGTGCGCTGCACTGTATAGTAAAGGAGGGGCTGTATGGAAGCACAGAAGCCCTTGGAGCAGGAAACGCAGGAGACCACCCCGCAGGAGGCCCCCACGGCTACCATTCCGCAACCGGAGACTGCCTCGACCGCAAGCCCGGAGACGAACCCCATCCCGGAGGAGATGCCCGCACCGCCGGAGTCCCCGGCCAAAAAAACCGCTGGGAAGCTGGCGGCCCTCATCGGCGGCGGCATCGTGGCGGTGCTGGGCATATTCTATCTGGTTTTGTGCATCGTCTCCGCCAGCCACGGCACCATCCTCGGCCGCACCGACGTGATGGGCGTGGATATGAGCGGATTGACCGTCCCGCAGGCGCAGGAGCGTTGGCAGCAGAAGGGACAGGCCGTATGTCAGGCGGCTCAGCTGCCCCTGACGTTGGACGGTGAGACGGCGGGACAGGTGTCCCTGTGGGAGCTGGGAGTCTCCGTGACCCCGGAGACGGCGGCCCAGCTGGCCTATGACGCCGGACACAGCGGCCATTTCCTGGAAAACGGCTGGAGCCTTCTCCGCAGCTGGTTCCGGGAGACGTCCCTGACCCCGCCGTGGACGGCGGATGACGCCGCCTTGCAGGAAAAAGCGGCGGAGCTGGCAGAGCAGCTGGATATGGCGGCTGTTGACGGGGCCTGTCGGCTGGAGCAGGGAAAAGAGGACGGCTTTTTGGTGACGGTGCCAAAGAACGGCCGCAAGATAGACCTCCGTCGGTTAACCGATGCCCTGCGGGCGGCGCTGGCCACCGGGACGTTGGAGCCGGTGACCTGCACCTATGAGGTGGTGGAGGCCAAGCCTGTGGACTTCGATGCCTTTGCCGAGACCTACGCCACGGCGAAAAACGCCTCCTATAACGCCGCCGCCGATCAGGTGGAGGAGGGGACGGTGCAGGTGACCTTTGATGCCGACGCCGCCCAAAAGCTGGTGGCTCAGGCTCAGCCGGGACAGGAAATCACCGTTCCCGCCCAGATCCAGCAGCCCAAGGTCAGCAAGGCGGCGCTGGAGAAGGTGCTGTTCCGGGACGTGCTGGCCAGCTGCACCACCTACGTCAGCGGCGCATGGGGCCGCATCCAGAACGTCCGCAAGGCGGCCCAGAACATCTCCGGCACGGTGCTCAACTGCGGCGACCAGTTCAGCTATAACGACGCCATAGGCCCTACCACGGCGGACTACGGCTTCTACGCCGCTCCCGGCTACGTGGGGGGCAAGACGGTGGATGTCTACGGCGGCGGTGTGTGTCAGGTGTCCTCGACCCTGTACTACGCCACCCTGAAGGCTGATCTGGAGATCGTCATGCGCTACTGCCACCAGTACGCCCCCGGCTACATCAAGTGGGGGTGCGACGCCACGGTATACGACGGCTTCCCGGATTTTATCTTCGCCAACAACACCGACTACCCCATCAAGATCGTCACCTATTGGAACGACAACAACGTGACGGTGGAGATCTTAGGCACCAAGGTGGATGACAGCTATGTGGAGATGGTCAGCGAGACGGTGGACGTCATCCCGTGGGAAACCGTCTATGAGGAGACGGATGAGCTGGCGCCGGGGGAGAAGCAGGAGATCCAGACCCCCTATACCGGCTATGTGGTGCAGACGTGGCGCAATGTCTATGCCGGGGACGGGAGCCTCCTCTCCAGCACCTTCGAGGCAACCAGCAACTACGAGAGCCGGGATCAGATCATCCGCATCGGCAAGGCAAAGCCCTGAGAGCCATACATACTGCCTCAAAGGCAGCAAAAGAGCCGCACCTGTGGGTGCGGCTCTTTTCTTATGGAAAGCATAGGGGTGCGGTCGTTTCGCCCGAACCCCGCATTACCGGCACAGATAGGAGAACCAGCCCTCGCTCTGGCGGGTGCGGAGGATGTCCCATCCCGCTTCCCGCAGGTGCCGGGCCACCTCCTCCGCCCGGTCATCGATGATGCCGGAGCACAGGAACAGGCCGCCCTCCTTCAGGAAGGGACGTACCTGCCCGGACAGGCCGATGATGACGTCCGCCACGATGTTGGCCACCACCATGTCATAGCCCCCGCCGATCTCCGCCTTCAGCTGCTGATCCGACAGCACATCGCCCCACCGGACGGTGTATCGGGAGCGGTCGATGCCGTTGAGGGCGGCGTTTTCATAGGCCACCTCCACGCACTTCTCGTCGATGTCGCAGGCGAAGGCGTGCTCCGCCCCCAGCCGCAGGGCGGCGATGGAGAGGATGCCGCTGCCGCAGCCCAGATCCAGTACCCGCTCACCGCCGTGGATGGTCTCCTCCAGCGCCGTCAGGCACAGCCGGGTGGTGGCATGGCTGCCGGTGCCGAAGGTGAGCCCCGGATTCAGGATCAGGGGGATGCGGCCCTGTGTATTGGCCTGCTCCCACTCCGGCACCACAATGAGGCGCTCCCCGATCTCCATGGGCTTATAAAACTGCTTCCAGTTGTTCTCCCAGTCGGCGTCCTCCAGATTGTTCATGGTCAGCAGCAGGGGAGCGTACTCCGGGTGCGCCGCCTTCAGCTGCGACAAGGCCATCCGCACCTGCGCCAGCCGGTGATAGCCCTCCGGGTCGTCTGAGAGGTAGAAGGTGATGCGGCAGAGGCCCTGCTTCTCCTGCATCAGTTCCTCGTCCACATAATCCCAGTACTGGTGATTGTGCTCCAGAAAATCCCGGAAATCCCCCTCGTCATCAATGACCAGCCCCGTGATGCCCTGCTCCTCCAGCAGCTGCGACACCGGGTCCAGACCCGCCGGGGAGGTGTCTAGTTTCAATTCCAGCCACTTCATGCCTTACCGCTCCGTTCCCACGAAGAACAGGCCCATGGTGTTGGGGCCGGTGTGGCTGCCGATGACCGGCCCGATGTAGTGGATGCGGATATCCGTGGTGCCGAAGCGGCGCTGGATCTCCGCCGCCACCTGCTTGGCCTCCTCCTCGCAGTCGGCGTGGCAGATGAACATGGTCTGCTTCTCCGGCTCGATAGCCAGCCGCTCGATGGCGTCCAGCAGGGCCTTGAGACTGGCCTTGCGGCCACGGGCCTTGCCCACCATGGTCAGGCGGCCCTCGTTATCCGTGTGCATCACCGGCTTGATGGAGAGCATGGTGCCCACCAGCGCCGTGGCGGCGGAGACCCGGCCGCCACGCTTCAGGAAGTTCAGGTCATCCACGGTGAACCAGTGGCAGACGTGGAGCTTGTTGTCCTCCACCCAATCCACCAGCTGGCTGAGGGTCAAGCCCTCTTTCTTCTTCTGAGCCGCCAGATACACCAGCAGTCCCTGCCCACGGGAGGCGCTGAGGGTGTCGATGACCCGGATGGTGCGCTCCGGGAAGTCCGGAGCCACGTTCTCCGCAGCGATCACGGCGGACTGATAGGTGGTGGACAGCGCCGACGAGAAGCACAGGCACAGAATATCCTGTCCCCGGCCCAGCACGGTCCGCATGGCGTCCTCGAACTGGCCCACGTTGGCGGCGGCAGTGGTAGAGGTCTTGCCAGCCCGCAGCCGCTTGTAAAACTCCTCATTGGTAATGTAGCGGCCGTCCAGCGTGTTGGGGTATTCCTCCCCGTCCATGGTCATGGTCAGGGGCAGCACCTCCAGCTCCAGCTCACGGGCCATCTGGTCGGTGAGGTCGCAGCAGCTGTCGGTCATGATGATGTAATCCTGCATGGGTAGCTCCTCCTTTGGGTGGTTGATGAAACGGGGCAGCGCCCCGGATGGGATGATGGGATGAATCTAATATATCATATCAGGATAGACGAAAAAAGTGTCGGAATAGAATTTACAACTTGTTCATAAATTATTTTCCTACGCAGAAGCGGGAGAAGATGGTCTGCACCAGATCTTCTCGGATGCGCTTACCGTTCAGCTCTCCCAGCGCCTCCAGTGCCGCCTCGGCGTCGGTGAGAACGACGTCGGGGGTCATGCCGTCCTCCAGCGCCCTGCGGGCGGAGCGGACAGCCTCCAGACTGCGGGCCACGGCGTCAGCCTGCCGGGCGTTGGTGAGAAGCTCCCCTTGGGCCTGTCTCCCGGCGGGATACAGGGCCTCCACGGCCCGGCACAGGGCGTCCACGCCCTCTCCTGTGGCGGCGGACAGGGGATAGACCTGCCCGAAGCGCTGCGACAGCGCCGCCGGTTCCACCCCGGCGGGGAGGTCCGTCTTGTTGACGATGACCAGCTGCCGGGGAACGGCGGCAGCGGTGGCGATGGCGTCCTCGTCCTCCGCCGTCAGGGGCCGGGAGCCGTCCAGCACCAGCAGGGCCAGCGCCGCCTGTCGGGCGGCATCACGGGTGCGCTGCACCCCCAGCCGCTCCACGGCGTCTCCGGTGTCCCGCAGGCCGGCGGTGTCGCACAGACGCAGCAGCACATGGCCCACCTGCACCTTCTCCTCCACGGTATCCCGCGTGGTGCCGGCCACGTCGGTGACGATGGCCCGGTCATAGCCCAGCAGGGCGTTGAGCAGAGAGGACTTTCCGGCGTTGGGCTTGCCTAAAATCACCGCCGGGACGCCCTGCCGCAGCAGCTGTCCCCGGCGGAAGGTGGCCAGCAGCGTCTCCAGTGCCGTCTCGCTGCGGGCGAGGGTCTGGGACAGCTGACCTTGGGTCAGGGGATCGATGTCCTCGTCGGGGTAGTCCACCACGGCATAGAACCGGGATACTACCTCCATAAGCCCGTCATAGATCTCCTCTACGCCCCGGCTGAGACGGCCCTCCAGCTGCCCCACAGCGTTGCGGGCGGCGGCGGGAGATTCGGCGTCGATGAGGTCCGCCACGGCCTCTGCCTGAATGAGGTCCATCCGCCCGTTGAGGAAGGCCCGCTGGGTGAACTCACCGCCTCTGGCCTGCCGGGCGCCTTGGGCGAACAGGGCGTCCAGTCCCTCGTTCAGCACCACCGGAGAGCCGTGGCAGTGGATCTCGGCGCAGTCCTCCCCGGTGTAGCTGTGGGGGCCGGGGAACAGCACCGCCAAAGCGCTGTCTATGATGCGTCCCTGCCGGTCGTGTAGGTCTCCCAGTACCATCCGCCGGGGGGCCTGTCCGCTGATGGGGCCGCCGTGGGCGGGGGAGAATACGACGTCCAGGATACGCCGGGTGTCCGGGCCGGACAGCCGCAGGATGCCGATGGCGGAGGGCAGCTGCGGTGTGGCGATGGCGGCAATGGTATCGGGCATGGGAGTCACTCCTTTTGGGGGGATGTTTCATGGTATGATGTATGGCATTATACCATGAACGCCCGAAAAAACCAAGCTGTTTTGCAAAAGAGGGCATCATGGCAAGTTGTAATATGTATTTTGACAGGTGGTACCTGTCGGAATATTGGGTCGGATCAAGGCTCAGAAGGTATGGAGGTACATCCAATGGAAGAAAAGGTATTTGTAGGGTACAATTTTGGACAGTTCCAGAATGACGAGGGACGGATGCAGGACTACTGCAATGTGTTCATGCTGGAGGACTTCGGTGGGCAGGAAAGCAACGACTACCACTTTGCTGGTCAAAAGGCCGTGAAGTACGGCTGCGTAAGCCCGGATGTTTTCAAGGACATCAAGGTTGGCATGAAGGTCCGCTGCTTCTTTGATTCTAAGAAGAAGGTCTCCTATATGGTTGCTGTGAACAAGACGTAAGGCCGTATTCCCGCAAAAAACACGGGGAGGTCGCTCCTCCCCGTGTGCCCCCCCCGCTAACAGGGGGGCACTACCTACAAAGACAGCCAAAAGGGGGGCGTTTTGTGGATGGTGAAAAGCAGAACATTGTCTTATATGATTGGTTGTCCTTCACATCGAAAAAGCATACACCGGAGGAGCTGATCTCCGCTATGGGCCTGTCAAGCTGTCCATGGCAGGAGATCAAAGGGGCCCACGGCTATCGTGACCGCAAGTATTTCTCCAGCATCAGCGTGCATTACAATGGCCGGGAGGATATGGGCGTATGGGTGGAGATGTCCGGACAGGGCTGCCGTGCATTTGAATCCATCTCCCAACTGGGCTGGCCCGGCCTGTTTTCGTTCATCTCCGAAAGCGGTCTGAAGATCACCCGTCTGGATGTGGCCTTTGACGATCATACCGGAATCCTGCATATGCGGGATATCATCGAGGATACGCAGGACGGTAACTTTGTGAGCCGGTCGGACTATTGGGAAACGGTGCTGTCCTCCAAGGGCTCCACCGTACAGATCGGAAGCCCACAAAGTAAGGTTCTGGTCCGCATCTACGACAAGGCCCGTGAGCGACATTGCGAGGAGGGAACGCACTGGAATCGTGTGGAGCTTCAGCTGCGGGATGATCGTGCGATTCAATTTACCCGGCTGCAGCTTCCCATAGGGGAGGCGTTTTCCGGAGTACTGCTGAATTACCTGCGGTATGTGATACCGGACGGAGAGGATAGCAACCGCTGGCGCTGGCCCATGCGACCCTATTGGCTGGATATGTTGGAGGTGCTGACGCCTATCAGCATCTATACAGCTCCGGGTCTGGAGTATAACGTGGATCGCTGCCGGGAGTATGTGGTGAATCAGGCAGGCAACGCCATTGACTGTCTGATCAAAATATATGGATTGAATGAGTTTCGGACCATGATAGACAATCGTTCGACTTCGACAAATCCCAAGTATGAAAATCTGGTGCAGCAATATCGCTTTGAGCGTCTGGCTGCCCGCTGTGGTCGTGTATTCGGATGAATGGTATACAGCTTTTTTGGATGATATGGCGCTGCCTGCGCCATGTGTGGTATAGATACAGGAGAAGGATCATGAGGTTTTGGGACAGGTTCAAATGGGCGCTGGTAGGCGGTCTCGGCTATATGGCAGCCCGCTTTCTGTTTCAGGGCCTCCGGACACTGATAGGAGGATAGTATGGCAATCAAGAATAACATCCGCAGCATCCGGTTTTCGGACGAGCTGATGGAGATCATCAACGATCAGGTAGGAGATAACTTCAACCAGCGGTTTGAACGGCTGGTATATAACTGCTATATGCTGCTGCCGGAAAAGGAGCGGCAGCTGAGGGAGCTGGAGAATCAGATCGCCCAACGGCGTAGGCAACTGGAGGACTTGGTAAACCGTTATCATTCGGCGGCTGGCTGCCTGCGGTCTCTGGAATACCAGCTGCGTGATATGCAAAGCCAGCTGTCCAAGCTGGCCAGTATGGATTCGTAACACAGAAACAACACGCTGCGGATCTGATCTGCAAGCCGACCAGCTGCGTAGCGTGTTACATGGCGGGGTGTGAGTAATGGTAGCTGGCCGGGCTCTCAACCCGGAGATGGAGGTTCGATTCCTTCCCCCGCAACCATGAATTTCAGGAAAGGAGGAGTGCTTGAGACCAGTTCTGCTACTTCTGTTGCCACCATCCTTGGCAACGTGAGCAGCATCAAGACGGTGGTGGGCGATGTCTGGGACGTCATGACTGCCAATCCGATCTTGTGCGTGTTCATCTGCGTTTCCCTTCTGAGCGTCGGCTTTGCCGTGTTCCGCAAGGCCAAGCGTGCCGCCCGTGGCTGATGCTGCGGCTTGGGGGTGTGGGGTTCGCCCCATACCCCCACATTTTTTTGGAGGTCAATGTTATGCCCACAACACTGCCGTGGTATAACCACTGCTACGCCGCCCGCTTCCCGGTGCTGCTGGAGGGCGTGGGGAAGCTGTTCAGCGGCACCTTCGATGCGATCTATTCGGACACCCAGACGGACACGCTGGCTGTGTTCCTGAGCTGCACCGTGCTGGCTCTGGTGGCGGCTCTGTTTTTCACCCTTTGGCATAATACGAAAAAGTGAGGTATTGTTATGGTCAAGTTTCTGGTCACCAGTGTGGTGGTGCTGATTTGCCTGTTCCTGATGGCGCTGCTGCTGTGTCTGATGGTCTGGGTCATTACCCGGCTGCTGCGGTTCCTGTTTCCCCAGCGCTTCCGGTCTCAGGCCCCGGCCAAAAAGAAAAAGAAGAAGCCCTCCCCGGCCGTGACCGAGGAGGACGAGGAGTAACACATTTTTGCCGCCAGGCTCCCGGCTGCTGCAGCAATTTTGTGTGACAAGCAATAATCCCCGGCATAGCCGGGGATGGGGTCAATTCCAATGGCGGATAAGCCAGATGATAAGCACAGCACATGTGATTATAATAGCTACTTCGGTTATGGTAGTTAGATGGCTTTGCGTTATTGCTGTTTTTTGGGCTTCTGGGATTCCCCAGTAAGATACATTTGACATTTTAATCTACTCCTTTCACATGGATATGTTATCATGAAAAGCTCTTTTTGTAAACTGAAAAAAGGTTTTTGCATCGGTATAGTTACATTTCTTACCATTCTTAGTTCTGTTGTTGTAACTCATGCAGCTGATTTCAAAGCTATTTATGACATAATTAAGTGGGGAGTTACTCCCATAGAAGTCAATGAAGGCGAAGAAGAATGGCTTGTCATGCGTGATCAAGTTGAATCTCTATGGCAGAAGCCTGAGAGCTGTTCATCTATGGGACGAGCTTATCTTTCTTATGATGCTTTGTCAAGTCTTGTTGCGGATTTGAATGGGTCTGGATTTCCTTGCTATCTTGAATTTCAGCGTAATTTGCAGCTTTATGTTATTCGAGGTTCTGGGACTGTCCGAGGACTGACGGGAGTTACTATACTTGATCGCTATTTAACTAATGGTGAACGAGGGCTTCTATGTTGTGAATACAACACAGATTCCTTGCTCTCCTCCCTGTACGCCTCGGCGGAGATGATTCGGGTCAATCTGCAAAACCTGTATAACCAGCAGGCAACGCATTTTGCTAATATTGCCAAGCAGCTGACAAATTTTCAGACTTTGATAGACGCAGACATTTCCAATTTAAGTGCGAAGCTGAAAACCATCGTTGACCAGACCACGAAGATCAACACGCAGTTCCGGGATTTTGTGAACGGGCATACGGTGGATGATCTCATTGGCGCCATTGAGAATATCTCCGGAGGAGATCATAGCGGCATTGTGAGCCTGCTGGGCCAGATAGACGGCCATCTGACTGCCGGTCTGACCTCCGTCAAGTCAGCCATTGAGGGCATTACCATCCCGGCGAACCCAGCTTATGACGATACGTCGCTGAGGGCCTTGGTGTCCTCTATCGACAAGAAATTGGACGAGCTCCCCGGCGGCAGCGTCACAGCAGACCTCCAGCCGGTGGTGGACGCTGTAGACCGCCTGAATGAGAACGTCTCCCTGATCTCCACACTGTCCGTCCATAAGCTCTTCGGCGTGTCGGTGGTTCCCGCCACCTCTGGCCTGCGGTATCGGGACGGTGTCTTTACCTATTGGGCTACACCTGACCCCATCCTGACCATGACGGCGCTGGACTGGTCCTTTGATTCCACTGGCGATACCAATGGGAAATCCGGGGAGATAGAATTGCCCTTCGAGACAACAGGTATCACCCTGTCCTTCTCGGACCCGGCCCTGCTGGAGGATGGCTTCTATGGCTGCCTTGCCACGTCGGATGGGGAGCTTCTGGAGGTGGATTCCGGCTCCTTTACGGAGCATAACGGTAAGTACCTCTATACCTTCTCCGATCTCCGCCTGCCGTCCTCCGCGACCCTGACCATTGACTCTGGCAATATGGAGCTGCTGGCGAAGGATCTATCTATCTCTGCCGCCCATATCGTGGGGCATAACGGCTCTACGGATAAGGTGGCGTTCTATGCCGACGGTGCCTATTACGATATCCCTCTGATGGACGCAGACGGCAGCCCCTGTCTCATGCAGGCCGCTATTTTTAATGAGGGCTACGGTACGGATTACCAGAGTACTCTTACACGGGATGCAGACGGTGTCTGGCACCTGACGGTAGGCAGCGAGCCGGACAAGCTGCTGTCCGCCGACTGCGGAGCCAAGCTGGATGCCGCCTTGACGTGGAATAAGGATTATACGTGGTTCTCGTGGTTCTATGGATACTCTGCCTCTTTTCAGGGCTGGCTGAGTGATCAGCTGGGCAGTCTGCATCTCGGAGGAGAGACGGACCTGTCCACCGTTACCTCCCGGCTGGACACTATCATCAAGGAGTTGCAGAGCAGCAGCGGCGATACGGCGTGTAGCCATACTTATCAGCAGGAGGCCACACAGGAAGCTACCTGTATCCTGCCGGGTCTGCTGGTCTCCACCTGCACCAAGTGCGGGGAGAGCTACTCGGAGATCGTCGCCGCTCTGGGCCATGACTGGAAATGTACGGATCATGTGGAGGCCGTCAAGGATGCAGAGACCGGCGAGGTGCTCCAGTCCGGCTACGATATCTATACCTGCTCCCGCTGCGGAGATTCCTACAAGGACTATTCCGGCTCCGGGGCCCCGGAGGATGATTATGGTGACAGCAGCATTTCCAAGCTGGTGGTGCGTCTGTTCTCCAAGCTGGGTACACTGGCCGGGAAGCTCATTTCCAGCATCATCAAGCTGTTTGATAAGCTGCTCTCCGGCGTGGATCAGATCATCACCCGGTTCAATGAGCTGACGGCCCAGATCACCGGCTTTGGCGGTGAATATCCCACGTGGCTCTCCGGTTTCTGGGGTATCCTGCCGCAGGAGCTTCAGCTGGCGCTGAGCTTCGCCGTGCTGTGTATGGCGTTGGGTATCGTGGGCAAGAAGCTGCTGTTTACGTGAGGTGTACTATGTCGGAGTTTTTGAAACCGCTGCTGGGTATTGCCAACATGATCGTCAGCCTGATCAACGGCCTGATCGTGGGGACAGTGACCTTTGTCATCAATCTGCTGGACGGGCTGGATTCTGTGGACAGCCTGCTGGAGCACGCCATTTCCTCTATCTCCGGCTTCTTTGAAGCGTTCCTGAATCTGGGGACGAAGCTGTTTCCCTTTCTGCCGGAGGAATGGTCTGCGATCCTGCAAACAACGCTGATCGTGCTGGTGGTGGGGCTTATCATAAAGAAGAAGGTGATCCGTTGAATGAGCTGGGCTCGGTGCTGCTGGCCGTGGTGTCTGTCCTGCAGATGGAATTTACTCTGTATGACCTGACGTTTTCGTTCTGGCAGCTCCTGTTATTCCTGATCGTGGCAAGTGCCGTGATCTATCTGATCGTAAGGTGGGTGAGTGACCAATGAAATATCTGTCGCTGCTTATGACGGTTTGTGCTCTGCTGACCATGTGCATCCTTCCGGCCCATGCCATCTCCCCGGAGGAGATGGAGCCCTTCACCGTCTATGACGAGGAAGGCAACGTGATCCACTCGGACGCAGCTGCGCCGGAGGAGACATCGTCTCTCTTTCTGACGAAGCCCTTCGAGAGCTACACCGTCACAGAGGGCTTCTGTCTCCTGTTTCTGCTGCTGGGCTTTTGCTGGTGCGTGTGGAAGATCATCAAAGGAGGTCTGTTCTAATGGCCAATGTCGTGGCGCAATTCTTCTCTATCATCGGGCCCGGCGTGGACCCGCCGACCAATATGCAGGAGCTGATCCCGTATCTGCTCACGGCGTTTATCGGTATCGTGCTGGTGGTCTGCACCTTCCGGCTCATTGGTGCGGTGGCCTCGGCCATCGTCAACTGGCGGAGATTCTGATATGGCCCTTGTGATCCTGATCGTGCTGGCCGTTTGTCTCTTCAGCTTCCCTACGCTGCGGTGTGCCGTGTTCCATCCGGTACATCTGGTGCGCTACGGCATTTCCGATCTGCTTCGCTACATCAAGTATGAGCGTTGGAACGAGTGTCAGACAGGCGAGCTGGTGGCCTATGTGGGTTTGTTCGGCAAGGGTAAGACTCTCTCTGCCGTCCATAAGGTGGTTTCTATGTATCACCGCTATAATGGCAGAGCCGTCTATGACCGAGACCGTCAGATGTGGGTGGAACAGCGGGTGAAGGTCCTGTCCAATGTGGCGCTGAGTATCCCCTATGAAGATTTTGTATCGCTGCAACAGGTGGTCCTCTGCGCTGAGAAGAACGGGGCCTATGACAAAGAAAACGATACCCTGACGGTAACACTGGTGCTGGGCGACGAATTCAGCGTCCAGATGAATAGCCGGAACTTCAAGAGTAATATTGATCCGCTGTTTCTCAACACGCTTCTGACATGCCGTCACTACCACATCAGTCTGTATTACACGGCTCAGCGCTTCGGCCATGTGGATGCTTTGCTGCGGCAGGTAACCAGCTATGTGGTGGACTGCGACAAGCTATGGCGTTTCCAGCGGCAAAATCTCTATGATGCATGGGAGATGGAGAACGCCACCAATACCCAGCTGCTGACACCTATCTCCCGGCGCTGCTGGTTCGTGCTGAACAAGGACTATGATGCCTATAACACACTGGCCTGTGTGGGCAATCTCCAAAAATCCTTCCGGGAGGGGGATATGATGACTGAGGAGGAGATTCTGGCCCTGCGCCGCAATGAGCAGCAGGCCAACATGGATGGCGTGGTCAAGCCCTCCCGGAAGTGGCGAAGAACGCAGAAGAAGCTTAGAAAGTAACACAGCTTGAGCTGGCTGCAGATCTGATCCGGAGAGCGGCTGCGTGAATATTGTGTTACAGGGGGGCCCGCACCAAGGCTTTAGCCGTGCGGGGCCCCCTCTCGTTAAGCTGCTTCGGAGGGGGATTTCCATGCAAGACTTTTCCGGGGATATTGATTCATCCAATCCTGTACCCGGCGAATTTGTCGATTTGTGATCTGGTCAAAGTTGGTCCCCTTGGGGAAGAATCGGCGGATCATCCGGTTGTGATTCTCATTGCAGCCCTTCTCCCATGCGGAATAACTATGACAATAATAGATATCAAAGCGTTGGCCCTTCCGCCGGCAACTTTTCCGCAAAAGGTCGTATTGCAGGAACTCGCTGCCGTTATCTGTGGTGACGCTCTTAAATTTCTGCTGGAAATCCGGCGTTCTGCGTTCCAGCCGGTCTATGGCCCGGCGGATGGTCTCCGCCCTCCGATCCGGCAGCTTCATGATGATCTCCTGACGGCTCATGCGCTCTGTCAGGGTCAGCAGCACACTTTTCCCGCCCTTGCAGCTGACCACCAAGTCCATTTCCCAGTGTCCGTATTCCAGCCGCTGGGCGATGTGATCCGGTCTGGCCTCTATGCTCGGCAGCTTAGGATGAGCGATTCGGCGTTCCTGACCTTTGGCTTTGGGACGTTTCTTCCACTTCTCCCAGAGATGCTGATTGCTCAGTGTCAGGAACACTTGTTTTTCGATATAGCTGTACAGGGTGTTCACGCTGATGTTGGTAGCGAAGCCTTCCTTCCGGGCCGCTGCCAGAGCTGCAGCAGGCGAATAGCGGTCCTGCAATATCTTCTGTTCCAGATACTCGGCATAGGCATGATCCGTTCCGATCTTCAAGGACCTGCCCTTGGCCGTCTGGTTGTACTCTGTGACCTGCTGTGCTTTCTGGGCGGAGTAGCGTTCCTCCTCCCAATAGTCGCAGGTGTGCAGATAGGTCCCCCGGCGTATCTCGTTGTAGATGGTCTGCCGGGAGAAGCCCAGCTTCCGGGCAATGTAGGATATGGAGCGTTTCTCGCCCAGCAGTGTTTCCAGCCGGATACGCTCCGGGTAGGTCATGTAGTGCGCCATCTCTGTTCCTCCATCTCCTCGTTTTCCCCATTGTAACACATTTCCCCGGCTGCTGCCAACTGCCTGGCGCCGCTTTTGTGTGACAGCGTTTTCTTTCTCAGAGAATTCTTCCGAGGACGAAAAAAATACCCGTCAGTCTTGACGGGTATTTTTTGACGGTCCCGGCAGCGTCCGAAGGCTGCGCTGTATCTCGTCCTGCTGATTGGTCATGCCAGGTATCCCATGCCCGCAGGCATCCTCCCGGCGGGTCCGGCCCTCTGTTGCTTTTGCATCACTTGTCAATTTTCTTCTTGACATTCACTAAGAGAGGGGGCCATGCCCTGCGGCATGGCCCCAAGCCCGCCCCCCAAGGGGGACACTTTCGTCAACGGGGCGGAAGGGTGTGTGCGGGAAACCCGGAAGGGTGTCCTGCACGAGGATGATCCCCATTTTTCAGAGCTTTTTGAAGCTCTGAAAAATACTTCAGCGTGTCGAAAAAGTCTTTTCGACACGCTGAGGGCCATGCCTTGCGGCATGGCCCCGGAGAAAACGCTGAGGAAAAAGGTCACTTATGTTGAGGAGAGGGATCACTTACGTTTGAGGAGAAGTAGGGGTCACAGCAGCTTCACCGCCGCCGCCAGCAGGCACAGGCCCAAAGCCAGCGCCAGAGTGCTCAGACGGTTTTTCAGCCGATGAGACATGGAGAAAATCACTCCGCCAGAACCTTGCCCATGGCCCGGCAGGCCTCCAGTACGGTGTCATCCGGCGTTTCACAGCAGATGACGCTCTCGCACACCAGATTGATGCCTGCGTCGTCACAGTCCTTCTCCCAGTCACGCATCCACTGACCGTCACCCCAGCCGTAGGAGCCGAACAGGCCCACGCTCTTGCCGCCCAGACGGTTCTTGCAGCCGGAGAACATGGGCTCGAACTCGCACTCCTCCAGCACCTCGGAGCCCATAGCGGGGCAGCCGAAGGCGATGGCATCCATACCGGCGAGAGCGCCGGCATCCACGGCGTCGGGAGTCAGCAGCACCGCCTCGGCACCGGCCTCCTTCATGCCCTCCAGCACCGCCTGAGCCATGGCCTCCGTGTTGCCAGTGCTGCTCCAATACACTACCGCAGTCTTTTTCATGATGGTTTCGTTCCTTTCTTTGTTGAAAAATATGTCACACGGCCAGCTGCGCCAGTCCGGAGCCTGCCCGCCATAGGGCGCAGCACCGGTCGGTGCAGCGCTTATACTGACGGAACAGCTCCTTGGCCCGCTCCTCGTCGCCATAGACCTTCCACAGTCCGGCGCACTTGAAGCGGCAGGCCTTGTTCTCAATGAAGCCCCGCACATCCTCCGGAGGATAGCTGAGGAACAGTCCGATCTCGTGGGGGAATTCGTCATTTTCCCGCAGACGGCGGATGAGACAGGCCACGCACTGCCCAGCGCTGTGACATGGGTACCCGGCCTCCTCCAGCAGGCGCACGGCCTCGGTATCCTCCAGATCCTGCCGCAGGCGGCTGGGCCGGTAGAGGTACAGCAGCGCACGGCTGCCGTCAAAGCGAAGGGGCAGCAGACACAGGCCCTTGCCCGCCAGCAGACGGTTGATGCGGCGCACCTCCTGCCGCAGCTCCTCCGGGGAGTCGCAGGGACAGGAGAACAGGCTGCCGGTCTTGATCCCGGCCAGAGTAGGGGCGCACTGACGTACCACAAGCTCCTCAGACATGATGTAAGTCCTCCTTATCCGGCGTGCTTTTCCAGAATGTTCCGTAGAGCGGACAGGGAGCTGGTGTGACAGCGCTCGATGACCGTGTCGCAGCTCTTCAGCTCCCGCAGGGCGCTCTGGACCATTTTGTGAGACATGGTGCTGGTGAAGAAAATGGTCAGATCCGGGTCGCCCAGCTTGTTTTTCAGGCCGCCCACAGGCTTGATAAAGACCTTGGCCCGACAGCGGTAGGACTGACACAGATCCATATAGCGGCGCTCCATGCACTCGTTGCCGCCCAGAATGACAATGCTCATAGGTGTTCCTTTCTTATCATGGCTTCCCGGCCGACAAATATACGGCGGGGAGATGGCTGGTTGATCTTGTTTGCTTCATGCGGGGCGTGCACCGTTCCCTATTGGTTAGACAACTCTAACTTGGTGGTAGTTTAACATCTCTAACTGTGCTTGTCAACCCCTTTTTTCAAATTTTACCTACCACGTAGGTGGGGAAGAGGATGTTTCGCCCGTGAGGGGGAGATTTCCGGCGTTTGCACGCCGCCGGAGGCAAAACAGAAAAACTGCCGACAAAAAGTATCCCGCCGGAGACAAACAGCAGGCACGCAGGAACCACCCTGCGTGCCTGCTCTATATACTTCATAAGGCTGTCCCACCGCTGTGGTCAGCTTTCCATCATCAGCTGAATGATCTGCTTGTCCGTCTGCGCCATGCCCAGTCGGGCCAGCCGGCCCACGTTGGCGATGGTGTTCTCCACGCCCTTTTTCACGATGCCGTCTCCGCCAAAGAACTGGTTGCCGCTGCGATACATGGCCAGCCCCAGCAGCCCGGCGTCCACGGCGGCGGCAATCTTGGCGGCGCAGCTGGCCTTGGCCCCGTCGCAGATGATGCCGGAATCCATGGCTACGGTATTGACCACCGTGTGGGCCACGGTGTCGTAGTCCCCGCCCTGCAGATACGCCAGCCCTGCGGCGGCGCCGCATCCGGCGCTGACGGCTCCGCAGTAGGCGGACAGCCGCCCGATGCCGGTTTTCAGGTGGATGGTCACCAGATTCGCCACCGCCAGCGCCCGCAGCAGCTCCTCATGACTGCGGCCCGTGGCACGGGCGCAGACGATCACCGGCACACTGGAGGTGATGCCCTGATTGCCGCTGCCGGAGTTGATGACCACCGGCATCTCGCACCCGTTCATCCGGGCATCGCTGGCTGCGGCGGCGTAGGCCCGCATCCGATAGGATAGATCCTCCTCATGCCCCCGCAGCAGGGTCTTGCCGATGTTGGCTCCGTAATCGTGGCGCAGGCCCTCCTCAGCGATGGCCATGTTACACCGGATCTGCTGCTCCAGCACCTCCTCCACGTCCTCCGTGGAAAGACAGTCAGCAAAGGCCACGATGCCCTCCACCGTCAGGCAGCTGCGGTCTGTGAGACTGCCGGAGCCCTCGGAGATCTCCCGCTCCAGCAGTACCTGACCGTCCCTCCGGACGGATACCACGTTGGTGTGATGGCCTACAAGGCGCACCTGAGCGCTGTCCGGGCCGTGAAAAACCGTCACCTGAATGTCGAAGATATAGGGCGTGTCGGCGTGGCGTACCTCCACCGGCACGGCCTTCAGGAAGGGAGAGATGGCGGCGCTCTGCGCCTCCGTCATACCGGAGAGCACCTCCAGCTGGGCCTCGGCGTCTCCGGCCACAATGCCCGCCGCCGCAGCTGCCGGGATGCCCCGCAGCCCGCCGGTATGGGGGACTACCACGCTTTTGACGTTCTTGATGATGTTGCCACTGACCTCCACCAGCACCCGATCCGGCAGCGCTCTCAGCACGCTTCGGGCCTTTGCGGCGGCGTAAGCGATGGCGATGGGCTCGGTGCAGCCGGTGGCGGGGCGCAGCTCCTCCCGGAGGATCTGCACATACTGCCGGTAGCACGCATCGTGTCGTTCCATACGATCCCTCCTGCTCTTTTTCGCCCATCTTACCATATCCCCGTCGGGAAGTCAATCTTTGTCCACGAATAGCGCACAAATTGCAAAGCACGCAGGCCCATGCGGGACCTGCGTGCCTGTATTGTGCTTATTGCTCCAGCAGCGCCTCCAGCTGCAAAAGCAGCTCCAGCGCGCTGTGGAAGGAGAAAACGGCGCCGCCCTTCAGATCACGGAGCTGCCCCTGCCAGCTGTAATGCTGACGCAGCCGGACCTCCAGCTCCACATCGGCGGGGGCCGCCGCAGCGGAGGGCTTTTCCGGCACGGGACTGTCGGTGGCGGTGTTCATCCACTCCTCCAGCAGGACGATGAGCCGGGCCAGACTGGTGAACTCCGCCCGGCAGCCCAGAGCGGCGCTGTACACATAGCCGCAAAAGCCGTTCTCCCGGCTCTGGAGCGTCAGGCGAAAGGCCCCCAGACCCGGCGCAATGCTTCGGTTTTCTTGCATGGAGCGATCCATCCTTTCTGAAACCGGCGGCGGAGCCGTCCGGTGGGGTGTCAGTCTTTGGGTTCGGCCAGATGGACCATGCCCCGCAGATCGATGGCCCGAGTCCGAAAGACGGCGCTGCTTTGGGCAAAACGCTGGTGCATCGCCTGCTGGAGCCGCTGAGCGATGGCGCTATGGGTCTCCGACCCGGCGCCCGGCAACAGTACCCAGTATTGCCCGGCGCCAATCTGAGTGAAGGGGTCGCCGGAGCGCAGGCAGCCCTGCAGGATCAGCTTCATCTGCTGCATATAGACGGCATTTTTCTCCGGCTGCGCCTCCCAGCCCTCCAGACACAGCATCAGCAGCTGGGCCTTCAGGTCGGGGTCACGGCGCATGGAACGCAGGTACAGCAGCACGATCTCCCGAAAGGTGCCGTTGTCGCAGGCCAGCGCCCTGCTCTCGCCGTCACCGGCCAGCAGGAAGGTCTCCAGAGCCGCCGGCCCCATGCCGCCGCCGTACAGTTCCTGCGAGGCGGTGAGGCGGGCGGCCTCCAGCTCCGGGGAGGGGGTCAGGCCGTAACTCTCCTGATACAGCTTTTGCAGGGCCTCGTAGTGATCCAGCGCCTGCTGGGCCTGATGGCTGCGGGTGAGATTCTGCATCAGCAGCAGATTGAACTCCTCCGACAGAGGGTCCAGATGCACCGCTTGGGCGCACAGGGCCGCCGCCTCGGCGTACTCCTGAGTCCTCATCAGCTCTTGCACCAGTCTGCGGAACAGCCGCACGAACAGGGAGCGATAGTAGGCGTGAAGATTGGCACACCACAGCTCGTCGGCCACATCCGGCAGAAAATCCCCCTGATACAGATCGGCGGCTTCCCGGCCCAGTGTCCGGAGCTCCTCCGGGTCGGAGGTCTCCAGCGCCCGGCGGGCCAGATCCTCAAAGACATCCACGTCCAGCCATGTATCGGTCCCGGGAACCCAGCGGTACAGGCCGTTTTCGTAGCGAATCATGCCCTTGGTGTCGGAAAAGCCCAGTGTAGCCATGGCGTTGCGTGCCCGGCTGGCGTTATTTTGCAGAGTGCTGGCGGGATTGCTGCCGCTGCCGTCGGGCCACAGCAGGTCGATGAGTACCTGAGCGGGGATGCCCCGATCCCGGTGCAGGATCAGGTAGGCCACCAGCGTCCACAGCCGCCCGGAACGGCCGGCGAGACTGACCATCCGGGGCTCCTTCATGCCGGTCTGCTGCAGGGCAAACCGCCCCAGCATCGTGGCCCGGATGTGTGCGATCTCTCTCATAATCAGCCTCCTCTATGGGGGTGCGGTGCTCTGTCCCGGCCCCACGCTGCAATCATATCATAGCGGGACAAGGGCGGATCTGCATCCGTCCTTGTCCATCGATGGGACTATCACTATATCACAATTCAAACCGCTTGTCACTCGGAAATTTTGGGCCTTGTGCGCCGGGATGCACGACTGCCCGGCGTATACAAGGGGATAAAAAGCCGAGGAAGCTGCCCGCAGGCAGCTTCCTCGGTGAATGAGTCAGCCAGTGATTGTATGTTACCGGCTGCGCTTTTTGCGGGAGGGAATGACCGTCACAGCCATACCGGAGACGGCCAGCAGGGCCAGCCACAGTACCAGAGTGCTGCTGTCGCCGGTGGCGGGCTTGCCGGGCTCCACGGGAGTGGTAGGCTCCTCAGCGCCGCAGCGGCTGCACTTGCCATCCTTGTAGTCGTGGCCCAGAGCGGGAATCACCTCGCCCTGCTTCACGACAGTCTGGCAGACCTTGCAGACCTCGTTGCCGGTGTAGCCGTCCTCGGTGCAGGTGGCATCCTTGGCACCCACCAGCTCCGTGTCGTGGCTGGTGGCAGGCAGGGTCTCCGTCTTGGTGTCGGTGTACTCCTTGTCCTCGAAGGTGACCTTGGCGGTGTAGGTGCGAACGCCGTCCGTCTCGCAAGCGGCGGGCGTGGTGACAGCGCTGGTCACCTCTGCCGTGACGTTTTCCACATGGGAGGTATCATTGCCGCAGGTGAAGGTGGCAGAAGCGGTGAAATCATCGTTCCACTTCCACACCGGGGTGCCATAGGCATGGCCGGTGGCGGGGATGGTCAGCTTCTCCAGCGTCGTCTCGGTCTTGCCCTCGGCATCGCTGAACAGCTTGCCGCAGACGGAGCACTTCCAGTAAGCCTCCACGCCGGCGGTCTCGCAGGTGGCAGGCACTGCCTCCACGGCGGTCAGATGGTGGCCCACAGGGGGATCGGGCAGATCCGCCAAAGCGGCATCCACGTCGGCCTGAGAGACGTACAGAGTGGTCAGCACGTCCATAGCGGCGTCATAGGCCTTGGTCAGGCAGTTCTGCTCCAGATAGTAGGGGTTCGCCTCGATCTCGGCGTTGATGGCCGCTACACGGCGGGTCAAAGCGTCTTTGTTGGCCATGTCAAAGTAACCGGCACTGTCGCCGGAGCCCATGGCAAAGCCGCCGCCGATGTCGGAGCCGTAGGCCACCGTGAACTGCACACGCACCACGTCGCCCTCGGACAGATAGGAATCGGCAAAGCCCACGTTGGGGAATACGTTCTTCAGGCAGTACATCCAGCCGGAGGCGCTGGTGTAGTCGAATTCACCCAGACTGGTCTCGTCCGTCCGGGTCTGGATATCGAAGTTCTTCTCCTCCAGCTTCTCCCGCAGGGCCTGGGGGATGCTGTCGCCGGTGGGATCAATGCCCGCCAGCGCATCGCCCTGGATGTGGGACAGATAGAAGCCGCTCTCCAGAGAGCCGGTGTTGCTGTAGGTAAAGCCTCTTTCCTCCAGCAGACGGGCCAGCGCCTGAGCAGCGTTCTCGCCCTCGATGATGTCCACATAGCAGGGCTCGATGATGTAGCCGCCGCCCAGAGACAGGGCCTCCACGGTGAACACGGCCTTGCCCACCACATCACCGGGCTCGGCCTTCACATAGGTGATGGTATAGGTTACAGAGGCCTTGTGGGCCTTGACAACGACGGTGTTGATGCCCTCCTTGGTAAAGTGCAGGGTATAGCTGGTCTTGGTGTCATCGTCCCAGTTGACGGACACCGGATCACCGTTGAGGAGCACGGTGACCTCGCTGGCAGGCAGCTTGTTGCCGTCGCCGTCCTTGGCAAAGACGTCGAAGGTCATGCGGGAGTTGCGCTGGGTGATGCCATCCTCCAGCGTGGTCTCCAGCGTGACGATATCCTCACGCACCGTCACCTCAAAGGTGGCGGTGAGCTGACCGAAGGTCACGGTGATGGTCTGCTGACCCACGGTCTCCAGCAGAGTGGGGGAGAGGGTGTACTGGTCGGCGGACAGGGTGGAAGCGCCGTTTCTGGTGACAGCCTGCACCACCAGACCGGCGGTATTCAGCGTGTCGCCCTCGGTATAAACGGTTTTCTTGGGCAGAGTCTTGACCTGAATGGCAGTGACCAGAGGCAGCTCCACATTCACGGCCTGATCCTCACCGCCCACCACGGTCAGTGTACCCTTAGCGGGCAGATAGCCCTCCTTGGTGACTACATAGCTCCACTTGCCGCTGGCCAGCGTGCGGGTGGCGGAGGCAGCGGTGGCGTTGATGGTGACGGTATCGTTGCTGCTGTTGGTCAGCTGGATGGTGCAGCTGTCGATGGCGTTTCCGGAGTCATCCTTCACGGAGAAGGTGACGTCCGCCGTATTGGGCTTGACCACAGGGATGGTGATATCCGGCAGGGCGCCCAGCGCAAAGCTTCTGTAGCTGTTGGGAACGTTGGTGGAAAGATCGGGCAGGGAATTGCGGTGAGAGCCGATATCCTTGCCGTTGCCGTAAAAGTTGAGAACGCCGTCCGTCAGGACATAGGGCTCATCAGCATCCCAGTCGGCGGGGATCTTCACCTCCACGGTGCGGCAGCTGTCGCCGTCCGCCCGGTCGAAGAGGTGACGCTGGAAGAGGTTCTTATAGCCGGTGACGGTATCATTGCTGCCGGGATCGGTGTAAGAGGCGTAGGCGTAGAGGTTATACAGGTTCGCCATGGTGTTGGCGGGGTGATACACGCCGGTGAGCTGCACGGTGACGGTGTCGCCGGGCAGGATATCACGGGTGGGGTCGGTCTTGTTGGTGATGACTACCCCGGCCTTCTTCACGGTGATGACCTGATAGGTGTCGGCGCCATCCTTGCTGATCTTGACGATGTTTTTGCCCTCGGTGAGAGTCAGAGTCACGTCGCCACCCTTGGTGGTCACGCCGTCGGTGCCGAAGCCGCCGGTGTAGGTCATGGCCGTCTCGGTGAGGGTGGGGCGCAGCAGGGTAACGGTGCTGCCGGAGGCGGGCTGGAAGGTGTACTGGCAGCCGGAGTCATTGGTGTAGTACAGCACGTCTGCCTCGGCATCCAGCTTGTTACCGGCGACCTTCCGGTCACCGTTGTTGATGGTCATGTTGGCATCCGGGCCAGCGGCGGCGTTCTTGCCTACCTCCACCACCACCACGCCGGTGTTTTCCGGCCAGATGGCGCCAAAGGTCTTGTTCTTGTTGATGGACCAGCCGGAATCCGCTACATACATGGCGTCATAGGTCACCAGAACAATGGCCGTACCGGCGCTGTTGGCGGTGATGCGGCCGCTGTCATCCACGCTGACCACATTGGTGCCGTCCACATCCAGTGCCGTGTAGTGGAACACAGGCTCCAGCGTAGAGCCCCTCATGCCGGTGCTGCTGTTGTTGGCGATCTGGAACATACGCAGGGGGCGCAGCTGCTTCATGCCGCCCACAGTCAGGGCGACGCTGCCGGTGTAGTCCACACCGTTGAGGCGGATATCCGCCGCGTCACTCTTCTCGTCCCGGAGGATGGCCTTGGGATCGCCGGTCATGGTTTTCGTCAGGTCATAACGGCTGGTGCTGCCGTCGAACTTGAACATACTGGCGTTAGTGACAAGCCCATCGCCGGTGGCCCGGTAGATGTAGCTGCTGCCGGCTACCAGCCGGAAGGTGTAGACATCGCTGTCGTCACCGGTGAGATCGGCGCTGGCGGCAACGAGAGCACCCTGCCCATAGGTGGTGGAGGGAATGCCGGTCATAACGACATGAGCGCCCTTGGGGACCACGAAGTCGGTGTTTACGATCTGGGTCGGGGTGGCGCTCCACAAGGCGGCGCCTGAGGCAGTCTTCAGCGTCTCGCTGGCAGGCCGAGTGGCCTGATAGCCCTCTGCCGCTTTGGCTTCGGAGGGCTGGATGGACCAGGTGTAGGTGCCGGGAACCATGAGGTAGGGATAGCCCACATAGCTGGCGAACTGATGGGGCTTGCCGGGAGTCATCACGGTGCCGTCGGCGGCCTTGACCTCGGTGGTGAAGTCGTCTGCCGTCCAGCCGCTCTTGACGGCGTAGACATAGACCAGATACAGCTCGAAGGTCTGCTCACCGGTACCCTCGGTGACGGTGAGGGTGCCTGTGCCAAGGAGATATTCGCTGCCCCGCACAGTGTCCCGTGCCTCATAGGTATAGACGCCGGGAGCCGTCAGAAACTCATATACGGTGTAGTCGCCGCTGGTGTCTGCGGGGATGGATACGGGCTGGCCCGCAGCATCCTTCAGGGTCAGGGTCATGCCGGTACCCCGGCCCTGGGAGGTGATGATCTTCACCTGGCGCATCCCCTCCGGAACGTTGACCGTCACGGGAGCCACGGCGCTGGTGACACTGGTGGGCTTGTTGCCCGCCACGGTGTTGGTGACCACCACACGGTACCAGAAGCTGCCCGGTGCCTCGGTGGAGGGGGTATAGCTGCTCTGGGTGGCATCGGTGATGTCCTCGAAGCCGTCGGCGGCGGAGGTGGTGCTCACCTGCCACTGATAGCTCAGGGTGCCGCTGCCGGTGGCCTGCACCGCCAGAGCATTGGCCCTATCGCCGCAGGTGTAGGTGACAGCCGCCGTGGACAGGTCCGCCGTCAGAACGGGAGCCGGGGCGGCGGGAGAGTCGTCCTTCTCCACGAACTCCAGCAGATAGGAATTGCTGCCATTGGCCCAGCCGCTGGCCGTTTTGACATAGGACAGGTTCTTTGTCTGGTTACTGCCTGTGCGGGTCTCGATGGTATAGGGGGCCGAGGAGCCTACCGCGGCGGGGTCCCAATACTCGAAGCCGGGCATCCACTCGGCAAAATCCGCCTCACTGACATAGCTGCTGCCGGAGGAGGTGTTTACATAGACCGTCCCGTAGAGCTGGACCGTCTTGGTGCCGGTGGGAACATAAACCTTGTAAAGGGGGATATTCTCAAAGGATGCGGTATACTCCACATACCTAGAGAATTCGTACTCCAGCGCATCGCTGCTGCCCACCAGAGTGATCTTCTCGGGCTTTGCATCGGCAGCGGCCCAGGCCGAGACCGGCAGGACGCTCACCAGCATCAGCAGGGACAGCATCAGCGCAAGGAGCTTCTTTCCGTACGACGTGCTCTTTGTCTGCATTTCGTTTCTCCTTTTCTCAAATATGTCGTGGTGTCAGTCGGGATCGGCGGCCCTGCGTGCAGGCCGCAGCCCTCACCTCCTCTCCGATGGGATTTTCTTGTCTGCCGTACGGACCCCCGTGGCCGGGGGCGGCTTTTGCTGATGGCACAAAGCAAAAGCGTCCGTGCCGCCGGTTCGGCAGCACGGACGCATAAAAGGGCGTTCTCTTTGTGCAGGCAGTCCCGGTGTAGGCAGGTACCGCAGCGGACGGCCCGGTGTATCTGACTTATCCGCCCCGCCGGACTTGCCGTCGGGAGGGCTTCACAGTGACCCACTCGCAGGGATTTGCACCCTATTCCACCTGTCCCCTCACAGGGACGGGACCGTCTGCTGAAAAAGAAACGGAGTCCAGTTCAATGGCTGGAACGTTATCCTCCTCATCATAACACAAGGGCGACCATTTTGCAATATCACACCGAAAAATCATTTGCCGGAAAATGCCGGCCACTGCCGGGGAAACCCAAAGCCCCGCCCGGCAGAAAAAATTCCCCGGACAGTGTCCTGTCCGGGGAATGCTTCGGTGCGATAGACTCGGTTTTACTCGATGGAGATGGTGTAGTAGTACACCGGCTGACCGCCGCTGAGGAGGGAGATCTCCGTCTCCGGGCAGGCCTTGGTGAACAGGGCCTGCGCCGCCTCGGCCTCCTCCTGCGATACGCCCTCGCCGTAGAACAGAGTGACGAAGGCCGCCTCCCGCTCCGCCGCCAGCGCCGCCAGTCGGGTCAGCAGGGAGGTGATGTCCCGCTCCGTGCCGAAGAGCTTGCCGTCCAGCAGGGCCAGATAGTCACCCTCGTTGATGGCGAAGCCGTCGAAGTCGGAGTTGCGGGCGGCATAGGTGATCTGGGCCGTGGTGACAGCGGCGGCCGCCTCGGTCATGGCCGCAAGAATAGCCTGCGGATCCTCCTCCGCCGTGTCCACGCTCATCATGGCGCTGATGCCCTGAGGGATGCTGTGGGTGGGTACCACGATGACCTGCTTCTCTGTCAGCCCCACGCACTGCTGGGCTGCCATGACGATGTTCTTGTTGTTGGGCAGCACGAACACGATCTCGCTGGGGGTGTGGTTCACCTCCCGCAGAATGGCCTCCGTAGAGGGATTCATGGTCTGGCCGCCGGATACCACCCGATCCACGCCCAGATCCCGGAAGGCTGCCGCCAGTCCGTCTCCGGCGCATACCGCCAGAAAGCCGTAGCGCTTCTCGGCAGGGGCCACAGCCTGCTCGGCCTGCTCCAGCTCCGCCTCGATGGCGTCCAGATCGTCGGTGCTCTGGGCCTTGCGGCCCGCTGCCAGATCGGCGGCCTGGGTCCGCATATTCTCGATCTTGGCCAACTCCAGCGTACCGTATCGCTGGGCCGCCGTCAGGGCCTCGCCGGGGGTGTCGGTGTGAACATGGACCTTGAAGGATTCGTCGTCCTCGCCGATGACCAGACTGTCACCGATGCTGTCCAGATAGGCCCGGAAGGGGGCCAGATCCACGTTGGGATCGTTCTTGCGGACGATGAACACCGTGTCGAAGGCGAAGGTGATGTCCTCGTCTCCGATGGCGGCAAAGTCCGCCTTGTCGTGTTCCGGCTCCTCCTCCACCTCCGGCATGGGCTCGCCCCGCAGACTGCTGAGCATCCCCTCCAGAATGATGAGGTAGCCCTTGCCGCCGGCGTCCACCACCCCGGCTTTTTTCAGTACCGGATTCATCTCCGTGGTCTCGGCCAGCGTCTCATAGCCCGTGGCAATGGCCTCCGCCAGCACATATTCGGCGCAGTTCTGCTCCTGCGCCGCCTCCTCGGCTCTGGCCGCCGCCAGACGGGATACCGTCAGCACCGTGCCCTCGGCGGGCTTCATCACGGCGCCGTAGGCCGTGGTCACGCCCTCGGACATGGCCGCCGCCAGCTGTACGCCGTCCATCTCCTCCAGTCCCTTCACGGACTTGGAGAGTCCCCGGAACAGCAGGGACAGGATAACGCCGGAGTTACCACGGGCGCCCCGCAGCAGGGCGCTGGCGGTGATCTTGGCGGCCTCGCCCACCGTGGCAGGCTCGCACTTTTTCAGCTCCGCCGCAGCGGTCTGGATGGTAAGGCTCATATTGGTGCCGGTATCGCCGTCCGGCACGGGGAAAACGTTCAGGTCGTTGATGGCCTGCTTTTCACGGGTGATACAGGCGGCGCCGAAGGCGACCATCTGCTTGAAGGCGCCGCCGCTGATTTTTTCTGTCATGCTCTTGCTTCTCCTCCTACCGACGTTCATCAAACGGTGATGGAGTCCACAAAGACATTCACTTCACGGACCTCCACGCCGGTATTTTTGGTGACCACATATTTGACCTCGCCCATAATGGAGCGGCATACCGTGGCGATATTCACACCGTTCTCCACGATGATGTGCAGCTCGATGGACACCGTGCCGTCCTCGTTATAGGTGACCTTTACGCCCTTGCTCATGGCTTCCCGGCGCAGCAGATGGACCAAGCCGTCCGTCATGCTGCGGTAGGCCATGCCCTTGACGCCGAAGCAGTTGGTAGCGGCGGCGCCGGTGATGCTGGTGAATACGGCGCTGCTGATACTGATCTCGCCCCGCTGGGACTGGACCTTAATCATAGTATTCTTCCTTTCCGTTCAGGATAAAGGGCAGACTGCCCGATGATACGATTGATACTAATACAGAGCATTATATCGCATTTATCCGCAGATAACAAGGGGAAATTGCAAAAGAGAGCATCATGGCGTACATATTCCGCTTCCTGCGGCGCAAACTATGGGCGTTTCCATTTTATGACGCAGGAGGTAGCGCAAGCTATGGTGAAAGATTTCATCGACACAAATGAGTTCACACGGGAGCAGCTGGTGGATATGATCGAGCTGAGCCTTGCCATCAAGCGGGCCATCCGCAGCGGGTACTATCCGCCCCTGATGCAGGACATGACACTGGGCATGATCTTCCAGCAGTCCTCCACCCGCACCCGTGTCTCCTTTGAGACGGCCATGAGCCAGATGGGTGGCCACGCCCAGTATCTGGGGCCGGGAATGATCCAGCTGGGAGGCCATGAGACCATCGGGGATACCGGCAAGGTGCTGTCCCGGCTGGTGGATGTGGTGATGGCCCGTGTCATCGAGCATCGGACCGTCGTGGAGCTGGCCCAGTCCTGCACCGTCCCGGTGCTCAACGGAATGTCCGACTACAACCACCCCACGCAGGAGATCGGGGATATGTGTACCATCTTCGAGCATCTGCCCCAGGGCAAGCGCCTGAAGGACGTGAAGGTGGTGTTCGTGGGGGACGGCACGCAGGTCTGCGCCTCGCTGGGCTTCATCACCACCAAGCTGGGGATGCACTTCGTCCACTACGGCCCGGCGGGCCACCAGCTGACGGAGAAGCATCAGACCATTTTAGAGCGCAACTGCCAGCTCTCCGGCGGCAGCTGGCTGGTGACGGATGACCGCTCCGCCGTCCGGGACGCCGATTTCATCTACACCGACGTGTGGTACGGCCTGTACGAAAATGAGATGCCCAAGGAGGAGCGGGTGCAGGTATTCCACGACTATCAGGTGAACCGGGAGCTGATGGCGCTGGGGGCCATCGGCTGCAAGTTCCTCCACTGCCTGCCGGCCACCCGTGGCGAGGACGTGACGGACGAGGTGGCGGACTCTGCCTCCTCCCTGTGCTGGGAGCAGGCCGGCAACCGCCTGACGGCCATGCGGGGCCTGCTGGTCTACTTCACCCGCTGCCGCCCGGAACACACGGAGCTGGAGATCGCCGCCGCACGGGACACGCTGGAGCGGTTCCTGCAGGACCGCATCTACTGCTGACGGCCTATGGAAAACCGCAGAAAATTCCGCTTGGCGGATGTGATCCTGTCCGTCATTTGCGTGGTATTCGTGGCGGAGGCGGCGGCGCCGGTGGCCTCCATCGGCAACAGCCAGTACTTCTGGTGGCTGTTCATGATCGCAGCGTTCCTGCTGCCCTACGGCCTCATCGCCTCGGAGCTGGGGACGGCCTTTCCCGGCGACGGCGGCCTGTACGACTGGATCCAGACCGCCTATCCCGGCACCTGCTGGGGCGCACGGGCCTCATGGTACTACTGGATCAATTTCCCGCTGTGGATGGCGTCTCTGGCGGTGGTATGCCCGGAGCTGCTGGAGGTGATCTTCGGCGGGCGCATCGGTCCGGTGTGGTCACTGGTGATCCAGCTGGCCTTCATCTGGATCGTCACATGGATCGCCGCCTATCCGGTGTGCGACAGCATCCTGATCCTGAACCTCAGTGCCGCCATCAAGATCCTGCTGGCGCTGACGGTGGGGGTGCTGGGCATCGTGTATGTGTCGAAAAACGGCTTCGTCAACAGCATGGAGGCCCGGACCTTCCTGCCGTCCTTCGACCTGAACAGCCTGTCCTATATCTCCGTCATTCTCTTTAACTTTCTGGGCTTCGAGGTGGTCTGCACCTACGCCGACAATATGCAGGCCCCCCGGCGGCAGATCCCGCAGGCCATCGTCACCGGCGGCATCGTCATCGCCGCCATCTACCTGTTCTCCGCCTTCGGCATCGGCGCCGCCGTGCCGGTACGGGACATCAGTCCGGATTCCGGTCTCATCGATGCCGTGTCCCTGATGACCGGCGGGGCCGGCGGTACGCTGGTGCGGGTGGTGGCTCTCTTGTTTTTGGTGACGCTTTTTGGTAATATGATCTCATGGTCCATGGGCGTCAACTCCACCGCCGCCTACGCCGCCGACCGGGGCGATATGCCGGCGGTGTTCGCCCGGCGCTGGAAGCGCAACGATATGCCCGTGGGTTCCGCCGTCACCAGCGGCATCGTGGCCTCTGCCGTGTGCCTGCTGGGGGCGGTGATGGAGCGGCTCAGCCCCGACTCGTCCCTGTTCTGGAGCTTCTTCGCCTTGAATCTGGTGATGCTGCTGCTGAGCTATCTGCCGGTGTTCCCGGCGTTTCTGACCCTGCGGCGGAAATTCCCGGACCGGGAACGCCCCTTCCGGGTGCCGGGCCGCAGCGGCTTTCTGAAGTGGCTGGCCTATGTGCCTATGGCCCTGATCATTCTATCCATCATCTTTACCGCCGTGCCGCTGTCGTGGGATCGGGAGACACTCACCGGCGTGCTGCCCATCACCGTCGGCTCCGTGCTGAGCGTGCTGTTGGGCGAGGTGCTCATAGCGGCCCGGCGGCCCCAACACTGATTGCAGGAGGAAGCATTATATGGCAAAACGTATCATCGGCTCTACCCCCAAGGCAGACGGCTATCGGATGCCTGCGGAATTTGAACCTCAGGACGGCGTGTGGATGCTCTGGCCGGAGCGCAACGACAACTGGCGCAGCGGAGCCAAGCCTGCTCAGGAGACCTTCTGTCAGGTGGCCCGTGCCATTGCCCGGTTTGAAAAGGTCACCATGTGCGTCAGCGCCGGACAGTATCAGAATGCACGGGCCCGCCTTCCGGAGGAGATCCGGGTGGTGGAGGTGTCCTCCAACGACGCATGGGTCCGGGACTGCGGCCCCACCTTTCTGGTGAACCGTCAGGGCGGCCTGCGGGCGGTGGACTGGACCTTCAACGCATGGGGCGGCCTGTATGACGGCCTGTACTTCCCGTGGGACAAGGACGATCAGGTGGCGCAGAAGATCTGTGAGATGGCGGACGTGGACTCCTACCGCACCGAGGGCTTCGTGCTGGAGGGCGGCTCCATCCATGTGGACGGCGAGGGTACCGTGCTGACCACCGAGATGTGCCTGCTGTCCCCCGGCCGGAATCCCGATCTGTCCAAGGCGGAGATCGAGGAGAAGCTGTGCCAGTATCTGGGCTGCGAGAAGGTGCTGTGGCTCCGGGACGGCATCGATCCCGACGAGACCAACGGCCATATCGACGATGTGGCCTGCTTCGTGGCGCCGGGGGAGGTGGCCTGTATCTGGACGGAGGACAAGGACAACCCCTTCTATCAGGCGGCGCAGGACGCCTACCGCACCCTGTCTCAGGCCACCGACGCCAAGGGTCGGCGGCTGAAGGTGCATAAGCTGTGCCTGACCCGTGAGCCCTGTCGGCTGGAGGGCGCCGAGACCATCGATGCCGTGGAGGGTACCGTCCCCCGTGAAAACGGCGAGGTGAGTATTGCTTCGTATATGAATTTTCTCATTGTCAACGGCGGTGTGATCCTGCCCCAGTACGGCGACGAGAACGACGCTCTGGCGGTGCGTCAGGTGCAGGAGATGTTCCCGGACCGTGAGGTGGTGGGCGTGCAGACCCGTGAGGTGGCCTTCGGCGGCGGCAATATCCACTGCATCACCCAGCAGCAGCCCCGTCCCTGACGGACAAAGCAAGGGGCAGTGGCTGAAACAGGGAAGCAGCCGAAACGGGAGAATAACAGCTGAAGCAAGAAAATGATTAGCAAAAAGGAACGTGCCATGGCACGTTCCTTTTTGCGTGGGGAGCATCTCAAGTGGAGAAGAGTATTTCCCTGCTTTGCCTCCCCACAAAAAACAGGCGGGTGATCCTCACCCGCCTGTTTCTCACAAGCTCGCTCAGTTGAACAGCTTGGCAATGGAGATCTCCTGATAGATGCGCTCGATGGCCTCGGCAAACATGGGGGCCACAGACAGATACTTGATCTTGCTGCACCCCTCGCCCATGGACTCCGGAATGGTGTTCAGCAGCGCCAGCTCCTCGATGCAGCTGGCCTCCAGCCGCTCCAGAGCGGGACCGGACAGCACACCGTGGCTGGCGCAGGCGAACACGCGGTTGGCGCCGCCCACCTCCACGATGGCCTTGGCGGCGTTGCAGAGGGAACCGGCGGTATCCACCATGTCGTCAAAGAGGATGCAGTCCTTACCGGCCACGTCGCCGATGACGTTCATCACCTCGCACTGATTGGCCTTCTGGCGGCGCTTATCCACGATGGCAAGGTTCATATGCAGCTTCTGGGCGAAGGTCCGGGCACGGGCCACGGAACCCACATCCGGGGACACCACCACCATATCCTCGGCCTTGGAGCCGAACTTCTTGGCATAGTAGTCCACGAAAACCGGGTTGCCCAGCAGGTTGTCCACAGGGATGTCAAAGAAGCCCTGGATCTGGCTGGCGTGGAGGTCCATGGTCAGCACACGGTCCGCTCCGGCGGCGGTGAGCATATTGGCCACCAGCTTGGCGGAGATGGGATCACGGCTCTTGGCCTTGCGATCCTGACGGGCATAGCCGAAGTAGGGGATCACAGCGGTGACACGGCCGGCGGAGGCCCGCTTGCAGGCATCGATCATAATGAGCAGCTCCATGAGACTGTCGTTGACGGGCTTGCAGGTGGAGTTGATGAGGAACACATCGCTGCCTCGGACGGACTCGTACAGGGAGACGGAGGCCTCGCCGTCAGCAAACGACTTGACCTCGGCCTCACCCAGCTTGGTGCCGATAAGCTTGCAGATCTCCTCCGCCAGCGCCGGATTGGAGTTGCCGGTGAAGAGCTTGATGTCCTTGCCATGAGAAATCATTGTTTTACACACTCGCTTTCTATCATATTCCAAAAATTTCTCTCTCTTGGTGCAGATATATTGAGACGACTGCCGTCGTAACTCACGTTATTTCTTCCACGTTTTCCGCAGCCGGTCCGCCCAGCCCCGGATGTTGGTCTGGCGCTGACGGGCGATGGCCAGAGCGCCCTCCGGCACGTCGTCGGTAACAGTGGACCCGGCGGCGGTGTAGGCCCGGTCCGCCACGGTGACGGGGGCGATGAGATTGGTGTTGCAGCCCAGGAACACGTCGTCGCCAATGGTGCAGCGGTGCTTTTTGTGGCCGTCATAGTTGGTGGTGACGGTGCCGCAGCCGAAGTTCACCCGCTGCCCCACGTCGCTGTCGCCCACATAGGTCAGGTGGCTGATCTTGGTGCCGTCTCCGATGACGGAGTTCTTCACCTCCACGAAGTCCCCCACCCGGCAGTGGTCACCGATACGGCAGTTGGGCCGGACATAGGTGAAGGGTCCCACGGTGGTGTGGCTGCCGATGGTGCTCTCATTGACCTGCGAGGCATTGATGGTGGTGTCCTTTCCCACGATGCAGTCCCGCACCATGGCGTTGGGGCCGATCTCGCAGCCGGAGCCGATGGCGGTATGACCCCGGAGGATGGTGCCCGGCAGCAGCGTCACGCCGGGAGCGATGGAGCAGCGGGGATCGATATAGGTGGTGGCGGGGTCTACGACGGTGACGCCCGTCATGCGCCGCAGCAGCAGCTCACGGGCATCCGGCATGGCGGCACTGAGCGCCGCCTCATCCGCCACCGGGCGGAATACCGGCGGCAGCGCCTGCGTCTGCCACAAACTGCGGATGCCGCAGGCCTCCGCCGGGCAGTCCGTCAGAGGGACGCCGCTCTCCAGCCGGGCCTTCAGCGTCCCGACCTCGGCGGCGTATACGCTGCGGCTGTCCTCCGGGCCGTACACCGGCACCACGGGGCCGGGGACCACGATGACCTCACCCTCTGCATCGGCCAGCGCCTCCTGAGCGGAGGCGAACAGCCGGGTGTCGAAGCCCTCCATGGCCTCCCGCACCTCGTCCTGCCACGCCTCGTCACACACAATAAAAAACCGCTGAGCGCCGCAGACCGTCAACTCCTGTGCCGCCCAAGTCAGTACCGGGCAAAACAGGATCGGCCGCAGCATCAGCGGTTTGTCACAGGGGGCGCAGCCGCCCTTCAGATCCAAAAATACCACACTACGATCCATGGGAATCCTCCCCCTCTCTGCATACTGCCTTTATTATAACAGACTTTACAAAGAAATCCAGTATTTTCACATATTTTCCCGGCAATAATTTTTCTCAGGGCAGGAAATCTCTCCCACGGAGGAGCGGGAGCCGCAAAAAGCGACGGTTTTTGCGGTGAAGCGAAGGAAAATTTTATATTTTTAAGAAAAAATATGTGGATTCTGCAAGTTATAGTTGCATTTTTTTGCGGATTGCATTACAATACATGAATCGATGAAACGATGCGCCCGCAGGGGCGGGAAGGGAGGGAGCGGCTCCGTGCTGAATATTGTATTGGTGGAGCCGGAGATCCCCCAGAACTGCGGCAATATCGCCCGCACCTGCGCCGCTACCGGCAGCCGCCTGCACCTGATCCGCCCGCTGGGCTTTGATATCTCCGACCGGGCCGTGAAGCGGGCGGGGTTGGACTACTGGCATCTGGTGCAGGTGCAGGACTACGAGAGCCTGCCGGACCTCTTTGCCAAACACCCGGAGGCGGGGGAGGAACTGTGGCTGGCCACCACCAAGGCCCCGCAGGACTATACGCAGGCCCGCTTCACGCCGGACAGTTGGCTCTTCTTCGGCAAGGAGACGGCGGGGCTGCCGGAGTGGTTCCGCACGGCCCACCGGGAGCGCTGCATCCGCCTGCCCATGCGGCGGGAGGCCCGCAGCCTGAATCTCAGCAACTCCGTGGCCATCCTCACCTATGAGGCCCTGCGGCAAAACGGCTTCCCCGGCCTTACCGGCACGGGGGGAGATGGCGGAATAAGTACTATCTTTCATAAAGGAGCATACCGATATGAACTACAATAAAAAGACCATCATGGATGTAGATGTGGCGGGGAAGAAGATCCTGCTGCGCTGTGACTTCAACGTCCCGCAGGATAAGGCCACCGGTGCCATCACCAGCGACAAGCGCATCGTGGCGGCCCTGCCCACCATCCGGTATCTGCTGGAGCGTGGGGCGGCGGTCATCGCCTGCTCCCATCTGGGTAAGCCCAAGGGCCAGTGGAAGGAGAGCCTGACGCTGGCTCCCGTGGCGGAGCGGCTGAGCCGGCTGCTGGGTCAGGAGGTCATCTTCGCCAAGGACATCGTGGGCGAGGATGCCAAGAGCAAGGCGGCGGCCCTGCAGGGCGGCCAGATCATGCTGCTGGAGAATCTGCGCTTCGATCCCCGTGAGGAGAAGAACGACCCCTCCTTCGCCAAGGAGCTGGCCTCCATGGCGGAGCTGTACGTCTCCGACGCTTTCGGCACGGTCCACCGGGCCCACGCCTCCACCGCCGGTGTGGCGGCCTTCCTGCCCGCCGTCTCCGGCCTGCTGGTGGCCCGTGAGCTGGAGGTCATGGGCGGTGCATTGGATAACCCCAAGCGCCCCTTCGCGGCGGTGCTGGGCGGCGCCAAAGTCTCCGACAAGATCAACGTCATCAACAATCTGCTGGATAAGGCTGACACCGTCATCATCGGCGGCGGCATGGCCTATACCTTCGCCAAGGCGCAGGGCGGCTCCATCGGCAAGAGCCTGTGCGAGGACGACAAGCTGGATTACGCCCGTCAGATGATCGCCAAGGCGCAGGAGAAGGGCGTGAAGCTGCTGCTGCCTACGGACACCGTGGCCGCCACGGAGTTCGCCGCCGATGCCGAGAGCCGTGTGGTCCCCACCGACGCCATCCCCGACGATATGGAGGGCCTGGACATCGGCCCGGAGACGGTGCGGTTGTTCTGCGACGCCGTCCGTGGTGCCGGCACCGTGGTGTGGAACGGCCCCATGGGCGTGTTCGAGTTCGAGAAGTTCGCCGCCGGCACCCGTGCCATGGCGCAGGCGCTGGCCGATAGCGGCGCCGTGACCATCGTGGGCGGCGGTGACAGTGCGGCGGCCGTGGAGCAGATGGGCTTTGCCGATCGGATCACCCACATCTCCACCGGCGGCGGCGCCTCTCTGGAATTTCTGGAGGGCAAGGAGCTGCCGGGCGTGGCGTGCCTGCTGGATAAGTAAACACAGAGCGTTGTGTGTTCTACGATATATAGGGAAAGATATGTAAGGAAAGAGGAGCAAGAGAAATTATGAATCGCAGATACCGTAAGACCATCATCGCCGGCAACTGGAAGATGAATAAGACTGCCAGCGAGACGAAGAAATTTGCCGAGGAGCTGAAGGCCATCCTGCCCAAGGCCAAGTGGTGCGACGTGGTGGTGTGCGTCCCCGCCGTGAATATCCCCGCCGCCATGAAGGCCTTCAAGGACGTTCGGGTGTCCGTGGGCGCTCAGAACGTATTTTATGAGAAGTCCGGCGCCTACACCGGCGAGGTGTCCGCCGATATGCTGAAGGATCTGGGCGTCAAGTACGTCATCATCGGCCACTCCGAACGGCGGCAGTACTTCGGCGAGACTGACTTCACCGTCAATAAGAAGGTGCTGGCGGCGCTGGAGGCGGGCCTGCATCCCATCATCTGCGTGGGCGAGAGCCTGGAGCAGCGGGAGCTGGGCATCACCATGGAGCTCATCGCTCTGCAGGTGAAGTCCGCTCTGGCCGGCGTACCGGCGGAAAAGGTCCGCAAGTGCGTCATCGCCTATGAACCCATCTGGGCGATCGGCACCGGCAAGACCGCTACCGCCGAGCAGGCGGCGGAGGTCTGCACCTTCATCCGTACCACCGTGCGCCACCTGTACGGCGCCCGCATCGCCCGCTCCGTCACCGTGCAGTACGGCGGCTCCATGAAGCCCGCCAACGCAGCGGAGCTGCTGAGCCAGCCGGATATCGACGGCGGCCTTATCGGCGGGGCCTCCCTGAAGGCGGCGGACTTTGTGGAGATCGTCAACGCCGCCAATCAGGAATAAGCCTGCGGGAGGAACTGCTATGGGTAAAACGCCTACTACTCTCATCATCATGGACGGCTTCGGCCTGACCCAGCCCGGCCCCGGCAACGCCGTCAGTCTGGCCAATACCCCGGTGCTGGACCGCCTGTGGGCGGATCATGCTCACACCACCCTGTCCGCCAGCGGACTGGACGTGGGCCTGCCGGAGGGGCAGATGGGCAACAGTGAGGTAGGCCACACCAACATCGGCGGCGGCCGGGTGGTGTTTCAGGATCTGCCCCGCATCAGCCGTGCCATCGAGGACGGCACGTTCTTTGCCAACGAAGCCTATAACAAGGCGGTGGATGACTGCCTGCAAAAGGGGACCCGGCTGCACCTGTGCGGCCTGCTGTCCGACGGCGGCGTCCACTCCCATATTCAGCATCTGTACGCCCTGCTGGAGCTGGCCCGCCGCAAGGGGCTGGACCGGGTGTATATCCACGCCTTTCTGGACGGGCGTGACGTGTCCCCCACCAGCGGCAAGGGCTTTGTGGCGGACTGCGCCGAGACCTGCCGCCGTCTGGGGGTAGGCAAGATCTCCACCGTCATGGGCCGCTACTACGCTATGGATCGGGATAACCGCTGGGAGCGGGTGCAGCTGGCCTATGACGCCATGGTCTACGGCGAGGGCAACCAGAACCCCGACCCGGTGGACGCCGTGGCCCAGTCCTATGTGGCGGGCATCACCGACGAGTTCATGGAGCCGGTGGTCTGCGACAGCGACGGCACCGTCTCCGATAACGACAGCGTCATTTTCTTCAACTTCCGTCCCGACCGGGCCAGAGAGATCACACGGGCCATCGTGGACCCGGATTTCACCGGCTTCCAGCGGGAGTTTTTCCCCACCACCTACGTCTGCAATACGGAGTACGACGCCTCCATGCCCAACGTGCTGGTGGCGTGGCCCCGTGTGGCGGTGAAGAACGGGCTGGGCGAGTACCTCAGCTCTCTGAGCCTGACCCAGCTGCGGATCGCTGAGACGGAGAAGTATGCCCACGTCACCTTCTTCTTCAACGGCGGTGTCGAGAAGCAGTATCCCGGCGAGGACCGGGTGCTGGTGCCGTCCCCCAAGGTGGCCACCTATGACCTCCAGCCGGAGATGAGCGCCTATGAGGTGTGCGACAAGTGCGTCGAGCGCATCAACTCCGGGGCCTACGACGTGGTGATCCTGAACTTCGCCAACTGCGACATGGTGGGCCATACCGGGGTACTGGAGGCCGCCGTGAAGGCGGTGGAGACGGTGGATACCTGTGTGGGCCGTGTGGTGGAGGCCACCCTGAAAATGGGAGGCATCGCCATGATCACCGCCGACCACGGCAACGCCGAGGTGATGCGCCAGCCCGACGGCAGTCCTATGACCGCCCATACCACCAACCCCGTACCCTTTATCCTCTGCGGAGCTGGCACGGAGCTGCGGACCGGCCGTCTGGCGGATATCGCCCCCACCATTCTGGATGTGATGGGTCTGGCCTGCCCGCCGGAGATGGACGGTAAGAGCCTCATCGTCCGGTGAGAAAAATGCCCTTTCGCCGAAAAAATGATTAAAAAAGTCTCTGCCTGTGCATACTGAGGGCAGAGACTTTTTTTGTGTCCCATTTCGGCGTGCCGCACACCGTCAACCATGCGGCTTCCGGCGCTCTGCGCCGGAACGGAAAGGCAGCTATGAGCAGAATCGACCGTTCCAAGTCCCGCTCCGCCGGCGGCAAGGGCTTCTACATAGCCCTTGCTCTCTGCCTTGCGGCAGTGGGAGCCATCGGCTATTTCACCCTGATCCGCCCCGCCAACGTCACCATCGACGACCCCACCCCGCCCGCCCGGCAAACCGAGCGCAATGACGCCCAGTGGACGGCCCCGGTGCTCCAGCCGGAGCCCATAGAGGTCCCGGCGGTGGAGGAGGAGCCCGCCCCGGAGCCGGAGGACCTGCTGCCGCAGGTAGTGTCTCCGCTGGACGGCACCACCGTCACGGTGTTCAGCACCACGGAGCTGATGTATGACGAAACCATGGCGGACTGGCGCACCCACAACGGGCTGGATATCCAAGCCGCCGAGGGTGACGCTGTCAAAACCGCCGCCAGCGGCATGGTGGTGTCGATCAAGAGCGACGAGCTCATGGGAACCACCGTGGTCATCGAGCACGCCGGCGGCTACACCACCCAGTATAGCTGCCTGCAGGCTGAACCCCCGGTAACGGAGGGCCAGCAGGTGGCGGCGGGAGATATCATCGGTCTGGTGGGCAGCACCGCTGCCGCCGAGAGCAGCATGGGCCCCCATCTGCACTTCTCCGTGGCCAAGGACGGCGTCATCATTGACCCGTCGGAGTATATCGGCTAAGCCGTGCAGCGCTCCGGGCATCGTCCCCCGACCAACCACGCACCCATAAAAGGCCCCGCTGCGGCATCGCCGCAGCGGGGCCTTTTGCGAGAGCCGCAAAACCTGCCAAAAACGTTTGAAATGTATGGAATATTTGGCTAAAAATTTCAATATTTTTGGCTCATATGTTCAATTTTTATGGAAAACGCACAGAAAATTCGTGTACCATTTTGCCCAAAAGCCGCAGACAGTCCCGCCGCCGGTTTGGTATAATATACCCGGAACAAAAAGAGCCGTCCCGGACGGCGAAAACGCAACAGGGTGAAAGGAAAAGGATTATGGCCATCAAAATTGGTATCAACGGCTTCGGCCGTATCGGCCGTGTGGTGCTGCGGATTCTGGCGGAGGACCCGGAGCAGTACGAGATCTGCGGCATCAACCTCCGCAAGGCGGACGTGGACTACATGGTGTACCTGCTGAAATACGACTCCGTATTCCGCAACTTCAACGGCACGGTGGAGCACGAGGGCGGCGATCTGGTGGTCAACGGCCATAAGATCAAGGTGTTCAGCCAGTCTGACGCCGCCATGATCCCCTGGCATGAGTGCGGCGCCGAGTACATCATCGAGTCCACCGGCGCCAACAACACCACCGAGAAGGCCTCCCGCCACTTCAAGGGCGGCGCCAAAAAGGTGCTGCTGACGGCCCCCGCCAAGGACGAGGTGACACCCACCTTCGTGTTCGGCGTCAACGACAGCCTGTACCGCCCGGATATGAAGGTGGTCTCCAATGCCAGCTGCACCACCAACTGTCTGGCCCCGCTGGCCAAGGTGGTGCATCAGGAGTTCGGCATCGAGCAGAGCCTCATGTCCACCATCCACGCCTCCACCGCCAAGCAGAAGGCCGTGGACTCCCGTGGCGGCAGCGACTGGCGCACCGGCCGCTCCATCCTCAACAACATCATCCCCACCTCCACCGGCGCCGCCAAGGCCGTGGGCCGGGTCATTCCCTCCCTGAAGGGCAAGATGACCGGCATGGCCTTCCGTGTGCCAACGGCGGACGTGTCTGTGGTGGACCTGACGGCCCGCCTGTCCCGCACCACCACCTATGCCGAGATCTGCTATGCCATCCGCCACGCCTCGGAGACGTACATGAAGGATATCATCGGCTACACCACCGATCAGGTGGTGTCCACCGACCTCATCGGCAATCCCTGCCCCTGCATCTTCGACGAGACCGCCGGCATCATGCTGGACCACGACTTCGTCAAGCTCATCGCCTGGTACGATAACGAGTGGGGTTACAGCAACATGGTGGTTCGTATGCTGCGGCATATGTACGAGCAGGATCAGGCTGCCCAGTAAGCTTCTTTTTCACCCAAACCATACAAAACCGGGAGCGGAGCCGTTTCGGCCCCGCTCCCGGCCTTCTGCGCTCCATCGACAGGCAAGGCCCCTCAGTCATTTGGCTGAGGGGCCTTGCCCTATAAGGGGGGAAAGAAGGGTATCAGATTCAGAACCGCCGTCTCCGCCGATGGGGCGCCATACCGGTGACGGCTGTGCCGTACATCCTGACGATCCCGACGCTCTGTCTCACGGGGAAGCTCCCTTCGGTTTGTAACGATTCCGTGAATCCTGCGGCGGGGCGCTTGCTTTCGCCGGGACCGGGTGCTACACTTTATCTATTATGCAGTGCAGTTCCCAAGGAGGAGCGTTCTATGGTCAAATTCAGCGTGAAAAAGCCGCTGACCGTCTTTGTGGCGGTGCTGGCGGTGTTGGTGCTGGGCGTGGTGGCGTATCTGAAAATGACACCGGATCTGCTGCCCAACATGGATTTCCCCTATGTGGTCATCGTCACCACCGACCCCGGTGCCAGCCCGGAGGCGGTGGAGTCCGCCGTCACCCGGCCCATGGAGCAGTCCATGTCCACGCTGGATCGAATCAAGTCCGTGACCTCCACCTCGCAGGACAGCGTCTCCATGGTGGTGCTGGAGTTTGAGGACGGCGTGAACATGGACACCGTCAGCGTGGACATCCAGCAGAAGATCAATATGCTGGAGGGCAACTGGGACGACGGCGTCGGCACCCCCTATGTGCTGAAGATCAACCCCTCCATGCTGCCGGTGCAGGTGGCGGCGGTGTCGTACAGCGGCAAGGATGTGACGGAACTGTCGGATTTTGTGGAAAACACCCTCACCCAGAAGCTGGAGGGCATCTCCGGCGTAGCCAGCGTCACCGTCAGCGGCACGGTGCAGCGGCAGGCCCATATCATCCTCAGTCAGGAGAAGCTGGACGCCCTCACCGCCACGCTGCGGGAGGCCATCGGCAAGACACTGGACGAGACGGCCAGCCGGCTGGAGGGGACCCGCAGCCAGCTGGAGAGCGCCAAGGGGGCCATCCGCTCGACGGAGGAGTCCGCCGTCCGGGAGGCCGCCATGCAGGCCCTGACCGCCGTGCAGCAGTCTCTGACCACCCTCCGCAGCAGCCAGAGCCGGCTGGAGGCGAACTTGAAGGAGCTGGCGGAGATTCAGGCGCTGAAGGTGCAGCTGGATGCCAAAAACGCCGTCTATCAGGCCCGGATGGAGGCCATCCGGCAGGACGATTCCCTGACGGAGGAGGAGAAGGCGGAGCAGCTGGCCGCCATCGAAAACGACCCGGAGTACATCCAGCTGCAGGCGGACCTTGCGGAGCTGGAGCTGCGAATCGCCGCACTGAACACCTCGTGGAAGCAGGCGGCGGAGGACGCCAGACGGTGGCGGGAGACGCTGGAGCAGCTAAAAGAGCAGATCCGCCGGCTGGAGGATGATTCCGAGGTGGCCTCCATTGCCGATGAGGTAACATCGGGAGTCATCACCATGGCCGACGGCGTCACCCAGCTGCTCTCTGCCAATGTGCAGCTGGACAGCGCCCTGACCCAGCTGGAGCAGGGTCTCCGGACGCTGGAGTCCTCCCGTGCCTCGGCGCTGGAGCAGGCGGACCTCTCCGGGGCTCTGAACATCCAGACCATCACCGCCCTGCTGACGGCGCAGAACTTCTCCATGCCTGCCGGGTATCTGCAGGAGGACGGCGTGAACTACATGGTTTCCGTGGGCGACAGCATCTCCTCCCGTCAGGAGCTGTCGGACATGGTGCTCTTTGATCTGGGCTTGGAGGGCGTGGAGCCGGTGAAGCTCTCCGACGTGGCGGAGATCGTGGTGACGGATAACTCCGATGAGATCTACGCCAAGCTCAACGGCGACAACGGCGTCATCGTCTCCTTCAACAAGCAGTCCGCCTACGCCACGGCGGAGGTGTCCGACAATATTCAGGCCCGCTGCGACACGCTGGAGAAAGAGTACGACGGCCTGCACTTCGTGCCGCTGATGGATCAGGGGGACTACATCTATATCATCATTAACTCCATCCTGTCCTCCTTGGGCTGGGGCGCTCTGTTTGCGGTGCTGATCCTGTACCTGTTCCTGAAGGACCTGCGGCCCACCCTCATCACCCTCTGCTCCATCCCCGTCAGTGTGATCTTCGCCGTGGTGCTGATGTACTTCTCCGGCGTCACCATCAATATGATCTCCCTGTCGGGTCTGGCGGTGGCAGTGGGTATGCTGGTGGATAACTCCGTGGTGGTCATCGAGAATATCTACCGGCTGCGCTCCAAGGGAGCCACCGTCATTCAGGCGGCGGTGTCCGGTGCGGCGCAGGTGGTGGGGGCCATCACCGCCTCCACCCTGACCACGGTGTGCGTGTTCCTGCCCATTGTGTTCGTGGAGGGCATCACCAGGCAGCTGTTCACCGATCTGGCCTTGACCATGACGTATTCTCTCCTGGCCAGCCTCATCGTGGCCCTGACACTGGTGCCGGCCATGGCCTCCGGGATGCTGAAAAAGGAAAAGCCCGTGAAGCCCGGCCTGCTGGAGCGGGTCTATCCCGCCTACCGCAGGGCGGTGGGCTGGTCGCTGGGCCATAAGGCCGTGGTACTGCTGCTGGCGGTGGTGCTGCTGGCTGGCTCTGCGTGGGGTGCCGTCAGCCGGGGCTTCGTGTTCATGCCCCAGATCGATATGAATAACGTAAGCCTCACCGTTACCATGCCGGAGGGCATCAGCCGGGAGGAGGCGGTGGCACTGGCGGACGAGGTGGTGCGCCGGGCCGGTACGGTGGAAAATGTGGATGCCGTGGGTGCCATGATGTCCTCCGGCAGCGGCATGGATATGAGCAGCATGATGGGCGGCTCCGGCGGCGCCTATGACGTCACCGCCTACGTCACTATGCCCGAGGGGGCCTCCGGCGCCAAGGCAGGCAAGGCCATCGAGGAGCTGTGCGCCGACCTGCCCTGTCAGGTGACGGCCTCCGGCTCCATGGACAGTATGTCTACCTATCTGGCGGGCAGCGGCGTCTCCCTGAAGGTCTACGGCGACGACATGGAGGACCTCCAGTCCTCCGCCAAGGCGCTGGCGGCGGCCCTGAAAACCGTGGAGGGTACCGGCGAGGTGTCCGACGGTCTGGAGGAGGCCACCACGGCTCTCCACATCTCCGTGGACCGCAACGCCGCCATGGAAAAGGGCGTCACCGTGGCGCAGGTGTATATGGCGGTGGCCTCTGCCCTGACCAACACCTCCACCGCCTCCGACCTGACGCTGGATGGACTGGAGATGGAGGTTTCCGTCCAGTCCCCAGAGGAGAGCCGCATGACCCGTGAAAAGCTCATGGATCTGGAGATCACCCCGTCCAATGGTACGAATCTGGACAGTATGAGTCACATAAGTGGTATGAGCGGCAGCACCTCCTCCATGGGCGGAATGTCTGCGCTGGCCGGCGGCAGCACGTCCTCCGGCAGCTCTGCCCTGACGGGCAGCGCCGGTCAGGAAGTGTCCAGCTTCCGTCTGGGCGACGTGGCCGCCATTGAGGAGACCGTCAGCCTCGGCAGCATCCAGCGGGAGCAGCAGCGCCGCTGCGTTACCGTCACGGCGGAGGTAGCCGAGGGCTACAACGTCACCAAGGTCACAGCCGCCGCTCAGACGGCGGTGGCCGGGGTAGACCTGCCGCAGGGCATCACCGCCCGGTTCAGCGGCGAGAACGAGGCCATCATGGATGCCATGGGCCAGCTGCTGCTGATGCTGGGGCTGGGCGTGCTGCTGGTGTATCTGGTGATGGTGGCGCAGTTCCAGTCGCTGCGCTCCCCGCTGATCGTCATGTTCACCATCCCGCTGGCCTTTACCGGCGGCTTTCTGGCCCTGCTGATCTCCGGTATCGAGCTGAGCGTGGTGTCCCTCATCGGCTTTGTGATGCTGGTGGGCGTCATCGTCAACAACGGCATCGTGCTGGTGGACTACATCAACCAGCTGCGCCTGTCGGGGATGGAGCGGCGGGAGGCCATTGTGGAGGCTGGTGTCACCCGTCTGCGGCCCATTCTCATGACATCCTTGACCACCATTCTGGGCCTTGTGGTCATGGCCTTCGGCGGCGACGCCGGTACGGCTCTGATGCAGCCGGTGGCGCTGGTGTGCATCGGTGGCCTGCTGTACGCCACTCTCATGACGCTGCTGGTGGTGCCGTGTATGTACGACATCCTCAGCCGCCGGGAGCTGCGGAAGGTGGAGGAGACGGACCTGCAGACGCTGGATATCTGATGAGATAGAGGACTCTTCGGAGACTTTCTCTGATAGGCAAATAGACAAAAAGCAGGCACATGGCCATCCGGCCATGTGCCTGCTTTTTGTCAGGATCCCCTATGGGACCGGCGCAGATGCTCCACCAGCGCATATACGATGCGGACGTCTGCCTCCGTCAATCCGGCGATGCTAATGGAGGCGGAGCTGATTGCAGTGTTTTATTTTGCGCTGCGGCTCAGCGACAAGCGCAAAAACGGCTGAGCGGGACAGTGTTTTGCTCTGCATGGGAGATGGTCAAGGGATTTGACGCAGGATGGGCAGATTTCTGCCCGGCAAAGCCATGCTTGCCCTCGTCCATCTATGGTATTCTGAACAGAAAAAACAGAGAGACGGCCCGGCATAGACGGGTGTCCGTAAAACAGTTAATCCTCCGTATGGCTTAGACCATGCGGAGGATTTGTTTATGTCTAATCTTCAAACTTGCTGGCGGCAAACGGTTTGTCAAAACCGTTTGCGGACGGCAAGTCCACAGGGGATAGCCGCATAAGCGGCGCAAGGGGGTGTAGCCACCTTGACGGAAGGTCGTGACGAAACATGTTCGGTCGGGCAGTTTTCTTCTGCTGACCGGGAATGAAGCGACCCAGGACGCACATACTCCCGATAGGAGAGTATAGAAGTGCGCCCTTTAGTTCCTAAAGGGATTTTATCAGTTCGACAAACTGAAAGTTTCCGTTGCTTGTCTATTTATATAAAGCCTCTTTTTTTTGCTTCTTCAATCAATATAGGTTGAATTAAAGGATATGTCCAATTTTCAACTAACTTATCTGAAATCAATATCTTCTCAATCTCACTATGTAATTCCTCAAATGAGTTAATGTCTGCAATAAATAACATTCCGAAAGTTTCATCATCAATATTTTCATTTACTCGTGTCTTTCCTTTAACAGAATACACACATATTGGTTCAATTCTAAAATCAACTGCTCCTGTTTCTTCTTGTAATTCTCTTTTAGCTGTTTCTAAAATACTTTCTCCAGGTTCTCTGTGACCTCCTGGTATTTCATAAGTCTCTCTTTCTTTGTGTTTACAGAATACCCACTTGTTATCTGTTTTGGATATTATCACTGCAAACTTCAAAAATTCATCTGCGACATTGTCATAAAATTTTACTTCTACCATTCTATCAATACCTCGTCAAATTCAAATTTATCTAACTGTTTTATGAATTAAAATCTACTGATTGTAATGATACAACACTTCTTTTCCATGCCTTTCAGCATACTCAATTTCTTTTTTCACAGATGTTCCAATATAACCATCCATATTTACAACATATATTCCATCACTTAAATCTATTTTTCTGTAATGAGCATCTTCAAGTTTTAAAAGTTCATCTTCAGTTGGAACAATATTATCTTCACAATAAACACACTGTAATATATTATATCTTATATCCTTTGCTTATTTCAAGGTCATAAGCAATTTTTTTCATATCTTCGGCAAATTTCATGCTTCCACAAATTGTATAAGTTTTCACCCAATCACCTCATCAAATTCCGATTTGTTGCTCACTTTTCGTATTCAAATTATACCATAAAACTTGTGAACAGTTCTACCGCAACTTTGGACTATATGAGAAAAGTCCGAACAGTTTTCTGCCCGGACTTTCTCGCTCAATCGTATATCAATTCCGCTTTCACAACTTCCTCTGCCTGTGCCTTGCAAGCGTTCATCTGCCGCACCCATTCCATTTGGTTTTCGGCTTTCAGTTGCTCGGTCACGCCGTTTTGCTCTGCCAGTGACCGCACGATCAGCTTCATGCGGTTTCGTGCCGCTTCGTCAATCTTAGCGCAATACTGTCTTACATACACCCAGCTATGGGCCGCCTCCCTGTTTTTTGATCCGCAGATAGATGGCAGCGAGGAGGCTGCCGCCATTATGCGGTGCGGTGGCTGTTTCTCCGCCGGAGCACCAGCAGCAGGAGCGCCAGACCGGCGCAGGCTGCCAGCACGATCACCCACAGCGTCAGGGGTGCTTCGTCCCCGGTGGGGGCGGCGGGCAACTGCTCGGTGACGGTGTCCGCCTGCCGGAGTTCACGGCTGGCCTGAGCGTCGGCAAAGTACTTGCCGCAGGCGGCGCAGTACCAGTACTCGATGTTGCCGGGGGCCTCCGTGGTGGCGGCCTTGGCCTCCACATGGCGCAGATCGGCGTGACGATGGGCGTCTACGTCGCCGTAGGCCCCGCCGCAGACCTCACACACGGCCCGGTCCACGCAAGTGGCCTCGCCGCCGGTGCAGCTCTCGGTCTCCAGAGCGCCGCAGCCGGAGATGGTGCAGGTGCGGGTGTGGGTGTCGTCGCCGTTGGAGCTCCAGTCGCCCCAGGTATGGCCGTCGTTGACGGTGATCTCCAGCCGGGACTCGTTGCCGGCGGGATCGGTGGCCGTCACCAGCTGCGTCCCCTCGGCGGGCCGGAGCACCAGCCGGCCCTCCGTCAACTCCACGGGAGTGCCGTTTACGGTGACGGTGACGGGGTATGCGTCGGTGATGGTCAGGGTCACTGCGGCGCAGTACACGCCGCCGTTTTCAGCCCCGGTGATGGAGGGGGCCGTGGCGTCCAGCACCATGCCGTCGGAGCGGAGGCAGGTGACGTTGCCCGCCCGGTCGGTGATGCGGGCATAGACCACATACTCGCCGTCCGGAGCCAGCGCCAGCGCCTTTTCATAGGGCAGGAAGGTCTCCTGCTCCAGCGCCGGGATGTCCAGATCCTCGGCGCTCAGCAGATACTCCGTGGCCGCCACGCCGCTGGTCTCGTCGGCAGAGGTGATGACCACAGTCTGCTCCTCCCGATAGAAGAGGTCGAAGGTGATCCTGGACAGGAAGGACTGCCAGGCCGTCCGCTCGTCCACCCGGATCTCGCCGGTGGGCTGGGTGCGGTCGATGCGGTACTGCTCCGTTACCTGAAGGGAGATGGCGCCGGTGGCCAGATCCTTCACGTAGAAGGTCAGCCGGCCCTCCGCCGTCTCGTCGGCGGCCCGCAGGGTCTGCTGCCACACGCCGTCGGCGGTGTCCGTCAGGGACAGGAGATAGCCCTCCGCCGCCGTCACCACGAAGTCGTGGTTGATCCAGTCGTTGGAGTTGACGGCATACTCGCCGCCGGTGAGGGCATAGGGGAGGATGGAGGCAGTAATGCCGGTGGGCTGGGTCAGGGCGTAGTTCCCGGCGTCAGCGCCGGTGAGGGAGAACTCGGTGAAACGAATGGCGATGTCCTCTGCCGTCCGGATGGAGGTGAAGGAGGGAGTCCCCTTCACCAGCGCCACATGGTCGCCGGACACGGCGTTGCCCAGAGTGGGCTCACCGTCGTACTCCGCCCGATCCGTGCCGTCGTAGAGCTTATCCTGAATGTGCAGGTCCTCCACCGTTACCGGCCGGACGGTGATGTCCGCCGTGGTGCCGGCAGGCTGGGAAACCAGGGTGTAGTTTTCGGCGGCGTCGCCCTCCAGCGAGAAGCCGGAGAAGGAGACGGTCTTGCCGGTGCCGACGTTCTTGCCGTCGTAGGCGGCAGAGCCGGTGACGATGCGGAGGTCATTGCCGTCGAAGTTGGCGCTGAGGGTGCCGCCCGTCACGATGGTGGCGTCGGTGGTGCCGTCATAGGTCTTGGAGGGCTCCACGGTGACGCCGTCGATGGTGACACTCTTGGCGGTGATGCGGAAGTTCCGCTGGGCGCTGGCGGAGGCGTAATCATCGTCGGCCGCCGCCGTGACCCGGACGGTGTAGCTGCCCACAGCCTTGGGGGCCTGCGTGGTGAACTCGCCGCCCTGCGCCCGGTATTCCACCGTGAGAGCGCCGGTTCCGAGAGAGGTGATGGCGGGAGTTTCCACCGGCTGGCCGTTGTAGTCACGGCTCACGTCATCCAGAATGGCGACGCTGCCCTCGGCCTTCTGGACGGACAGGGTCACGGAGGTCATGGCCGGTGCCTCGCTGGCCTCGTAGCGGGCGTTGTAGGCCACGCCCAAGGGGGCGTAGGTGACGTACAGGGTGTAGTCCCCGGCGGCCAGCGCCTGCAGCGTGGCGGCAGGCAGGGTCACGGTGCCGTCCTCGGCGGCGGTGAAGCCCGCCAGAGGCGTGCCGTCCGCCAGCTGCACGCCGGTGACGGTGTTGCCGTTGAGGGCGACGTGGAAGGAGACATCCTGTCCGCTGCGCTTAACATAGGTGATCTGCCGGGTATCCGCCTGAGCGTCGGTGTAGACCACCACGCCGTCGGAGTTCAGAACGGTGATGTTCCCGGCCCGGTCCGTGACCCGCAGGTACGCATAGCCCTTCTGGCCGGGCTGGATGGAGAAGCTGCCGCTGCCGTCGCTGAGGGACAGGTCCGTCCAGCTGCCGGTGATGGCGTCCTGACTGGCAAAGACGGTGTCAGACAGCATCCATGCCGCCGTGTCCACGCCGCTGCCCAGGTCGGAGACCGTTACCGTCACGGTCTGGGTGCTCTTGAAGAACAGGCCGAAGGTGACGGTGTTCAGGAACTGGCGGAAGGGATTCCCGGCGATGGTCAGCTCCGCCTCCGGCGGGGTGATATCCGCCACGCCGGTGACGGTGATGGTCAGGTCGCCCTCCACGCTGGGGATCAGGCACTCGTCGAAGTCCACATCGCCCATGCCGCCGGGGGTCTGGCCGTTGACCAGCAGGGAGTAATCCGGCAGCTTGGAGTAGCCGGGGGCGATATCCACCCGGAACCGGTAATCCTGCCCGTGGCGGACGGTGGTCTCGCCGGTGAAGGTGAAGCCTGTGCCGGTGGGCGGTGTCACGGTATAGATCCGATACACCGACACCGTGACAGTGGTGCGGTTGCCGGCCACGTCTACGGCCACGATCTCGTGGGAGACGTTGTCGGCGGGGAGGGTGTACAGGCTGCCCTCGGCGGTGGCGGGCTGGCCGTCCACCGTGACGGTGAAGTCATGGGCGTCGGTGACGGTGAAGGTCACGTCGTCGTAATAGGTCTCACCGTCGGTGATGCCGGTGATGACCGGGGCGTCGGTGTCCTCATCTGCCACATGGCCGCAGCTGCACAGCAGCTTCTGGTTCAGCCAGACGTACTGGTGCTGGGCATGGGGGACCACGTCCACGCCACCGACGATGGGGACATAGCCGTTGATGATGCCGCCGTCGGAATAGGCGCAACCCTCCGCCAGAAGGGCGGCGCAGGGGCTGCCATCGATCTGCGTGATCTCGCCGAAGTGGCCGCCGGTGAGAGCGCCGCCTCCGCCGGACTGGACGGTGACGCTGCCGAAGGTGCCGGCGCTGGCGACCAGCTTGCCGCCATTGGTGATGGTGACATCACCGGTGAAGGTACCGCCGGTGACGGTCACGGTGTCGGAGATGGTGACGGCGCCGAGGAAGCTGCCGCTGGAGACGGAGGAGCCGTCCTGCAGGGCCACGGCACCGTAGAAGGTGCCGCCTTCGATGCGGTTGGGCCCGAAGATGCTGGCGGAGTTGGTGTAGCTGCCGCCGGAGAGGGTGACGGCGGCATCCTTGGCCAGCGTCACCTTGCCGCCCAGCATCACGCCCTGCGCCGCCGTCAGCGTGAAGGAGCCGCTATTGACGGAGATGGGATCGGTGCTGCCGCAGAGAACCGTGAGGGTACAGCCACGGTAGGCATCGGTCCGGGCCAACGCCAGAGCCTCCGATAGGGACAGGTAGTAGCCGGTGGAGCCGTTCAGCTCCACGGAGGCGGCTACCTCCGCACGGCACTGGCTGCACCGATTGTCGGCATCCACGCCGGGGTGGTCACAGGCCAACTCCCGTACTGTCAGAACGTCGGTGCGGACGGAATAGCCCTTGTAGGAGAAGATGCCGTAGTACTGGGCCGGTCCGTCGATGAAGGTATAGATGGTGAAGGGGTTCTGCCAGGCCACTGCACTGCCGTAGCTCTTGATCCGGTCGGGATCGCCCACCTGATACCACTGGAACTCGATGGTGGGGCTGCTCTCGGGGATGTGGAAGGTGACCTCCGTGACGAAGTCCGGCCGATAGCCGACGGGGGTGGTGGGATAGAGGTCCGTGTCCACAGGGTAACGGGTGATGATGAAGGGAGGTGTGGTGACGGTGACGTCCTCCAGATAGCGGAGATTTTCCTCCGTGACCACGTCACCGGTATTGGCGTAGCTGCCGTCGGCCTTTTGGAAGGTATAGCCCTCCGCCGGGAAGAACAGAGGCGTGCGGGAGGTATCCTCGCCGCTGTAAGCGATGCGGGCGAAGGTGCCGCCGGTGACGGACAGATCAGCGCTGTCGGAGGCCAGATACACCCGGTTGAACTGGCCGCCGGTGATGGCGACATGGCCGCCCAGCACCAAAATGGTGCCGTCCCGCCACAGCTTACCGCCACCCTGACTGTCGCAGATGGTGAGACTGGCGTCGATCATCAGGTCGTTGGAGCCGGAGAGGGTCTTACCGTTGAGATCCAGCGCATAGGTGCCGGTGGGGAGGCCTATGCCGCTCCAGAGGGCATCCCTCAGCAGGGTGATGGCGGAGCCTTCCAGCGCTGCGGCATACTGGGCAGCGTCCTCAAAGACGGCGAAGTAGCGGAGGGTATCATCCTTAGCCACCTTGGCCACCATCTTGGTGCCGCAGATGCGGCAGGTGATGCCGTCGATCTCATCGTGGGGGCAGGAGACCACGGCGACATTTTCCAGCGTGGGCGTGATGTCACTGCGGCGGATCAGCTGGCCGTCCGCCTGCTGATAGGCAGCGCCGGAGGCCAGAGCCGCACGGGGATATACGGCATCCTCCGACGTAATGCGGGCGAAGGTGCCGCCGAAGAGGGTCACGTTGTAGGCCTGAAGGTTCAGCGTGTTTTCAAAGCAGCCGGCCTCCACCGTCAGGCGGCCGCCCTTTACCGTCAGTGCCTGACCGGTGATCTTGCCGGAGCTGGTGCTGTCACGGATGGTGAGGTCGCCGGCGCTCTGCTCCAGCGTCATGGGAGCCGACAGGGTCAGGGTGTGGCCCTCCAGCGCCAGCACGGCTCTTATGCCGTCCAGAGAGAAGGCATCGGCAGGCAGAGAGACATTGGTCAGCATGACCACCGGCGTGAAACGGGCGCCGTCCTCGTCGGCATCGGCGGAGGTCAGCGCATCCTCCAGATGCGGGAAGAAAGCGTCGTTCCACCGGGCCTCTGCCTGAAGGCCGCAGTGACTGCACAGGCCGGTATCGTCAAAGCCGTGACCGGCGTACCACTGGAAGTGAAGGGTGGTGCCGTTGCCGGCCTCGTCGGTGACGGTCAGGGTCTGCTGTCCCTCCTGAGAGCCGGAGACGGCGCTGAGGCGGAGGACATACCAGCCGTCCTCGGCGGCGTAGGTCATCTCCGTGCCGTTGAGGGTGACGCTCTTGAGATGGTCATCCCGGAAGGCGATGCGGAGACCGTCCTGGCAGTAAATTTGGTTCTCGGCCACATCGGAGGAGATCTCCGGGGCGGTGGCGTCCACCGTCAGGTCATCGGTGCTGAGGTAGGTGACATTGCCCGCCCAGTCGGTGATCTTGGCATAGACGATGCTGGTCTGATCGTCCGGCAGGGCCACGGCCTTGCCGGGATAGGGCCGGAACTGATGGGCAAGATCGCCCATCTTGTCGGAGGTATAGCGCTGATCCGTCACCAGATACTCCACCGTCACGGGGTAGAGCTCGGGGTCATAGCCGGCGTGGTCAACGCTGTCATCGGCAGCCTCGATGGTGAACCGGGCGCCGGTGGGGAAGAACAGGCCGAAGGTGACGGTGTTCAGGAAGTCCTGCCACCAGTTGTTTTCATCGATGATGATCTTGCCGGTGGGCGTGCGCAGGTCCTTGAGGGGAGTGCCGTAGGAGACGCCGCACAGGGAGCAGACCGGCAGCGTAAAGTAGCTGTCCGGCATCTGGCCGTCGTGGGGGCAGGCATAGCCGCAGCCGCAGTAGCCCGGCCGTCCGCTGCGGACGTTGTGGGTGTGGGCCACCACCTGCACCTCGCCGCTGAGCGTATAGGTGCCGGAGGAGCGGCTGAAGGAGGGCTCGGTACCCAGATCCACCGGCGTGCCGTCGGCGTGGGCCAGCGCATAGCCCTCCTTCAGAATGGCCAGAAGGGTGGCGGCGTTGGCCTCCGTCTCGTGGATGGAGTAGGACAGGCCGTTGTGGAAGGTGCCTCCGGCGATGGAGACGTGGGGCGTCTCCGCCGGAGCAGAGGCGTAGGTGCCGGCAACCCGGCCGGTGAACTCGCCGCTTTCGATGGTGAGACGGGCGCCGTCGGGGGCATAGACGGAGGCGCTGGTGTCGCCGTTGGGGGGCGTGGCCCCGATGGCGGTGACATTGGCCAGCGTCACATGGGTGTCGGCGCCCAGAAGGGTCAGGGCCTGGGCCTTGCTGCCGTTGCCGGTGCAGAGGTTCTCCAGCGTGCCGTGTTCGATGCGGAGCTGGCCGCCGGTGACGGTGACGACGCCCTCCCTATCGTCGGAGGTCTTGCCTGCTATGGTGTGGTTGTGGAGGTCCAGCGTGAACCGACCGCCGGTGATGGTCACCACCGGGTCGTGGACCAGAGGCTGGCCGTCGTCGATGAGATCTGTCAGCAGCCGCAGGGTGCAGCCCTGATGCTCCTCCGTCTGGGCGGCGGTGAAGGCTTCGCCGGCGGCGGCATAGCGCTGGGTGACGGCACCGTCCGTCAGCAGCACAGCCTCGTATACCCGCTTGCCGCACTTGGTACACAGGCCGGTATCATCGCTGGCGCTGTGGAGGCAGGCGGCTGCGGACAGGGACAGGGCCGCCGTGCCGTCCTTCCGGTATTGCTTGTTGGAGAAGGTGTAGCCATCGGTGAGGGTGTCGGCCTCGGCATCGTAGGCGGAGGAGGCGGTGATCTCCGGCAGGAGGCCGCCGTCTGCCAGAGCAGTGGCGTAAAGGGCCATGTTCCGGCCGGTGACGTAGAGACTCAGGGGCTGGGCGGCGTCCTCGGTATTGGTCATGGTGAGGGTAGAGCCGGTGCCGAGGATCCGCATACCGTAGCTGCGGTCATCGTTGGAGACACCGGCTCTGGCGTAGATGGTGCCGCCGCTGAGCTGGGTCTTGGACTTGTTGGAGACCACGCTGAGGGCCGCCAGTGTCCCGGAACTGGCGTTAGGGGCGTCGCCGGTGGTGGCCCGGAGGGTGCCGCCGCTCATGGTCAGCTCATTGCTTCCGTAGAAGCCGTAGGCGCTGTAGTCCAGTTCCCGGTCCGTGCCGTTGGCGGTGCCGATCAGCTCACCGCCGGTGATCTTGGCGGTGCCGGTGCAGTAAAGGCCGTAGGCGTTAAACTGGCCGCCCCAGGTCTGGTACGACGAGTCGGGGCTGCCGGAGATGCCCTCCAGCTTGCCGCTTTCCATAATGAGACGCTTGAACTCGACGCCCACATTTCTGGAGCTGGTGCAGGACACGCCGCCCTGACCGAAGACGCAGCCGTCGGTGAGAGTGAAGCGGCTGTCGCATCGGACACCCTTGGAATCGCCCTTGACGGAGGTGCCGCCGTAGCCCAGCACCCTGGAGTTCTCTCCGGACACGGTGAGCCAGCTGACGGCATTGAAGCCGACGCTCTCATAGGAGCTGTTGACCTGTCCGCCGGTGGCGGTGACGGTGGCGCCGTTCTTGACGATGATCTCCTCGCCGGCGAATACGCCCTGACTGCCGTACTGGTCACTCTCGCCGCCCGTGGCCGTCAGCTGAGTGCCGTCCAGCTCCAGCGCATTGACGGAGCTGTAATCCACGTACAGGCCGTAGCTGTATCGACTCAGGGCGTGACCTGCGGCGGCGGTCACCTTGCCCAGTCCCATGGTCCAGGTGTCGCCCCGGCCACTGCCCTGCTTGTCGAAGTACAGACCATAGCTGGCATAGCCGGTGCGGGCGGTGAGCTGGGCCTCCACGGAGCTGCCGTGGGTGGTGAGGCGGCCCCGGAGGCCGACGCTGCTGCCGTCGTCGGCGGAGGCAAAGTCCGGACCGGTGGCCCGGAGGATGCCGTTATCCAGCGTGACGTTGGCGCAGATGGCTGCGCCCTCGGTACCCTCGTCGGTCTTGAGCACGGCACCGCCGTCGGGGTCGTCATACTCCACCGTCAGCGTGCCGGGGATGAACATATCCAGCGTGGCGCTGCGCCAGCCCCGGCCATAGACCGTCAGGCTGCCGCTGCCGCGCAGCTTCACCTCGCCGCTGCTGTATACGGTGGATCTGCTGCCGCCGGTGAGGGTGCTGGCGGTACCGTCGGCCAGATCGATGGTGGCCCCGTCGGGCAGGATCAGCGCATGGGTGCTGTCGTCGCTGACCGTCAGGGTCAGGCCCGTGAGGGTCAGGGTCTTGGTGCTTTGTGTCCACGACCAGCCGTCGCCGGAGGTATCCTCCGTGATGGCGGTCAGGTCCATGGGAGTGGTCACCGGCGGCGTCTCCTGAGCCAGGACCTCCATCGGCAGCATGGATAGGACCATGACTACCGACAGGATCACCGACAGGAGCTGCTGCACGGTCTTACTGCGCAAGTGCATTCGATCATCTCCTTATCAATTCCATTTGCCTGCCTGCCGGTATCGGCAGGGCATATTACAACATCTACATTCTATCGGGATGCCTCCGCCGCCGCAACGGCTTTGGCACAAACGGTCAGAATTTGACACAAACGGTTGATTTGTGATAAAGAGGGCGATGGACAGACCATCGGAATGCATATAAAAACACGGGGTCTGCGGCAGCACCGCAGACCCCGTGTCCGGAATGAGAAGGCTTATTCGTAGATTTTGGCGGTCTCCTCGCCACGCAGCACCCGCAGAGCGCCCTCCGCCAGCGCCAGCAGCTCGCCCTCGCCGGGGTACACCGTCACCGGTGCGATCCAGCTGACGTAGCCCTTCAGGGCGTCCACCGTCTCCTGACCGTGGGCAATGCCGCCGGTAAGGATGATCTGATCCACCTGCCCTTTCATGGCGGCGGCCATAGCACCGATCTCCTTGGCGACCCGGTAGTGGAAGGCGTCGATGACCTCCCGCACCTTGGCGTCGGTGGCGGCCCGGCGCATCAGCTCCTGCATATCCGTGGAGCCGGTGTAGGCCAGCAGACCGCCGTTGCCGGTGATCATGCGGCGAATCTCCTGCTGGGTATACTTGCCGCTGAAGCACAGATCCACCAGTGCGCCGCTGGGCAGCGTCCCGGACCGCTCCGGGGAGAAGGGACCCTCGCCCTCCAGAGCATTGCCGGTGTCCACCACCTCGCCCTTGACGTGAGCACCCACGGACACGCCGCCGCCCATGTGGCAGACGATGAGGTTCAGGGACTCATAGGGCTTGCCGATCTCCTTGGCGTAGCGCTTGGCCACGGCCTTCTGGTTCAGGGCGTGGAAAATGCTGCGGCGGGTGATGAGGGGGTGGCCGGAGTAGCGGGCCAGAGGTGCCAGCTCATCCACCACGGGGGGATCCACGATGTAGGAGGGGATGTGCAGCGCCGAACCGATCTCACGGGCCAGCAGGCCGCCCAGATTGCTGGCATGGTGGCCGTAGGGACCCTTTTTCAGGGTGTCGATCATGGCATCGGTGGTGAGGTAAGTACCGCCGTGGACAGGCTTGAGAACGCCGCCCCGGCCGCACACGGCGCTGAGGCTCTCCAGCGGGATATGGTGCTCCTCCAGTGCCTTCAGGACCAGCCGGCGGCGGAAGGCCTCCTGCTGGGGAATGGTTTCGAACTGGGCCAGCTCCTCGGCAGAGTGGTGCAGGTTCTCCTCAAACAGCATCTTCTCGTCGTCAAACACGCCGATCTTGGTGGACGTGGAGCCGGGATCGATGGTCAGAATTCTGTAAGACATAAGACATACCTCCTGTATGCGTGTATCGTTTGCTCTTTTTTTAACGAATCGATTATAACACCGGCCAAAACCTCCGTAAATGGCATTTTTCACCATTTTGCAGCACTTTTTTGCAGGAAATCCTGTTTATTTTTTGCCTGCATTGACAGGCGGGAGGCCGAGCGGCACTTACGCCTGCCCGGGGGAGGTGTCCAGCTGCAGGACCACGGGGCAGTGGTCGCTGCCGTAGACCTCCGTGCGGATGGCGGCGTCCGTCACGCAGGGCAGCAGCCGCCGGGACACGATGAAGTAGTCGATGCGCCAGCCGGCGTTCTTCTCCCGTGCATGGAAGCGGTAGCTCCACCAGGAGTAGGTGACCTCCTCCGGGTGCAGGGTGCGGAAGGTGTCGGCAAAGCCGCTTTCCAGCAGCCGGGTCATTTTCGCTCGCTCCTGGTCGGAGAAGCCGGGGTTTTGGCGGTTGGTCTTGGGATTTTTCAGGTCCATCTCCTGATGGGCCACGTTCAGGTCGCCGCAGTACACCACGGGCTTTTTCCCGTCCAGCTCCAGAAGATACGCCCGCAGATCGTCCTCCCACTGCATCCGGTAGGGGAGCCGCTTCAGCCCGTCCTGACTGTTGGGGGTGTAGCAGCACACCAGATAGAAGTCCGGGTATTCCGCTGTGATGACCCGGCCCTCGTGGCGGTGGATATCCTCTCCGAAGCCGTAGGTGACGGACAGGGGCTCCTCCTTGGTCAGCACCGCCGTGCCGGAGTAGCCTTTTTTATCGGCGGAGTGGAAGTAGCGGTGATAGCCCTCCAGATCGAACACCGCCTGCTCCGGCTGGAGCTTGGTCTCCTGCAGGCAGAGAATGTCCGGGTCCTCGTTTTTCACATATTCCAGAAAGCCCTTGGTCAGGCACGACCGCAGGCCATTGACGTTCCAGCTTACCAGCTTCATGGGGGATTCCTCCTGTTTTCGGCGGGATTTTCTGATATTATACCGTGTTTCCGCGGGAAAAGCAACAAAGCGGTTGACAGACCGGGCGGCATGGGATAAACTGAACGTGTCTATCGTCCCGGCCCGTGGCTCCGTGCGCCGCTGCGGCGCTTTTTCTTTGCCCGGACGATGGAGGTTCTGTGCCTGTAATTTTAAGCCGTCCTTCCATTCGGGACGGCGGAAAAGGAGATATCCACCCATGGAAAAGAAGAAGTTCTATATTACCACACCTATCTACTACCCCTCCGACAAGCTCCACATCGGACACACCTACTGCACCGTGGCCACCGACGCCATGGCCCGCTATAAGCGGCTCACCGGCTGCGATGTCATGTTCCTCACCGGCACCGATGAGCATGGCCAGAAGATCGAGGACAAGGCCAAGGCCGCAGGCAAGACCCCCAAGGAGTTTCTGGATGAGATCGTGGAGGGTCCCAGAGGGATCCTCGACCTGTGGAAGCTGATGAACATCTCCAACGACCGGTTCATCCGCACCACCGATGACTATCATGTGGCCTCCATCCAGAAGATCTTCCGGAAGATGTATGACAAGGGGGATATCTATAAGGGAACCTACCGGGGTAAGTACTGCAAGCCCTGCGAGAGCTTCTGGACCGAGAGCCAGCTGGTGGACGGCAAATGCCCCGACTGCGGCCGTGAGGTGACGGATGCCGAGGAGGAGGCCTACTTCTTCCGGCTGAGCAAGTACGCCGACCGGGTGCGCCATCTGCTGGAGGACACGGATTTTCTGGAGCCCAGGAGCCGTGTCAATGAGATGGTCAACAACTTCATCAAGCCCGGTCTGGAGGATCTGTGCGTCAGCCGTACCAGCTTCTCCTGGGGCATCCCGGTGGACTTCGACCCCGGCCACGTGGTCTATGTGTGGGTGGATGCCCTGTTCAACTACACCACGGCGCTGGGCTTCCTGAATGACAAGTATGACGATTACGAGAAGTACTGGCCCGCCGATGTGCACTTCGTGGGCAAGGAGATCGTGCGCTTCCACTCCATCATCTGGCCGGCCATGCTCATGAGCATGGAGATGCCCCTGCCCAAGAAGGTCTACGGCCACGGCTGGCTGCTGCTGGACGGCGGCAAGATGTCCAAGTCCAAGGGCAATGTGGTGGATCCCTATCTGCTGGCGGAGAAGTTCGGCGTGGATGCCCTGCGGTTCTTCCTGCTGCGGACCTTCCCCTTCGGCAGCGACGGCAATTTCTCCAATGAACTGCTGATCCAGACCATCAACATCGATCTGGCTAACGATCTGGGCAATCTGGTGAGCCGCACCACCGCCATGGTGGAGAAATACTTCGGCGGCACTCTGCCCACGGAGCGGCAGGAGGGCGAGCCGGATACGGAGCTGAGGACCATGGCCTCCACCCTCCGGGATCGCTATGAGGCGGAGATGGAGCGCTTCCAGTTCCAGAATGCGCTGGAGCAGGTGTTCAAGACCATCCAGCGGGCCAACAAGTATATCGACGAGAACGCCCCGTGGGCGCTGGCCAAGGATCCCGCCAACCGGGTGCGGCTGGCTACGGTGATGTATCATCTGCTGGAGACCATCCGCATCTGCGCCACGCTGCTGATGCCCTTTATGCCGGAGAGCGCCGAGAAGATCTTCGACCAGATCGGCGCCTGTGAGGGCTGCCGGACATGGGAGAAGGCCAACGTATGGGGCTCCCTGCGCCCGGACGCCACGGTCCACAAGGGCGAGGCTCTGTTCCCCCGTATCGACGCCGAAAAGGCGCTGGCAGAGCTGGAGGAGCTGGAGGCCCAGCAGCGCAGAGCGGCGCTGCCGGCGCTGGAGGTGGAGCCCTACACGGAGGAGAAGGTGGACTTCGACACCTTCTGCAAGTCCGACCTGCGGGCGGTGAAGATCAAGAACTGCGAGCCGGTGAAAAAGAGCGACAAGCTGCTGAAGTTCACGCTGGACGACGGCTCCGGCACGGATCGGGTCATCCTCTCCGGCATCCGGCACTACTATGAACCGGAGCAGCTCATCGGCAAGACCGCCGTGGCCATTCTGAATCTGCCGCCCCGGAAGATGATGGGCATCCCCAGCTGCGGGATGCTGATCTCCGCCGTTCATAAGGAGCGGGGGGAGGAGAAGCTGCACCTGCTGCTGCTGGACGACGCTATCCCTGCCGGCGCCAAGCTGTGCTGAGACGCCATATGATATCATAATAAATAACAAACAGGCGGGCGGCCCATCGGGCTGCCCGCCTGTTATCTATATGTGCTTGTGCGGGGCATTTTCCGGTCTGCGGCAGCAAAAAAACCGGCCCGAAGAAAAATCGAGTCGGAAGGGGTTGACAAACGCAGACACATTTGGTACAATAAGACGCTTATATTCGGATAGTGGGGCCATATTCCCACTTCATCCGTAAGTGTATGATACCAGCTTTCGGCGGAAATTACAAGCGGGAACGGCAGAAAACGGACAACTGACCCGTGCGTATCACGACGAAGGCGGCGCCCCGTGGCGGGGGAGAGCCTGTGCCGGAGACGGCCCCTGCGGAGGCCGGGACAGGCGGCGTGGATGTGTAAGAGGATGTTAAAAAGCTAAAAGAAAGGCGTGAGTGTTGAAGATGGCCAAGGACAAGTACTATGGCAAGACCCTGCGAAAGAATTTTGCCAGACACGAGGAAGTCATGGCGATGCCCGACCTGCTGGAGATCCAGAAGAAATCCTACAAGTGGTTTCTGGACACCGGCCTGCGGGAGGTGTTTGCGGATGTAGCCTCCATCACGGACTATGCCGGTAATCTGGAGCTGAGCTTTATCGATTACAGCATGGACGAGAAGCCCAAGTATGACGTGGAGGAGTGCAAGGCCCGTGACGCCACGTATGCCGCCCCCATGAAGGTCAGTGTGCGGCTGCGGAACAAGGAGACAGGCGAAATTAAGGAGCAGGAGATCTTCATGGGTGATTTCCCCCTGATGACCCACTCCGGCACCTTTGTCATCAACGGCGCCGAGCGTGTGGTGGTCAGCCAGATCGTCCGCTCTCCCGGCATCTACTACGGCAAGGAGATCGACCTCAAGACCGATCTGCCTCTGCTGACCTCCACCGTCATCCCCTACCGTGGCGCATGGCTGGAGTACGAGACCGACACCAGCGAGGTGTTCTGGGTCCGCATCGATAAGAACCGGAAGCTGCCCATCACCTGCCTGATCCGTGCGCTGGGCCTCAAGACTGACAGCGAGATCATGGACCGCTTCGGTGACGATCCCCGCATCGTGGTGACTCTGGAGAAGGACGCCTGCAAGACGTATGAGGACGCCATGCTGGAGATCTACCGCAAGCTGCGTCCCGGCGAGCCCCCCACGCTGGACTCCGCCGAGACCCTGATGCAGAACCTGTTCTTCGATCCCCGGCGGTACGATCTGAGCATCGTGGGCCGGTATAAGTTCAACAAGAAGCTGACCCTGTGGACGCTGGCCAAGGGCCAGCAGCTGGCTATGCCTGTGGCCGACCCCGCCACCGGAGAGATCCTCTTCGACGAGGGCCACGTCCTCACCGGCGCAGAGTGCCGGGAGCTGGACGCCATCGGCGTGGCGGAGGTCTCCGTGAAGCTGGACAGCGGCGATGTGATCCGGGTGTTCACCAACCGGATGTGCGACATGAGCCGCTACGTGGACTTCGATCCCAAGGAGTGCTGCGGCATCAAGGAGCGGGTGCGCTTCGACGTGCTGCAGGATCTGCTGAGCCAGTACGACGGCGAGGAGCTGATGGAGCAGTGCAGGCTCCACGCCGACGATCTGGTGCCCAAGCACATCATCGTGGACGACATTCTGGCCTCCATCAACTATATGAATGCGCTGGCTCACGGGCTGGTCACCAAGGATGATATCGACCATCTGGGCAACCGTCGCCTGCGCTGCGTGGGCGAGCTGCTGCAAAACCAGTTCCGCATCGGCTTTAGCCGCATGGAGCGTGTCATCCGGGAGCGCATGACCATTCAGGATCTGGATATCGTCACGCCCCAGAGCCTCATCAACATCCGGCCCGTTACGGCGGCCATCAAGGAGTTCTTCGGCTCCAGCCCCCTGAGCCAGTTCATGGATCAGACCAACCCGCTGGCGGAGCTGACCCACAAGCGGCGTCTGTCCGCCCTGGGACCCGGCGGCCTGTCCCGTGAGCGTGCCAACATGGAGGTCCGTGACGTGCATTACAGCCACTATGGCCGTATGTGCCCCATTGAGACGCCTGAAGGCCCCAACATCGGCCTGATCTCCTATCTGGCCACCTATGCACGGGTCAACGAGTACGGTTTTATCGAGGCCCCCTTCCGCCGGGTGGAGCATCCCTCCGGCCGTGTCACCGACGAGATCACCTATATGACCGCCGACGTGGAGGATCAGTATATCGTCTGCCAGGCCGCCGAGCCGGTGGACGAGAACGGCTGCCTCATCGGACCCCGTATCACCTGCCGCCATCAGGATGAGACCATTCAGGTGGAGCCGGAGTACGTGGACTATATGGACATCTCTCCCCGTATGATGGTGTCCATCGCTACGGCTATGATCCCCTTCCTGCCCAACGACGACGCCAACCGTGCGCTGATGGGCGCCAATATGCAGCGGCAGGCCGTGCCTCTGCTGCGGCCGGAGGCCCCCATCGTGGGCACCGGTATGGAGCACAAGATCTGCCTGGACTCCGCTGTGGCGGTGCTGGCCGAGGGCGACGGTATCGTCACCAAGGTGGACGCCACCAACGTGTCCGTCAAGTATGATGCCGGCGAGACCAAGGACTATAAGCTCATCAAGTTCCTGCGCTCCAACCACGGCACCTGCATCAACCAGAAGCCCATCGTTTCCGTGGGCGAGCGGGTCCACGGCGGCGACGATCCCACGGTGCTGGCCGACGGCCCTGCCACGCAGGAGGGCGAGATCGCTCTGGGCCGCAACATTCTGGTGGGCTTCATGACGTGGGAAGGCTACAACTACGAGGACGCCGTGCTGCTCAACGAGCGGCTGGTGAAGGAGGATGTGTATACCTCCATCCATATCGAGGAATATGAGATCGACGCCCGTGACACCAAGCTGGGGCCTGAGGAGATCACCCGTGACATCCCCAATGTGGGCGAGGATGCTCTGAAGGATCTGGACGAGCGGGGCATCATCCGGGTGGGTGCCGAGGTCCACGCCGGGGACATTCTGGTGGGTAAGGTCACCCCCAAGGGCGAGACCGACCTCACCGCCGAGGAGCGCCTGCTGCGGGCCATCTTCGGCGAGAAGGCCCGTGAGGTCCGTGATACCTCCCTGAAGGTGCCTCACGGTGAGAGCGGCATCATCGTGGATGCCAAGGTATTTACCCGTGAAAACGGCGACGAGCTGGGGCCGGGCGTGAATCAGGTGGTCCGTGTCTACATCGCTCAGCGCCGCAAGATCCAGGTGGGCGACAAGATGGCCGGCCGTCACGGCAACAAGGGCGTCGTGTCCCGTGTGCTGCCTCAGGAGGATATGCCCTTCCTGCCCGACGGCACGCCGCTGGATATCGTGCTGAACCCCCTGGGCGTTCCCTCCCGTATGAACATCGGTCAGGTGCTGGAGGTCCATCTGGGCTATGCCGCCAAGACGCTGGGCTGGAAGGTGGCCACCCCCATTTTCGACGGCGCCACCGATAAGGATATTTCCGAGGCTTTGCAGCTGGCGGGTCTGGACCCGGAGGGCAAGAGCTGGCTATACGATGGCCGCACCGGCGAGCGCTTTGACAACAAGGTCACGGTGGGCTATGTGTACTTCCTGAAGCTGCACCATCTGGTGGATGATAAGATCCACGCCCGTTCCACCGGCCCCTACTCTCTGGTGACCCAGCAGCCCCTGGGCGGCAAGGCCCAGTTCGGCGGCCAGCGCTTCGGTGAGATGGAGGTCTGGGCGCTGGAGGCCTACGGCGCCAGCTACACCCTGCAGGAGATCCTCACCGTCAAGTCCGACGATGTGACGGGCCGTGTCCGCACCTACGAGGCCATCGTCAAGGGCCACAACGTGCCGACCCCCGGCGTGCCGGAGTCCTTCAAGGTGCTGGTGAAGGAGCTGCAGTCCCTGTGCCTGGATATTCAGGTGCTGGACGAGGACGGCAACCAGATCGAGCTGAAGGAGGACGAGGACGCTCTGGATACCTTCAATCTGGCCCGGATGGATGCCGACGACGAGCGCCAGAACCGCTATGCCGACGACAACGAGCTGGCGGATGCGGGCTTTGACTACGTGGCCGACGAGGAAGTGGACGCTTCCTACGACGGCGACGGGGAAGAATTTTAAGGACAGGAGGAGCAGCATACTATGAGTTACGCAACATTTGACGCCATTAAAATCGGAATCGCTTCTCCGGAAATGATCCGTGAGTGGTCCTACGGCGAGGTGAAGAAGCCGGAGACCATCAACTACCGCACCCTGAAGCCGGAGCGGGACGGCCTGTTCT
>ERZ833963.299-NODE-299-length-77080-cov-3.531944_pt1 | contig 77080 bp, 50 predicted proteins | sample MGYA00519693_ERZ833963 | MGnify/ENA primary metagenome ERZ833963 (study PRJEB31850, sample SAMEA3708748) | human gut metagenome | biome: human gut; feature: human-associated habitat; material: faeces | place: China | collected 2014 ...
ATATTGTTTGGAAGTACGAGGCTTACCATACCAATCCGTTAATTCCTCGTAAATAGGCAGTTCAAAAGCGATTAGCGCACTCTTTTCAACCTCGTCAAACACCTCTGACACAGGACTTTGTGGAACAGGAGGGTAATTCACGTAATCGGTCACTATCGGGACTTCTCCCCATTCCCGGGCGAGTTCAAAATACCCGATAGCTCGGGCAAAATGAGCTTGTTGCAAATAAGGACGTAATTCTTCTTCCGATATCTCAAAACGATGGGCATTATCAAGAAGCATGTGCGCTTGTTCTATAATGGCATAGCACGAGGATACACTACACTCGTACCGAGAAGGGGCCATACTCCGATAGGCATCAATTTGGTAATCATACACATCTACCAACAGTCCCGCTCCACAATGTGCCGTAGCAACATAATACATTGCTCCCATCGGCATTTTGATCATTTTTATTTTGCGCTCGCAACCGGCTAATATCGCTTCCGCATCCTGAACGGTTTTAAAATAATTTGTATAAGTCACACTATTTTCCGGTTCTACCTCCAGAACACCTTCGCATCCCGTATTCCACAAAGCAGAAAACAAAAGTAAATAAATAAAAATCTTTTTCATGCACGTTAAAAGTTAAGCGTTAAACCGATTGTCCATTTCTGAGGAAGAGGATATTGTCCTCCATCATCCACTCCCGTGTAGACACTAATGACCTCCGGATTCCCCCCAGAATAATTGCTCCAGTAAAAAATATTTTCACCCGTAACAAAAACACGAGCCTCGCTCAATCGTATTTTCTTCACGAATTGCTTAGGAAGATTATACCCCAACGTGATTTGTTTCAAGCTCACACTATTCACTTTTTCTATCTGGGAACGTAAAGACTCCGCATAGGTCCCAATACGTCCATACGTCGTGTTATCTCCTTCTTTCGACCAAAAAGAGACACCACGCAAGTCTACAAACACGGGATTACCTTGAGTTAAAGTCCACGCATTATTATTTCGCATCTGTCTACTTAACGTGATATTAAACAAAACATTCAAATCGAAATTTTTCCACGAAATCTCGTTCGCCCACCCACCATGAGCCATGGGGAGAGACGTACCATAAAACATGCGATCCTTATTATTTATCACTCCATCTCCATTAAGATCCATGATCTTGGGAGTCCCGACCAGATTACTATAACCCGTTTTCGCACTTATCGTGATGAGACGATCATTCGACAGGTATTTCTCATCTCCCTGCATATTATAATATCGGGGCACCTCATCCTCATTCTGGAAATAACCGTCATCCACATACACGTTGAACGCATTTACCGGCCTTCCCTGTATAAGATTACCTATATCCCGCCCGTTAGCCGATTTTTCAAAACGGTTCCAATTTCGCGAAACATTAAATTTTGTACGCCACTTCACTGCCGATTCCCGAAAAATATCAGCCTGCACGTCAAACTCGATACCCTCGTTGGATACCTCCAACGCATTTTGCATTTGTGTGGAATTATAGTATATGTCTCCCGGAAGGGATACCGAATATAGCAAACCGTCCGTGTACTTGTAATAGTAATCGAATTTTAGTCCCACTCGATTATCAAACATATCCATGTCAAGCCCGATATCATATTGTTTTGTTTTCTCCCACGTCAATTCCGGAGCGATGTTTTCTCCCGGTTCTGCCAGCGTTACTCCATTGAAACTCCCTCCTTCCATTTTCACGATACCATGCGCCAAGTATGCGTCATCAAATATCTGGCCGGAAGTCCCGTAGCTTGCTCGAACTTTTCCCCAAGAGAGCCAACGCTCTGTCCATTTTTTTATGAACGACTCCTCTGAGAAAGCCCATCCTAACGCTATTGACGGGAACTTTGCCCAGCGGTGATTCTCCCCAAAAGTAGACGAACCATCCTGACGGTAAGTAAATTCAACAAGATAACGTCGTTTGTAGTTATAACCGATACGGCCAAAATAACTAACCATAGTTTTCTCCTTAAAATTAGACTCGTAAGTTGTCAAGGGCCTATACCGCGGGCTTGTGGCTGTTCCGTAATTATGAATTCCGCCTTCCACCTGAACCGGATAATAGTAAACATAATCACTTCCACTTCTCCTCCCCGAACCTTGCATAGAGAACTCTTGGTCTTTGGAAACACTCAATCCAAGCAACAATTCGATATTATGTTTTTCCCGAATGCTTGTATTGTAGCGTAATAACTCTTCAGTCAAAAGAGAAATTTTTCGAAGCATACCGCCTTTAGAGTAATTTTCGTTAAACTGGGGATCTAACGTACTGGGGCGGAATTGATTCAAATTTCCTTGCGTAAAATCAAGCATACCGGAAACAGAAATGGATAAACCTTTCAAAATCTCGTATTCCATCAACAAACTTCCTTGCGCCCGATAGTCATCTGCCCGGGAACGCTCCCCGTTTTGCACTTTCAACCAATCTTCCTCCACGACACCGCCTCCAAGCAACAATGTACTCATTTCACGGGGATTCACGGTCATCCCCTCGTAACGGTTGGAAATCATGGAGCCGCTATTAAAACTCCGGTCCATATACGCCCCATATACCCGACCGTCTATTCGTAAATGAGGAACCGGTTGTGCGGACAGGTTGAACAAAACATTAGCACGGGCATATCTGGAATTTAACATGATTCCCGTTTCGTCATAATACCCTGCCCCCAACATGTATTGAAACTTGTCGCTCCCCCCCGATACTTGCAAATTTACATTTTTCACGTTAGCCGTCCGGGTCGCATATTTATACCAATTCGTCTGGTTATTATAAAAAGGATTCAAACTATCCTGATATAAAGGCTTCTTTTTCTTACTTGCAGCAGAAACTGTCCCGTTTCCCCACCAGCCGTCATAACTACTTGTCCCTCCATTTTCCCATGCTTCCTCATAAGAAGTCGGGTACACGTAAGACCCCATTGACGAGTTATAAGTAGATCCCCTCTGATTCTCAATCCACAAACTCTTGATCCTGCGTTCCATTCTTCCTCCCGTTTGCTCCGGGTATTCCAGCATTTTAGATACAGAATAGGAACCATTCACGATAAACTTATTGTATCCCGCTTTCCCCTTTTTAGTCGTAATCAGAATTACCCCGTTAGCAGCACGTGAACCATAAATCGCAGCCGCAGCAGCATCTTTCAGCACAGAAACCGACTCGATCATACTGGGATCCAAATCCGCTAGAGTATTCGTTCCAGTCTGGGGTGAAACAAAGGATTGCATGGGCATACCGTCTACCACGTACAAAGGCTGGTTATCGGAAGCTCCATTCGCACTGTTTCCCAAGACACTAACCAGTGAATTATAGCCGCGTATCGCAACATCCGCCGCACTCCCCGGGGCCCCGGATTGATTCACGATATTCAAACCCGGCAAACGTCCCTGCAACATACTGATGAAACTAGCAGCGGGAAGTTCCTTCATCTCCTCCGCAGTAATCGTGGCTATCGAACTGACAACCTCTTTCTTATTCTGCGTGCTATAAGCCCGCACAACTACCTCATCCAACGCCGCAACATCTTCCTTCAAAACTACTTGCAAAGTGTCTTTTCCCATTTTTTCAGTAAACTCCATGACTATTTTTTGGTAACCGACATACGAGAACTCCAACTTACCTTTCAGTACAGGCAGTTTTACCGCAAACCACCCGTTCACATCCGTAGCTACCCCCACGGATGTCCCGGATAGTTGAATCGTGACACCCGGCAAAGGTTGCTTTTTCACATCCCGCACGAATCCCCTTAACGTGATAGACTTGACTCGAACTGAATCTATCTCGATTGCCGGCTTGATAATAACCATCCCCTTGATTATCTCGACTTGATAACTTCTCCCCAGAATACGAGCTAACACATCCATTAAATCAGCTTTCTCGACTTGAATCGTCACCCGGCTATTCATATCCAGCTCTTCATTACTAAAAAAGAAATCCAGCTCTGTTTGTTTCTTCAGTTCACCGAATACTTCTTTCAAAGGCATGTTTCTCACATCCAGATTAACCGTTTTCACTTGGGCTTTGACAGAAGCATGTACTTCTAGCAACCCTAACATCAAAAAGAAAAAAGTCAGTTTCATCATTAAAAATAATTTAGAACGCGGAGTTCGTAAAACTCCATGCCACATTCTTGGATTTTTTTTCATACTTTTGTAATTAGAAATTAACGTTACTCTAACCACACTCTGCAATACGTGGTTAGAAATTGATTTTCACGAACCGGGATTTGTTACCGCAATTCCCGGTTTTTATTTTCATTGATAACTAATGATCACACATTTTCCATTTTCCTCAAATTTTACTCGCGTCGTTTTTTCTATTATCGAAAAGATCTCCCCTGCCACAAGATCTCTCCGAACCACTCCCGTGAACGTTTTGTTTTTCAAATTTTCTGAAGCAAAAAAGACTTCAATATCATACCATCGTTGTAATTGCAACATAATATCTTCCAAACGCATCGCCTCGAAATAAAACTTTCCCTCCCGCCAAGAGATACAATTATCCACGTTAACTCGGGTCACGTCCACCTTGCTGTTTGAAAAATCGGCTTGCTCGCTCGGGTTCAAAACCGCCAAACTTTTCCCCAAAGTATCCAGAATCTCGATCTTCCCCGTGACTAACGTCGTCAGGACGTTTCCACGATCCCGGTAAGCGTTCACGTTGAACGAGGTCCCCAGCACTTTCACCGCCATATCATCAAGCATAACATAAAACGGTTTACTCGCATCTTTGGCTACTTCAAAGTAAGCCTCCCCTTTTAAATATACTTTCCGCTCCCCTCCCCTAAAATTTATCGGGAACTTTAACTCGGAAAAAGAATTTAACCACACCTTCGTCCCATCGGGAAGTTCTAGAAAATACTCCCCGGCCTTGGGTACAACCATCGTATGATACACTAATTCCTTGTTTGCTGGTTGCCGCTCTGCATCCTGATAAGAAATTTTCCCCGACGAATCTATCCGGACCTGCACCCCCCGTTCCACGAATAACGTATCCGCTCCTTTTCGCGACAAATCCATCTGAACCTTGTTAGACAATAATAAATACGCCTTATGCTGCCCGGGGGCGATAGAAGTTGACGCGACTGAAACGGGCTGTACATTCCCCCTCTCTTTCTGCAATAACCATAAAGCACCTCCCACGCACAGAGGAATCATAATCATTGCAGCATATTTCAAGAGATTCCGGACAAAACGTCGGGATTTGAATTTTAACCGGGATTGAATGTTTCCCCATATTTTTTGTTCATCGGGAGATAAATCCTCCATACCGCGTAAACGCTGAAATTTCTGAACCAATTCATCATCTCCCCGTTCACGCAATTCGTCCGCCAACGCTTTCATATCGAGAGATTCCTCCCGATCCAGAAAAGCTTTTAGCCATTTACTCCCGCTATTTGTTGATGTTTTTTCTTCCATTTTCACTTGTCTTTATATCTTTAAGACAAGATCAAGGAACAAACGGGTGAAGTGAAAATCAAAAAATTAATACAAAATCAAAAAACAATAATAATAAAACCGATAACTCGCTATCAGACAAGTTCATTTCATCTCGCAATTTTTTATAGCCCAACTTGATTTGAGTTTTTATCGTGTTTTCAGTAATTCCCATACGAACAGCGATTTCCTTGTATTTCAAGCCATCCACGCAACTCATGATAAAAATTTTCCGACATCGTTCCGGCAAACGATCCATGGCATCAAACAATCTTTGTCGCAACTTCTGAAGTTCCTCCGCCTCCCGCCAGTCAAAAGCTTCCTCTTCCGTGTACTTAACCTCTTGCTCGTATTTTCTTTCAACATCCTCGTGCAAACGCATGTTAATACATGCATTCTTTACAGCTCGTTGTAAATAGCTATAAACTGAAGTGGTATATTGAATTTGTTCTCGTTTATGCCAGAATTGCACGAAAACATCCTGAATCACATCCTCCGCCACACTTTTCTCATTCACGAATCCTAGTGCATAAGCATACAGCATCTTCATATACTTTTTAAAAAAGTATTCAAAAGCCGCCGCATCACCTCGCTGCATCCGATTAATATAAAGCATTTCTTCTTGTATATCAAGCATCACTCCACAAATTGCTCCTACAAATATAATAACAATTTTGTTTTTTATATATATTTCATTCAAAATCACAATAATATTAGCAATTTCAATTCTACCTCATGCAATATTGAAATATTTCTATATGCAAATATTATCATTCAAATAATCCATTAAGCTGTGTATACTCTAGTAAATAATAAATTTGTCACGAATAAATAACTTAAAAGTAACCCCTATAAAAAACAAGAAATTATTCATACATAAACAAATTATATTCAACCACATAATACATCACATCAGAATACATCCACATCCATAAAAGAGCTTTTGGCACCCTTTTTTATTCTCCTATTTTAGACTCACATGACAAAGGACTTGCATTATATTTGAGAAAGAATTTTTATTTCTTAATTTTGCAAAAACAATTCGAGGATGTCAATAGAGTGTCATGAAATATTAAAAGCCGTAAACCAAAAAGATTTGAAATCTTGGAAAACGCTTTATGATTTTTATTATTCAGCTCTATGTTCATATGCCAATAGTATAATTAAGGATAGTGAAACAGCAAAAGATCTTGTTCAAGACATATTGATCAAGATTTGGGATTCGAATGGCCATTTTAAGGAGGTAAAAGATTTAACTTGGTTTCTTTACCGGGCAGTATATAACAATTCATTGTATCATTTACGTTCTTTACAAGTTCGCGAAAAAGCCTTTCGTCAAATAGCGGCAGAGGAACAGTTAGAATTTGATGACGAACAATTTGCCTTTACCGTACAAGAAGAATTAATCAGGCAATTATATGTGTATATTGATGATCTACCTAAAGACCGTAGAGAAATTATCCTGTTAAGCTTAAAAGGGTATTCGGGAAACGAGATTGCAGAAACGTTGGGAATAACGATTAACACGGTAAAAAAGCAAAAGAACAGAGGCTTTAAATACCTTCGAGAAAAATTGCAAGATAGTGTATGGTTATTTCTCCTCTGAAACATCGTTTGAAAAAAAATTATTTTTTTGTCACACCAATTCGCTTTTTTGCATTTTATAGTAGATATAAGATGTAAAAATGAAAGAACGATTTATAATTACTATTGAATTTTTCCGAAAATTACTGACCGAAAAAGATGCTCAAAATGCAAATAAAAAATCCGATGAAATACTGCAGGACAAGCATCTAGGACCAATATACAGGAATTTACATGATGATGAATTTCTTGTCAAAAAATTTATAGACTATAAAGGGTATTCTCCCGCAAAAGGATATCAAGAATTTGTCACAACCATACGGAAAAGAAGACTTAGAAAATGGTTGATTCGGGGAGGCTCCGTGGCCGCAATCGTAATTATATCATTAAGTACAATTTGGATGTATCATGTAGAAACAGTTGTACCATCAACGAACGAACCATTTGCTATAGCTGAAAAAAGCGTGATCCCGGCAGGTAGCAGTAAGGCTCAAATTACACTGGCTAATGGAGACATCGTTCACATGGATAATGATTCATTGAGACTCAAGGTTCGGGAGGGAATAGAAATTAACTATACGGGAGGGAAAATCTCTTACAAAAATAGTGAAGAGATTACCGAGTTAGTTTATAATAAATTGGAAGTGCCGATCGGGGGAGAGTGTTACATCGTTTTGGATGATGGAACTGGCGTATGGGTGAATGCAGGTTCCAAGCTTACTTATCCGGTAAAATTCGTGGGAGCAGAACGAGTTGTGGAACTAGAAGGGGAAGCCTATTTTGAAGTAACACCGGGAAATAAACCCTTTATTGTTCGATCTACTTATGGGAATGTATATGTTCACGGGACATCTTTCAACGTGAAATCTTACAAAGAAGAAGAAAAGACTTACACGACATTAGTTTCCGGAAAAGTGAGTTGTACATACGAGAATCAAGAGATCGAATTACAACCGGGAGAACAAGCTATTACATCCAAGCACGAGGCGATGGAAAAAAGAAAAGTGAATGTAGCTGAATACATTGGTTGGAAAGACGGGTTGTATATTTTTAAAAGACGCTCATTAGGATCAATCATGAATGAATTGGCTCGCTGGTATGACATCGAAGTCGTGTACAAGGATGAAGGATTAAAAAATATATTATTTACAGGAAATCTTAAACGGTATGATACGATTAACACCTTTATGAAAATTATTAAACGCTCTGGAGATATTAATTATCGAATAGAAGGAAAAACAATTATTTTATATAAGTAAAAAGGAGACATAGGATTCAAATTTCTCACGTCCGAAACCTATATACTCCTATTGTATTCATTTAATAATTACAAATGTATGAAAAAGAAACGAATGTGTGACAAATGGAAGGAGATAAAATCCTTGTGTAAAACTTTTTTAATTATGAAATTAACATTTGTTCTATGTGTATTTTTTACGTTTCATTTGTCTGCAAGTACACTTGCACAAGACAACCGGATTTCTCTAAAGTTAGATAATGCCACCTTGGAGGAATTCATAGAAGAGTTAAAGGAACAGACAAACATCAGTTTCTTTTACAATGCTTCATTATTTTCTGAAGTGTCAAAAGTGTCTATAAACGTACAAAATGTTGCTTTAAAGGACGTTTTGAAAAATGTTTTAGAAAAACGTGGATTCGATTTTGACTTTGAGGATGACGTAATCGTAATTAAAATGAGGAAAATTCCCTCTCAACCCCAGCAAACGAAAAGAACCGTAAAAGGAGTGGTGAAAGACGAAACGGGAGTGACCCTACCAGGGGTTGCAGTTTTGATCAAGGGGAGTACAACGGGAGTGGTAACCGATAATCAAGGAAATTATTCCATATCCGTAAGTAGCGATTCAGTCACGTTGCAGTTCTCGTTTTTGGGATTACAAACAAAAGAGGAAGTTGTCGGTAAACGCTCGGAAATAAATGTAGTACTATTATCTGACACGAAAAAAATTGATGAAGTGGTAGTTACCGGTTACCAAACGATCTCTCGAGAACGGGCAACCGGGTCTTTCGATTTGATCTCAGCGGATCAATTGTCAAGACCGACATCAGATTTAGCCTCTCGCCTAGTTGGGGTCACGGCTGGGGTACAAAGCAATTTGGATGCAGATGGTAATCTGATATTTGAGATTCGAGGACAAACTTCTCTAAATAAGGATAATGCACGTCCATTAATCGTTGTTGACGGTTTTCCCGTGGAAGGCGAATTTAGTTCAATCAATCCCAATGATGTCGAGAGTGTAACAATCTTAAAAGATGCTGCCGCAGCTTCCATCTGGGGGGCACGTTCCGCTAATGGGGTAATTGTAGTTACAACGAAACGTGGAAAAATGTCCGCAAAGAAAGGTGCGAAGATAGAGGTTTCTGCTTTTGTAAAAGTTGCCCCGAAATTGGATTTAGATTATTACAACCCATTAGCCTCCTCAGCAGAAACAGTGGAGTATGAACAAAAAGGGTTTGAGACTGAGTTTTTCGGAGTAGGAGGCCTTGTCAATGGCAATTATTGGGAAGCTACAGTCTCTTATTCTCAAGCGGTTGTTGCCTTGAACGAACATCGTTTAGGACATCTCTCCGATACCCAGCTGAATACAGCATTGAATAAACTTCAAAACCAAAATAACAAGGATCAAATCCGTAAATATTTATTGCAAAACCCACTAACACATCAGTATAATGTAAATATTTCCGGGGCGAACGAACGAAGTAGCAATTTATTATCCTTAATGTACGAGAGTGATCGAGATGGTTTCAAGGAAAATAAGAAAGATAAATTGATGGTTAATTATAGGACGGATGTCAAACTATCCAAATGGCTGGATTTCAATTTTTCGGGGATGGTTCAATATAACAAGATCAAGAATAGTGGTATCAACGCCTCGTCTTTACCACGCTATGCTAGTTTTGCAAATTATACATCTCCCTCTTTCGGGGCCGCTATTGGTAGTATAAAGGAGCTTTCTCCCTATGATATGTTAGTCAACGAGGATGGAACACGCACACAACTTAGTGGGAATTTTTACGTACCGATTTTAGAAAGTCAAGTCCCTAGTGAAAATTTTCCTTATGTAGATTGGTCGTATAACCCAATTACTGAAATCGAGAATCGTGATTTAGGCCGTAAAGAACTGAATACAAGAATTCAAGGAGGATTTTTAGTCCGTTTATGGGAAGGCTTTACCTTCGATACGAAATTACAATACGAGATGTATAACACGTATTACAAGGATGTTTTCAACGAGAACACGTATTATGTTCGCAGATTGATCAATACTACTTCTTCTTGGGATAAGATTAGTGATGAGGTTACACCTAATTTAGCTAAAGGAGGTATACGAGATGAGGCCAAAGTTGACGTGCGAGCTTTCAATTTCCGTAATCAATTGAATTTTGTGCGCACATTTGAGGAACGCCATGCCGTGAATGTTATTGCCGGAATGGAAATCAGTGAACGTGTCCGGGAACAAACTACTTACGCTCGCACATACGGGTATAACAATAAGACCCTAAGCGTGGGGATTTTCCCTAATGGCCCGATGGGATCCGGTACAAAGGACTGGCAAGGAAGTAGTAATGATTACAATTATGCATTCAGTTACACGAATGGTTTTAACTATATCTCCGATCGTTATTTTTCCTTATTCGCAAATGCAGCTTATACTTTTGATGACAAATATACGCTTTCAGGTAGCGTACGGACAGATGCTTCCAATTTAATCACGGATGATCCTAAATACCGTTATTCTCCTTTTTGGTCGATCGGTTTAGGCTGGCAGATAGGAAAAGAAAAATTCATGCAAAAATATGATTGGATTGATCGTTTAAATGTCCGCCTTACTTATGGTTACAATGGAAACGTGGACAGGTCTACTTCTTTTCGACCTTTGATTAATGTTTCCCCAACTCAAAATACCTACATACAAGATGTTACAGCCACTATACAAAGTTTCGGGAATCCTTCTCTACGTTGGGAAAAAACCGGAACTTGGGATTTTGGAGTAGACTACACTCTCTTAGAAGGTAAATTGTTCGGAAAGATTGATGTGTACAGTAAAATGGGGAAGGACTTGATTGCTTCTATGACAATCCCTTCGGTAAATGGAACTTCAACACAAGCTCTTAATGCCGCAGAAATGACAAATCGAGGGATAGAATTGGAAGTCGGAACTTCCCTGAAAATACTTGAAAATGATATCACTTGGTCCGGTAGTGTGAATTTTTCATATAACAAAAACCGTATCCGTAAGTTGCACAAGTCTATGTATACCGCAACGGAATTGTACGAGGGAAGTACTCGAAGTTATCTCGAAGGTTATGACGCAAACACTCTATGGGTATTTAAGTATGCCGGGGTTATAAACAAAGGCAATGAAAACAACCCTGACTGGCAACCGGTAGTAGAGGGTGCGAACGGAGATATGTATGACTTTACAACTTCGACTCCTGGTGATGGAAGAAATTATATGAAACATGCAGGGACGAAGGTGGCTCCTTATAGTTTCGGTTTCTCCAATTCTTTTAAAATATATGATTTTAATATCTCTTTTCTTATAACAGGAAAATTTGGACACAAATTCTTGCGCCAATCCTTCAATTATCCAAGCATGTGGGATGGGAAGGCATTACCTAACAAGTATTATCAAGAAATCGTTTCATCAGATCCGAGTGACAGAGTACCCATTCCTTTTGGGAAGTCGGAGCCTCGTTTCTTATATTGGGACCGTTTTTACCCCGTTTTAGATTATTTGGTTGAAAATGCCGGTCACGTTCGCTTACGTGAGATTAATATATCTTACCAAATGCCTTCACACTGGCTATCTCGTATAGGAATCAATTCTTTAGCTCTTTATGCACAAGGTAATGATCTGTACTCGTGGTTCAATAATAAATACGATGAGGATCCGGAACATCCTTTGGGAAGCGTGAAGCCTCAGGCTACTTACACATTTGGTTTAAGGTTTGATTTTTAAGATTTTGATTATGAAAATACAGAAATATTTGATCTACTCTTTATCATTGTTCTTGTTCGCATGCAATGACTTTTTAGAAGAAAAACCTTCTAAAACAACATCTTTAGTACCGGAAACGACCGGACATTTGGAAAGCTTGTTGAACGATTATAGTTCCTTTTACTTGGAAGAGAACAGTACGGCTTCTTTTAGTTCGGATGATTTTGGATTATACCGAGAACTTTACGAGGCCAAAAATAGCGTGTATAACATTTCCACGGTAGAATTTGCCACTTGGGATATGGAATACCTTCCTGCAGCAAGTCGCGATGCTTTTTGGACAACGGAGTACAAGAAAATCTTCACAGCTAACATGATATTGGATTACCTACCTGAAGTAAAGGGAGATGAAAGTACGAAGGCTCTCCTTCGAGCAGAAGCTCATTTAATTCGAGCATATAGTATGTGGGTACTAGCTAATACTTATTGCTTACCTTATAGCGATATTAACAAGCAGGAACCTGGATTGGTTCTTAAATTGTCAACCAATTTTGAGGAATCTATGAAACGTGCTAGCTTGGAAAAAACCTACGACCAAATTGAAAAGGACCTACAAGAAGCGTTGAAAATAAACGTGGACTTGACCATGGTAAACGGGAAATACAAAATATGGAGAGCCAGTCTTCCTGCAGTGCATGCTTTTGCCGCACGCTATTACCTCTTCATGAACAATTATAACGAAGCTCTAAAATATGCTGATCTGGCTTTAAAAAAACACGCAGATCTAGTGGATTATAACACGGAGATGCGTTATAGCACACAAAAAAGGACTGTGATTATCAATGGACAGGAGGTTGAAATCAAGTATCCACACACTTTTGATAATCAAAATGACATGAATGACAAACTAGGCTGGAAAGAGTTTTATTATTTCCGCATGCTGAATAATTCTTTCTGGTGGTATGTTCCCAGCAAAGAACTCTTGGCATCCTATGACCATCAATATGATTTGCGTTACAAGTATCATTTCGTCCTTAATTATTCCTACGACATGGGAGTGATCAGTCCTGCATATGAATGGCCCGGTTATGTCTTTTTCTTTAAAGATAGAATTCCTTCCGGTCCTACCGTTGCCGAGATGATCTTAATTAAAGCTGAATGTCAGGCTCGGGAAGGAGATTATACGGCTGCCATGAATACGGTCAATTTGCTTAGAGCAAAACGTATGAGTAATGACGCACCCCGCACGGTAATCAATTTATCGGCAGAATCACCCAAAGAAGCGATCTCCCAAATATTGGCAGAACGCCGTCGTGAAATGCCGTTCACCATGCGCTGGTTTGATATTCGTCGTTTTAATAATAACGATTATCCTGATGACGATGTGATTTTAACCAAAGAGTTTTATCCTTATACAAATTCATCCATTCGTGGAAACGAGCCCCTTAGGACATATCGTCTTGAAAAACAATCACGACGGTTCGCACAACCCATTCTGACGACAGAAATCGAGAGTAGTCGTGGAGAAATAGAACAGAATAAATATTGATTTATAGATTTTAAAGCGTGACGTAATGAAAAAATTATTTATTATATACTTTATATGTCTTGGGTGCTTGTTTTCCTGCGGACAGACAGATCAATTTTCCATTGAGGGAACTGTAGAAGGTAAACAAGATGGCAAAGTTTTTTTAGTCGGATACAATGAATCTCCAGATACGTTAGGGTGGGCTAATATTCAAGATGGGAAATTCGTGTTGAAAGGTAAAGTAAATGAAAGCACTGAAGCATTGTTGTACATCTTCAACGAAGAACGTGTATACTCTGTTATCTTGCTGGAAAATGCAAACTACAAAGCATATATAAATGTAAAAGACCCGACAGCAAACCAAGTTACAGGAACTCCTTCACAGGATATTCTCTCCGCTTACAATGCCATTGGAAAAGAAGAAGGTAAAGAAATAGATAAAATACGGAACCAATACATGGTGGCCCGACAACAGAATGACAAGGCATTGATGGCAAAATTGTTTGATCAGATAGGAGTCATAAATAACAAAATATTTACGCAACGCAAACAATTTATGGCATCTAAAATGGATACGGAAACTGCTGCTTTTCTATTATTTAAGAAGAGATACAATTACCCGATTATGGATAAATTGCAAGAAGAATACAACCGGTTAGGAAAGAATGCCAAAACCTCTGTTTTTGCCCAAAAAGTAGCTACCCGCATCCAAGAAATGAGTGAGTTTGTAGCGGGACGAGTGGCACCAGACTTCACGTTAAGTACACCCACGGGCGATTCTCTTTCTATGTATGCAGTTAAAGGGAAAATAAAACTTCTTGATTTTTGGGCTTCCTGGTGCGCTCCCTGCCGTGCAGAAAATCCTCACATGATAAAATTGTATGAAAAATATCATAATAAAGGTCTTGTCATCTTGGGTATTTCCCTAGATCATCAACCGGATGCATGGAAAAAAGCCATTGCAGACGATAAACTTACCTGGAATCAAGTAATGGACACGAAAAATATTGCCCATGAATTGTATAAATTAAAAAATGGGATACCCTATGTGATCATACTCGATGAAAATAACGTTATCCTTGCCAGCGGATTAAGAGGAGGTGATGAGTTAGAAAAGAAAATAGCTGAACTGCTACAATAATTTATTTTTAGCGAAGTAAGTAACTTTAATCATATACAAAACTCTGAATGTACACTTTTGAATGTACATTCAGAGTTCTAATCAAAGCAATAACCATCTTATTCTTGATGTTGAGACAATTCTTCCAATAATTTACTAGTAAATACGACGGCCTTGGAAGATCGCTTATTTAATTGACTCCTTGCGAATTTAGTTACTGCCCGTTGAGATGTATAATTCATATTATTAATTATTCGAGCAATATTCTTAATTAGCAACTCTTGTTTATAAATATCCAATTTATCAAATTCAACAATACAGGTTTTAATATATTTCTCATAATCAGCAACAGCACTATATTCGATTAGCTTAAAAACTGGTTTTAATTCTTTAAGCATTTCTTTAGGCAAAAGAATTGCTTTTTGCTTTAATATTTGATACTGCCTATCGTTAAATTCTTTATTTTGAAATATAGAACCTAAAAAATAACGCTTAATTTCATTTTGATACAAAAAAATAAAATGCTTATTTATTTTCTCTTTTGTTGCCCCATCAAAATCATCATGATGATCAATAAAAAATTGCGCCCGATCGTTATTCCAATCCACTGTATAACGTAAATATAAAAAAAGATTTTCTTCCCTCATACGTTGTTCGTTAGATAATGAATTAAAATAGTCCTCTACCACATCAATTCCTTCTGCATATTTACCATTTCGCATTAAAGAGGAAACATAAAACTCAATGACTTTAGGCGTTCTTTCCCCAGAAGCATAGCGTTCTGCAACACGAGCAGGTGAAAATTCAGGATTGATATTTTCTTCCATCCTATTAATAAATCGTGTTTCATCCATACCACCAACAATGCGAAAGAGAGGATGTCCAGTAGTATCAAGTACTATAAAGGTTGGATAAGCAGCTACATGTAAAGTCTTTGCTAAATTTTTGCCATCCTTTTCTGCATTAAGTTGAATACAGACATATCTAGAATTCAAATAATCACCTATTTCCTTTCGAGGGAAAACCTCTTTTGCCATGCGTTTACAAGGTCCACACCAATCTGTATAAAAATCGATGAAAACCATTTTATCCTCAGCCTTCGCCATAGCCAAGGCATCATTATAGTTCAAGTTCTTAAATTCTGTTTGTGCCAGAACCACAAGGTTCAAGGCACAAAAGAATAGACTTAATATTACTTTTCTCATCAAAAAATTTAATAGGTTGAATACTTCCATAAAACTTTTACAACTTTTAGATCCGTTTCCCAAACATCTTTCTCATGCGGGGTTACCTTAATTGTATTCATATCATCTGCAATGGAATATTTACGAACAACTCCTCCACCGGAATCGCTATATGTGGCAACAACAAAGTTTGTTGGACTAAGCGTAGATTGATGTTCCATCGCCAAATACGTAATTTGCGCCCCAAAATCTTCTATTAATTTACAATCATTCCGATTATAGTCATAAGCATACAATTTACTATCTACACTATACAAGATGATTGATTGCATCGAGAAGAAAGCATAATAATCTGCACGGGCAAAATCTATTGCAACAGACATATCAATGGATTTGGCGTAATGCTTAATCGGGTCTGAACTATAATCTGTCGGTGCTGTAAAAGCATACACAAAATAATTGCCATCAGAATCGTTCATCAATGCATACGAACGTCCATTGTTCCCATACCCATTTTCACCATGAACAATCTGACGCACGGGAGTGTATTTATTTTGATCAAAATAGAAAGGGGATTCGGAATCGTATGACGGTTTATCACATTTTGTAGCACTCGACAATACTCGATGCCCAGGTTTCTTAAAACAACGATTCGTCATATCAAAAAAGCAAGCGTACGAAACAGTAGACGCTGCCGCAGAATAGAATGCGACCGGATAAGGTTTGAATAATTGGTCGGTATTTGCATTATCCCGATTGATCGGATTACTATAAGCCTCGGACAAAGAAAGATTTCCTACAAATATTTCATTCTCCGTGATAATCAATCTAGAACGAGCTTCCCCGCTCAAACTAACACACATCGGCCCATAAGTTCCCGGACTGATATTCGTCAAATGAAATGGTCTTTGCACGGAAGAAAGGGTCGTATAAATATGATCATCTATATTTTTGTCCGGAATAATATCAACTTTTTCCAGTTGAGCACTATATTCTATGGCGTATTGATTATCATGTGTAACGGCCCACAAAGCATTATATCCATTATTGTAATGGCCAGTAAAGATTAAATCTTTAGCTCCTTTTACTTGTAAAGAATTAATGAAAATATCTTTCATCAACATCGTATCTTTACCTACCGGCATACTTACAAAATCTAACCCAACGGTACCATCTGCTTTATCTCCATAAAGATAAAAACCTCGAACAAAACGACTACTGGCATAAAGCTTGAAAGCTTTCTCAAATTTTAAACCAGAGAGTTTGTCCGTTACTTGTAAATAGATCGTGTATGTCCCCGGTGGAACATCAACTTTATATGAAAGATCACGTTCTGTACTTATCTTTTCATGACTATGATTTGAAGTTGATGCCGAATCTCTACAAAAAAACCACGAATACTCCAAGTTATCTTCAGAAAAATCTTTTAAAGTACATTCAATCTCCGGCTCTATATTCAGCGTTTCCAAGTAGGATGTTAAATCATAACGATCCTCTATACCAGAAATTTTAATCTCATTTATTTCCGATAACACATTGTTTCCCTTATCTTCAACACAAGACAAGAAGCTGCCTAGCCATAAAGCGATTAACAGCATTGTATATAAATTTATCTTTTTCATCTTACCATTCTTTATTTAAAATAGTCTTCAGGTTTTGTGCCTGCTCCCCATCCGGACGAACCGCCTAATGTTTGAACTGCTTTTACATACATCATCGTTCCATCTTCATCCAAAACTACTGTTTCACGACTTTTCGCCATTTCCAACAGATATTTACCAACTTCATCATTGATTGTATTTGCTCGTGCCATAGGCATCGTGGTTAGAATAGATGAATAATCATCGAACGTTGTTTCAGTTAAGTGCATCATCAATCGCCATTTAGTGGCAGAGAACTCTCCCCACAGCCCCTTCCACCAACCTTGCGGCTGTGTCATAACGTCGTACATATAAATATTATGGAAAGCTGCATCATGATTACGTGAAAATTTATCATTATAAATGGGGGAAAAATTATTAGGTCCATCTTCATAATTGGTATATAATAACTTAAAATGCTTCCCCCCTTGCAGCTTTAATTGCAAGACAAGAGTATCCTCTGCCATTTCCGCACTACGAATTGCAATAAATCTGATCGTAGTACGACATTCTCCAGCTTTAATCACATACGTGTTCTGGAGTCCCCTGTAATCACGTTCGTTTACCGCTGTCGTACTATCCGGATTTGCAATAACAGTAAACTCTCTATCATAATTCCGAGGATAGCCAGAAGCCATGACCTGACATTCTACATGCACTGTATCTTCTAAAGTACTTCCAAAAGGGACTGCCGTAAAAAATTGATGGGCATCCATTGAATAACGTACATCAAAATATAAGGCATCCTCACCTTCATAATCCATCATTTCTTTTTCACAACCCATCGAGATTAACACGATGCTCACAAGAGTAGTGAAATAATATAAATATGTTTTCATATTTTATTAATTTACATTAACACGTTGATCTGTCTCAGTTTTTGGTAACGGCCACACATAATTCTGTAGATTTATACTTTCAAGCCACCTATCTTCGCTAAACTCTGTCCCAGATAAGATTTCTTCCATTCCCAAACGTTTATAGTAAAAATATAATTGTCCTTCTCCTATCACCTCACGAATAAACTCGTTCGTAATATATTGCTGGATGCTCTCCTTCGTATCTCCCGGTTGCAAGTTAAGATCCACGCAATTTCGATTGTTTCGTATTTCATTTATATATCCTATCGATTCTGTCAAATCATCAGTACATTCTGCCGCCATTAAATAAATCTCGCTCATTCGAATCATTGGGATCATATAACGAAAAGGTTTCGTCGTTCCGGGTATATCTGCATATTTTTTAAAACAAATTGATGGCTGAGAAGCAGAACCAGAATTAGTCATCTGTTCTAATGTTTCTTCACTCCAAAAATTAGAGCCTCGACGCAAATCATCATCATCTGAAAAATAATAAGGTAACTTACATGAAATATCGTTCAATCTTTCGCCCTTAAATACAAGTGCATTATTAATAGTCGTCGTTTCCTTGAAATACTGGTTAAATACACTTACTCTACTAGTATTATATAGACCAAATATGACCTCCGTGGAAAATAAAAGATCCGGAATTTCTGCATTTAAAACGTCCGCCTTTGTTATCCATGGAAAAACTTTCTTTTCATCATTCTCAACAATTAATTCTTTACTGACGAGTAAGGCATTTGCTTTATCTCCCACCCACAAATAAGCACGAGCTAGCAATGTTTTCACAGCATAATAATTTAAACGGTATTGTCTATAACGAAAATCATTCGTTTCATTCAAATCCTCAGAATCTTCAGCCATTACCCCTTTTGTACGTACTGGATCTTCTTCTAGCAATTCTGCCGCTTCCTTTAAATCACGAATAATTTTTCCCATCACATCTTTCGCCGGAAGTAACGGTTGAATCTCTTTAGAATCACTTTCCTGATAAGGAATACACGTAATATTCTCTGTCGCAGAATTATAGATTGGACCATAAAGACGTATTAAATCAAAATGAAGGAATGCTCGCAAGGCTAAAGCCTCTCCTTTTACAAACGAGTAATAAGAAACCTTGATATTTGAATCCTCTGCATCTATATGTGTTAACAATGTATTCAAATTGGCAATTTGCGCATATTGGCGAGCCCAAACACTTGAACTTGTTTCCTCAAATACTTTATCATCAAAGATATAATTACCATAAACATGAAAAATATGATCCGTATTTTGGCGGACATTGTAATATTGTGCCATCACATCGAGAATCGTCATCGAAAGCGTGGTAGAATAATTCTCGTTCAATCTGGCATACACGCCATTTAACACGGTCATATAACCTTCATTACTCTCATAAAGTTTGTCTTCCAACATACCATCTTCCATGTCAACAGCCAGCCAATTATTACAAGAAGTAAAAATCGGGATGAATATACACACCAAGATTAAATGTTTTATATCATTTATTGTTTTCATATATCTATATTCTTTTAAGATTAAAAACGAACGCTTAAAGACGCAGAAACAGCACGTTGAAACGGATAATCAAGACCACGCTCTTCCTTTACAGTTGAAACCCGGAAAATGTCATTCATGTAAACACGAAAAGTCAAAGAAGATAGTCCTATCGGTTTTAACCAAGTTGCATTCGTCGTTTCATAACCCAAGGATATCGACTTGCATTCTAATGTATTGTCATCCGCGACAAAACGGCTTGACATATTAGTCAACGAGGTATCATCGATACGCTTAAATTTTGCCACATCTCCCGGTTTTTGCCAGCGATCATACAAAGCACGCTTATCTTGATTATATTGCAAATCGGAAGCACTCAAGCCCTCCACTTTATTAAATAACGTGGATAAAAACATTTGCCCACCATAACGATAACGGAAATTAACTCCTAAAGAAAACCCCTTGTATCGTACAGTCGAACCAAAATTTCCTTCAAAATCAGGATTCGTATCCCCCACAATGATCTCTTCGCTTGAATCCCAATTATAAGTGTAAGAGCCATCTTTTCGTTGAAAGACCTCATCACCTGTCATCGGATCAATTCCCATTGATTTAACAGCCCAAATAGCAGTGGAACTCACTCCATCATAATAACGACGCAACGATTGGTTTTCACGTCCTTCTTCATTGTATTTTTCAAGTAATGTTCCTATTTTATGATATTTCGTACGAGTATGTAACAAATTAAAATTCACCTGCCATCTCCAATCACGTTGCCTGATAATTTGATAAATAGCTATAAGAGAGTAACTATTATTTTTAGTCGCACCGATATTCATCGGGATTGTTTCTACTCCTGTTGAAGTAGGTTGAGTGATGGACAATAAAATAGGATCACTATTTTTGTATGTATAATCCGCGGTTAAACGAAAACGAGAATCAAATATTTCTATGTCGAAACCGATATTCTGAGTCATCGTACGTTGCCATTTCAAGTCTTTGTTACCCCATTTACTAACGACAGACGCCAGGCCAAACATATTTGGATAAGAAGTATAATAAGTATATACACTATGAACCGTCTTGGCATCAATATTTTGATTTCCAGGATTACCCAACGAGTAACGAATCTTGAAATAATTTATAACATTGCCATTTTTCAAAAAATTTTCATTATATACATTCCAACCTATCCCCAATGACCACGTAGTAGAAAATGGATTATTGACACCAAACACGGAAGCTCCATCAGAACGCAAATTCACGTCTAATAAATATCTCATGTCAAAAGCGTAATTTCCATTGAAGTAAAAACTTGCAGAACGGTATTTATCCACACTCGAAGAAGGATGCTCACCCTCCGGATAACTATTAGAAAAATTAGGATTCGAAAATTGATCCGTCGTGTATCCAATGGCAGAATATCCCTCATTGGTATTATGGCTGGCTGATAATTGGGCTCCTGCAATTAAATTATAAGTATGTATCCCCGACACCTCACCAAAACTGACAAGCACGCTCCCATCATAAGCTGTATTCCGATATTCCGTACGATTGTACGATCCTTGTTTGGTAGACTCTGTTCCAATAAATTCAGTATTATAAGGAGACTTAAAAATTTCTGAACTACTTCTTGATGTATTAAAACCAAATTTACCTTGAACACGCATTCGCGTTATCGGACGATATTCAATAATAAAATTGTTTTTTAATTCTAATGCATCATTTTCATCATAACTTTTTTGAATAAAATCCCACAATGGATTATACACGTCATTTTCCTCAAGCACTTTCTGTATCTCTCCATTCGCAGCATATTTTGCCTCATACGGATTCATTCGAGAGAAAGAACTAAAAGGAACGGTATTATTTGCCGCATCAGTATAACTAATCGTAGTCTGGTTGCTTAGATTAAATTTATCCACTCTATAAAATAAATTGATCACACCATCTATATTCTGTCGGTTTGATTTTTTCATCACGCCTTGATTGTTCTTGTAACGAAATGTCAAACCGTAGCGAAGAGCAATATCCCCTCCTTCCATACTGATAGAATGCTCATGCGTATAGGCTGTACGTAACGGTTCGTTCATCCAGTAAGAATTTTGTCCCGCAACAACACGGGCCAAACGTTTATTATAAAGAAAACGCTTACTATCATCAAGTATACCTCCATCATCGTCTAGTTTACCATAATGACCAGCCAGACGTTCAAATTCGAGCTTTTCTTTCGCATTCATCAGATTATAGTCACTAAGGTCTGCCCATGCAACTTGATAATTCCCGTTATAACTTAACCGCAATTCCCCAGCTTCAGGCTTTTTAGTTTCCACGACAATAACTCCATTGGCCGCTTTAGCACCATAGATTGCAGTAGATGCAGCATCTTTTAATATTGTGATGCTCTCAACTCTATCCATACTTAAATCAGAAATAGTTTGCAGGTTTGATTCAAATCCGTCCAAAATGAACAAAGGCTGATTTGCCGTAGCCGAATAAGTGTCCGATAAGCCCGTAATACTCGTTGTTCCATTAATCGTGATATCCCACCCCGCATTTGGATCTGACCCGGTTATGTTATTGTCTGCAATCACGAAAGAGGGATCAAGAGCACTTAAACTTTGAAGAACATTTTGATTCCCAATTTCTTTTAATGTTTCTGCTTTATAGGTTGCTGTCGATCCTGTATAGCTCTCGGCCCGACGAGTAAACATACCAGTAACAACAACTTCTTCAATCTCTGCGGCATCCTCTTTTAAAATCACATTGATAATGTTTTTACCAGAATACTCGATTTCCTGACTTTCCATCCCCACGAACGAGAAAACAAGAGTCGGATTTTCCGTTCCATCAGCAACCGTAAGCGTATATTTACCATCCATATCAGTGGCAACCCCGATCGTCGTGTTTTTTATCCGGACGGTAACTCCCGGCAGTGGGGTTTTATAGATATCAACTACCTGTCCTGTAATTGTCAATGCATCTACAGGGGGACGTTGAACGTCTTTCTTGATCACGTAAACACCATCAAGAACTTCACATTTGAACCCTGTTCCTTTTAACACGAAATCAATAGCTTCTTTTACTGGAAGATCTTTAAAAGAAACATTTTCCTTTGTTACCTTTTCGAGTTGGTTCTCGTTAAAGATAATTCGTTCTCCACTTGCATCTTTAATCTGAATTAGAATTGTACTTAAAGATTCCGATTTAACATGTAACGATACCTTTTTGTCTTGAGCAAAAGAAGGCATCGTCACTAAAAGAACGAGGAACAACGTGAAAACAACGTGTAATCTCGTACTTAGGCATGGCCGTCTAAATTTAACAGGAATTTCTCGCCTGTCAAGTGATTTTTTTTTCATACTTTTGTTGAATACATGTTAATAAATATGTGAATAAGGTGCGGGAGGATGTCGCCAAACTACAACCCGCACTTTTTTTATTGTTCCATGACAGTTATATGTTTTCCTTCAATTTTAAATTCAATGTTATATACTTCCTCAAAAAAACGCAATAGTTTTTCTATTTCATCATAACGATCCAAAGTACAGGTGAAAGATAATCCTTTCAAATTTTCGTTATCAAAAGTCACTTTTACATCATACCAACGAGCCACGTCTTTCATGATTTCTTCTAATGTACATCTCTCAAAACAGAACAATTGTTTGTGCCAAGCTATTTCATTGGCTACCTTTACTTTTTTTACAACTACATCTTCTCCTCTTTCATAACTGATCTGATATCCGGGTTCAATTTTCACGTAATTTTCTGTAACACTTTCTTTACTTTGAAATCCCACGCTGCCATTTACCAATGTCGTACGAACAGTTTGCTCATCCGTGTAACGTCTCACGTTAAACTCCGTTCCGTAAACCTTGATATTGCCAAGATCTGTTTCTACAATAAAAGGATGTGAATTATCATAGGACACTTTAAAATAAGCCTCGCCAGAGAGAAAAACACGACGTTCATCCCCTTTGAAATCTGTAGGAAATTTCAATTTGGATTCAGCATTTAACCATACCTCGGTCCCGTCATTTAGAACAATATGATACTCACCATTTCGAGGTATCACAAGAGTATTGTACTCCATCTGTTGCGATAATTTATCATTATCAATAAATGTCACGGTTCCTTTATTATTTCTGATCTTAGTGGAGCCAACGATTAAATTAGAGCTATCAGTTGTTTTATCTAATTGAATATTTGTACCATCGTACATGACAAGATATGCCTTACTTTCACCGGGAGTAATTACGACAGAAGAAGCCACCGTCAACATTTCCGATTGCTGACGGCTTAAAAGCAATAACGTTCCAAAACCTATAATTAAGGCAGCTGCCACGCTCCAACTGATAACTCTTTTACGAATAACCAACTTCCGTTTTTTTCTTTGTGTTTCAAGTAATAAATCAAAGTTAGACAAGATGCGAGGAAGATCACGTTCATATAATGTTTCTCGATTCCATTCCTCAACCATGCGTTCATAGTATTTTCGATGTTTTTCATCTACTTTAATCCAATTTTTGAACACAATTTCTTCTTCTTTAGACAATTCCCCGCTCATGTGACGCACTAATAAATCCCAATTTATATATTTATTCTTTTCCATGAGTTACTATTTCTTACATCCGATCATAATAACCACTCATCTCTCAAATGGGGGACAAAAAAATTCATTTTTTTTGCATTCAAACTAAATTATATACACATTTGCAGTAAAATTACTCGGTGTGAATCACGATATTGACATAAAAGAACTTGGGTATAGGATAAAAAAAGGAGATGAAAAAGCATTTCAGATATTGTACGTAGAATATTTCTACAATTTACAATATTATGCTATGCGCTACCTTTATGATTGGGAGGAAGCAGAAAACCTTGTTCAAGATGCTTTTCTCTCTTTATGGTGTAATTTAGACAAGTATGATGAGGAACGTAATGTAGTTTATTATCTACTCACATTTGTTCGAAATAGCTGTTTGAAATATATTCGCAATTTAAAAATACGGGACAATAATCAAGATAAGGTGATCGAAGCCTTACTTTTTTCTAACATGACAGACGAGGAACCTGATGAGAATTTATTAAAACGCCTAAACGAAGTCCTGTCTCGCTTACCGGATAAACAAAAAGAGGTTTTGTTAAAGCATATCGTGGAACGTAAAACCTTACCAGAGATCGCTCGAGAACTCGGTGTTGCGGAATCCACTACAAAAACTCATTACAAACGGGCAATGACTTTTATGAGAGAGAATTTACATATTATCTTGGGAGGATTCTAAACGTAATAGAAAGAACATCTATCCAGTCCTCAAAGCTAGTATCCAAAAGGAAAATAGCAAAAGATAAGGTGATTTTGGGAAAAAATCGTATTTTTATTGCGAGATAGTTAGAGGACTATAGATGACAAAAGTTTGTCTCGAATAAGTTACTTAAGAGTAACCCCAATTAAAAATCAAGGAGTTATTTGCACGTAAATAGTTGAAAATTAAGATTTATAAGATATTGGGTTCGAATCCCTCAGCGCCCACAAGAGTCTCATAATGAGACTCTTTTTTTGTTTGAGGTTACTTTTTCCACTCCATGAAAATACACACTTTTTGAGACACTATCATTTCTCTGTTTGAAATCTTTCTTTCAGGTGCATGGTCTTTTTTATGTCACATCCCAAAACAAACACCCTGTAAACGGGATGATTTATACCGTAATAAGGTATTTCATCTTGAAAATGTTCTATATCCATTTCTGTAAGAATGCTGCATAATTCCTCCGATTTAGCTTTGTCGCTCGTAAAACCGATGCAGTGCGTCCAAGCCCATTTGTCTGATTGTATTTGTATATAGGCGTGTTCAATAATATCTTGCTCTGATGTGAAGGTTTTTATTGTGTCCTTTTGCCCTCTTTCAGTATAATACCAGATAAAAGTTCCCCCGATTATTTCAATCCCGAATCCTTCATAAATAGCGTTTCCGTTAATAGAATAAGAATTGAAGTTTGCGCAATTTGCTTTCATCCATTCTTCAAGTTCTTTTTCTGTCTTGGGTATATTTCCATTATCATTTTTCATAGGAATAATTTTATTTCTAAAGACTAAGATAATGCTTTTAAGTAAAATAACAAAGACTGAAGGATTATCCCTCAGTTTTTGTTATTCTACTTGTAAAGTTTAATCTTATTACCTTATTTTAGAGGTTTTAGGCATATTCTGTTGTTTGTTCGTGAGATTGGTATTTTCTTGATATTTTGTTTGTAATTTTAAAACTCTTGTGCTAGTGATGCGTTTTTTGCCACGAAAATAACCCCGTTATCCTTCAATGAAGAGGCTCTCTAGAAGTGATCAGAGGATTTTTCTTCCGCCCACTCCTACCTCTATATCCCACCTATGCTCGTAAGTATACTCTTTGCAAAAAGCTGTCATAAATTGGCAACCATAATTATCTCATAAACATTTTATTCAAAAGAAGAGTTCGAGCAACTGTTTCTTCTTCACGGGTTTTGTCAAGAATGCGTTACATCCGGCTTCCATGGCACTCACTCGGTCTGAATCGAAAGCATTGGCCGTCAGCGCAATAATCGGGATTTCGGTATCGAATTCCCGAATTTTCCGGGTAGCTTCCAAACCGCCCATAATCGGCATTTTCAAATCCATCAACACGAAGTCGAAATTTCCATTACGAACCGCATCAACAGCCTCCACACCATTCTCCGCTCGCATAAGATCATAATCCTTAAGCATATGAAGTAACAATGCATAATTACTATCATTGTCTTCGGCCACCAAGATCTTTTTTCTTCTAGTTTCAAATTCACCGGACTTATCACACGGTGGCAGAGAAGACAAATCCGGAGTACTGCTACCTCCGGACACGGATATCTCACACGGAACCCATCCCCAAAAGGTCGAACCGACACCCGGTTTAGATGTAAACCCGATTTCACCTCCTGCGGCCTCGATGATGGCTTTGGAAATCGCAAGTCCCAAGCCGGTCCCTTGTGTAAATTCGTTGAGCTTCTGGAAACGTCCGAAAACCTGACTATGCAACTTTTTCGGTATGCCGCATCCTGTATCTTCAACATAAAAACGGAATCCCCCGTTTTCAACAGAGAATCCCATCCGGATATACCCGGAACGAGTACATTTCATCGCATTAGTCAAGAAATTCATCCACACCTGCTTAAGTCGATCTCGATCCAGAAAAACCCAGTAATCTTGCAATAATTTGTCTTGCAATAATTTAACATCCATATTTGGTATTTTTTGCAACATCATCCTGTAGAGTTCATCACATAACTGCGTGATACTGAATTTTACCCGCTTGCTTTCCAGTATACCCGACTCGATCTTCGATAAGTCCAAAATATCATTAATAAGCCGTAACAACAATTCGTTGTTTGACTCAATCATACGCCCACACTCTGCCCTTTCGTCCGGATCATCGCTATCGATTAATAGCTCGGAAAATCCAACAATCGCATTCAGTGGCGTACGAATCTCGTGGCTCATATTGGCTAGAAAAGCAGATTTGAGCCGATCTGAAAGTTCTGCCCTCTCTTTCATCTCTTTCAGTTCCCGAGCCATCTTTTCCCATTTCGTGTTGTTGAAAGCGATACCTGTATAACGGACGATATTTCCCCTTTTGTCCCACTCGGATGGTAGCCCGGTCACTATCAGAGACTGCCATTCCTGATCCCATTTCGTCCGAGAACGATATTCTAAGGTAAACTCCCTGGCTTCACCTCGCAACATTGTTTCGATATTCTCACGTATCCGTTCCGTATCATCGGGATGTGCCGCATTCAAATAATCCTCCGGAGAAATGTTTTTTTCGGAACGAAAATCATTAACAGAATCATTAAATGCTCTATATTGTCCTGTCTTCACGTCAAAATCCCAATAGGACATCCCTACCGTTTTAAACGTCAGCTCCATCTTGTAATTCCGTTCTTTAAGTTCTTCATTCAACTGATGAAGTTTAGAGATGTTCTGTCTGAAACCCGTGAAACGGGAGATTTTACCGCATTCCTCTTCTTCAAAAGGCACTCCAGTGATATTACAATATTGCCATATTTCATCGTATTTTGTCTGCATACGACAGGTAAAATTAATATTACTTCTCTCACCCGAAAGCATCGTTTGCAGTACATCATTGACCAAAGACCGATCCTCCGGATGTATGACTTCCAAGTACTCATTTATGGACACCGGTCGACCGGCAACATAGTCGTTGACGGGATCGTTATAGGATTCGAATTTTCGTGCCTTCACATCGAAATCCCAATGAACGATATCATTGACTTTCATGGCTAGTTCGCGTTTAGCTTGCAGATCCTGTGCCCGTTTCGCCATCCTGAATTTTTCAGTTATATCCAATTGAGTCCCAACAATCTGTAGTTTACCCCGGTGTTCCGTGGAAAGCCGCATCCGGCTTTCGTAATGACGAAGGTCTTCCCCATCAGACATACGAACTGTAATTTGCCCCTGTTGAATTTCCCGGTTAACCAACCGGGAAAAGAGTTTCATCAACGGTATCCTGTCATTAGGATGCAACATTTCCTGTAATTCATTTAAGGTCATCCCCTCCCGAACAATAGGTTCCCCAAACAAAGGGGAGAACACTTGCTTATGGATATCGTACACCCATGAAGACATACTTGCAGCCTCCATCGCCATCTCAAGGTTTTTCTTGGCCTCTTCAGTACGGTATTCTGCCTCTTTGGTAGAAGTCACGTCATTAGTCAACAACATATGTCCCGCAATTACTCCTTCTTTATTGCAAATGGGAACTATTTTCACTTCATAAATGATCGATTTTTTATTCCGAGTCTGAAAGTATTCTCGGTTCATTCGGTCAAAATCGTATTCAAATTCCAGTACAATCTCTTCTCCAGTTTTTATTTTCATTTCCAGTTGTTCATCGACATACGGACTGTCAAAAAGATTCACCGTACCTATTACTGTGCCCGGCTCGACACCATAAATTTGCTCGGCTCGTTTATTCAATCCACGCAAAATTCCCTGGGAATCATAAATTTCGACACCCATTGGAAGACGTGCAAACACCCCTTCCGAAAAGAAAATCTGTTCGCTTAGCAATGCAGACATATCCTTCTCAAATGATATTTTACCTGCATCACAGGCATTCTCTTTCGTTTCCTTCATGATAACATTTTGTTTTTATCGTATAACGTGAACCGTTCGCCGGTATTCCGAGGGAGACATACCCGTCTGCCTCCGGAAAAAGCGACTTAAAGAAGATTGTGTGGCAAATCCGATTTGCCGGACGATATCTTTTATATCCAAGTCAGCATTCCGCAACAAGGATTTAATTTCGACAACCACGTAATCTGCAATCATCTCACGTGCCCTCTGACCATTCACTTCTTGAATGACCTGTGTCAAATATATAGAAGAGATACACAATTGATCCGCATAAAAAGCTACATCCCGGTGCGTGCCACAATATTCCGAGACGAGCATGGCGAATTTGAAAGCAATTCTCTCTTTATGGGAATTGAGAAGGGGATAGTTTTCCGAAGAAGTTCTTTTTTGGAAGGCCACGTAATGATCCCAATAATAAATCCGTAATAAATGAAGAATGGTCTCGTTCCGGAAAACAGGATCGTCATTGTTTCCACGAAAATCGAGCGCCCGACAATACCCTAGAAACCTTTTGATATCATTGTCACCGAGACGGGTATAAAAATTCTTCCGCATATAAAAGAAAAAAGCAGGAGTCAATTTTCCAAGACCACTCATAATATCCAAGAACATCACTTTGTCTACCTTAAAAAAGGTCATGGAAAAATCATCACTGATTTCACTAATAGAAACCAATTGTTGTGGTAAAATGGTGATTAACTCGCCTTCAGAAATCCGATAGCGAACTGAAAAAAGTTGTATAACGGCACCGCCTCCCGTACAAATTCCGTTAAAACCTTCTTTAAGGTAGACCTCATGTTCATTTGCAGGAAGTAATGAAATATCCGTATGTATCTGAAAATTCTCCACTTATTTGCTATTTAGAGCCTTTATCCATACAAAAGTACATTATTCCTATTTCATTCCGGATTTTCCCATAAAAAATGAACGCAATCCATAAGTTTGAGTATCAAAAACGACAATTCCCCCCCCCAAAGATTCGTGCTTTGCAATTCCTTCAACAAAATCGCTCGTCAAAATTTGTGGTTATTAAAATATTCCCGTAATTTTCGGATGGCTCCGTATTTCAATGTCTTGACCGTATTGATTGAAACATCAATTAATAGTGCTATCTCTTTATTATCATACCCGGAGAGAACGAGACGCATGATGAGGGCTGCCTGAGGGGGAAGTTGATTAATACCATTGACCAGTATTTGGTTGGATTCCTCTTCAATTAAAATGTTTAGTATTTCAGGATCCTCGCTTTCATCTTGGGGAAGTTTAGCATAGCGTTCTTTCTCGTGTTTCACTTGACGAAGATGACTTATTGCCTCATTTCTGATCATGATGAAAAGGAAATCATCGATAGAATCAAGATTCATGTATTTCTCCCGTTTTTCCCAAAACTTGAAAAGTACATTTTGTGTGATGTCCTGGGCGGTGTCATTATCAACAAAACGCCTTGCCACCGCACATAAAGATGCGTAATGATTTCGAATAAATTTCTCTAAAGCTGAATAATCTTCCATGCACTATCAAGTGAGTTCCACTTACAAATATAGTATTAATTTCCTTAAAAAAAATTTACTAGTAACAAATATCCAGTCCCCGAACAAACATGGAACTCTCTCTCTTCCAGAATATATTATTCAATATGGCTCCGCATCTATTCAACTTTCTGGCCGTGGAGGACTAATGTAAGACGTAAATACAATCACCATCATCAAACGTACCGATCTCTTTGTTAACATCACAAAATAATCACCTATCAATCAATTATTTGAACCTACTACTATTCTTTTTTGAAAATAAAAATGGAATTCTATTCATCCCGTTTTCATGTCACGACGTCATTTATATAAACGAACAAAAAAATTATCATGGATTATTCAAAAGCAAGACAGTTGGCCGAGATTATCGTCAAGATTAGATTAAGGAATGTAACGTTTCAAGAACGAGCCACTCTAGCTGATTGGTTGGAAGAAAGCGAGAATAATCGTCAATTATACAAGCGAATCGTACGCGGGCAGAGTATTGCTAAAAGACTGAAAGAAGAGGATCAAATCAATGAATCGGTTAATTTTGTACTTGTACGAGATGGTATCATCCGGCGTTTGGTGAGAAAACAACAAACAAGAAGATTCTTGAGGTTGGTGAGCGGGAGTATATCCGCCGCATGTCTGGTGGGAGCCGTGTTGTTTGTACTGAATAATAAACCGGACAAAGAAATCCGAAGAACCTCGGGAGAAGAAAATATAATCATTGCTGCAAAGCCGGAAACAAATACCCGGGCAATGTTAATACTGGCAGACGGGGTTCAGATTGATTTGGTTCATGATCTCCCGGAAGTGGTGGAACAGAAGAGAGCGATTATCCGGGGAGAAAATGGTAAACTTTTGTATGAAGTAAAACGGGATTCTCTCTTAAACGATGAAACCGTGGAGGAAACTTTCAACCGAGTGGTTACTTACGTCGGTGGTGATTATTTTCTGACATTAAGTGACGGTACACGGGTATGGTTAAATGCAGACTCGGAACTGGAATTTCCGGTTAGTTTCGTGAGAAATGAACGGGTCGTGAAATTACAGGGAGAAGCTTATTTCGAGGTGCAACGAGATGTTAACAAGCCTTTTATTGTCGACGCAAATGGTTTGAGGACACGAGTATTAGGAACTTCCTTTAACGTGAAAGCTTACCGAGACGAGCAAAATGTTTTCACAACTTTGGTTAAGGGAAGTGTCGCGGTGGAAGTGCTGGATAATGGAAATGTACCCACTTCGAGAGTTGTGCTTGAACCGGGAATGCAAGCCATGTGGCATGAGGGAAGTAAGGCCATTTCGGTACAGCCGGTAAATGTCGCTAATATTGCCGCCTGGAAAGACGGTAAATTCATTTTCACGGAAGAGGATATAGAGGTGGTTTTAAGGACTTTGTCCCGCTGGTACGGGGTGAATTTCATTTGCAAAGACACGCAAATGGAAAAATATACGTTTAACGGTTTGATCAATAAAGACGAGAAGTTGGAGACCGTGTTGGAGAATTTGACATTGGCAGGAGGACCGATATTTAACGTCGTGGGTAAGAACGTGTATATAACGAAAAAATAAAACCGAAGCTGTTTGGGGCAGCTTCGGGAAAGCAACTTGCTAAAAAGCAAGTGAATCGTTTAATTAAATTATTTACAAATCTATGAAAAAAATGCGAAACCGGAAACGTTTTGTAGGCTTTTCCTATTGTTTTAAGCGACTATCCTTTACCGTTTGTATCGTAGGGATGTTGTCGTTCATGAATATGGAAGTTTACGGACAGGAAAAGACGAAACGAATCTCTCTTAAAGTAACAGATGTGTCTGTTTTGCAGGCACTACATGAAGTGAATCGTTTGTGTGATAACTTAGTCATGTTCCGCTCCGAAGAGATTATGAAGGAGAGGACCCGAATCACTCTGGACATGAAAAACAAACCCGTGCTAGAGGTCGTGAAAGAATGTTTGAAAGGAACGTCCCTAGGATGCGTGGAAAGAAACGGTAAGATTATTATCACGGTTGAGGGGGTAAAAACGTTGAAAATTACAGGACTCGTGACAGATGGTAAAATGCCACTTCCTGGAGTCACGGTACTGGTGAAGGGAGTACCCTTGGGAACCGTTACTACCACGAATGGAAAATATGTTTTGAGTCTACCAGCACTGGAAAAACTGACCTTGGTATTCTCCTTCGTGGGCATGGAAACCCAAGAGATCATGTACACGGGGAAAGACACGATAAACGTGGTCTTGCGGGAGGACGTGAAACAGATGAATGAAGTCGTGGTGACAGGTTACGGTAATATTTCCAAGGGGAATTACACGGGAGCAACCACCACGGTACGAGCCGAAGATATTCTGATGTCAGGGGCAACTTCCGTGGATCAAATGTTACAAGGCGTGGTGTCAGGAATGTTGGTGCGCAATACCACAGGACTAGTGGGAGCCACTCCAAAAGTACGGGTACGCGGAACTTCCACCTTGTTGGGTAGTCAAGAACCTGTGTGGGTGGTAGATGGCGTAATCCAACGGGACCCACAGCCATTCAACTCGGAAGATAACACAAAATTCTCCGTGGATGCTGATGACATCAAACAACTGGCGGGAAACGCAATCTCCTGGTTGAACCCGAATGATATTGAGAGCATTACGGTATTAAAAGATGCCTCGGCCACAGCTATCTATGGATCAAAAGCTGCAAACGGCGTGATCGTAATCACGACAAAGAAAGCGACTGCCGGAAAGTTACATGTAAACTATTCCGGTGATTTTTCTATCGGTCAACGCCCCCACTATGGTCTGTACGATTTGATGAATTCAGCAGAGCGAATGGATCTTTCACGGGATATTTACATGGAGCGTAGATGTTTTGGCGCAACAGACATCGTGTTACCGATCGGTTTTGAAGGACTGCTCAAGCGTTACTTGGACAAGAAAATCACGAAAGACGAGATGGAGGTGGAGTATCAGAAAATGTCTCGCCAGAACACAGACTGGTTCAAAATTCTATTCCGCAATTCATTCAATCACAACCATTCGTTGAGTATTAATGGAGGCTCGGAAAAAATTCAGAATCGAACCTCTTTCGGCTACAGTCGCCAATTGGGAGACGCAAAAGGAAATAATTTATCACAATTTACTGTAGCATCGAACACCACAGTCCGACTTTGGGAACAATTAACCGTGAACATGACGGTAAACGGCAGTATGCGTAAAGTGGACGGTTTTGCCTACGGGGTAGATCCTTTCTCGTATGCTTACAATACCTCCCGAGTGATCCCTTGTTATAACGAAGACGGCACCCTTTTATATCATGAAAAATCCGGCCGTAATAGCGATGCCGTACAAGGTAAGACAACATACAATTATAATATTCTCAACGAGCAAGCACACACGGGAAGTGAGAATAATACACGTACGTGGGGAGCCACTTTCGATTTACGGTGGCAGTTATTCGGAGATCTGGAATACCAAGGAATGTTTTCCTACTCTTCCTCTTCTTCCGACTCGAAAAAGTATGCCACGGAACGTTCCTACTATATTTCAGAGATTCGGGGATACGAGTATGGTTCCGTGGCCCCCAACAGTGTAGAGACGATTTCTACCCCCTTACCAATGGGAGGTTTGCTAGAGACGGATTTGACAAACGTGTCGACCATCACAACCCGGAACGCACTGGTGTACAACAAGACGTTTAATCTTAAACACCGGATCACGTTGCAGGCAGGAATCGAGACCAACTCTTCCAAAACCAAAGGAGAATCCAACACACGCTGGGGATATATGCCCGACCGGGGAGAAACGTTTGCCATCCCGCCGACCGAGTATTATCAATATGGAGGCAGTCAATATTACAGGGATAATATTGATAAAGTTTCAGGAACTCATACCGTGGTAAATCGCATAGAAAACACGCTAAGCGAGTACGCAATGGCTGTTTACACTTATGATAATCGCTACGTGTTGAACCTAAGCGGACGTTTCGATGCATCCAATCGTTTCGGTCAAGATAAGAATAAACGTTTCCAACCAACCTGGTCGGCCGGGTTGAAATGGAGGGTTGTCAACGAACACTTTATCGGCAAACACTGGTGGTTGAACAACTTGGACCTTTATGGTTCCTACGGGTATCAAGGAAATACGGTAAATACGGTATCTCCGGAATTGATCGCTACTGACGTGTACGAATATTTATATAATTCTTACGGGTTGGAAATTGTTTCCTTGCCTTACCCGGATCTCGGCTGGGAAAAGACCAAGACTTGGAACGTGGGTATTGATGCCGCCTTCCTTGATGGTAGAGTAAATTTCAATTTCAACTGGTTTAAAAAGACCAGCGATGTACTCTCATCCAAAGGGGTTGCTTTGGAAAACGGAGTAGCCAACGGGATTATTTCCGGTTCCACGATGGAGAATTCCGGGTATGATTTCGTGATCAACGTGATACCAGTGAGGACAAAAAATTTCACGTGGCAACTGTCTTTGAATACATCACGAACCAAGAACAAAGTAACAAAAAACAGTCGGACAAATCTGCTGGACGATTACCTAGACGGTAATTGTATCGTTGACGGCGAGGCCTTCTCCACGTTCTATTCTTACGTGTTCGACCAACTGGAGCAAGAGTACGGCCGTCCCCGATTCAAATACATGGATTTAGAATCCGTGGAAGACATCAAGGATTTCATGGTAAACTCGGGTAAATTCACCCCGGATTTCTCGGGTGGATTGAACACCATGTTCAAGTATAAAAATATCACGCTCTATGCCCTGTTCGCCGTGCAATGGGGAGGACACAATCGTTTACCTAATCTCTACGAGGCTACAACAAGTAAAGACGGTTTGCCTCTTCCACATCAGAACGCATCCAAGAAATTGTTGAAGCGATGGAAAAAAGTAGGGGACAAAACGAATATTCCCTCACTTCCCAGTATAGGTAGTCGAACCGATATTATCTCTTTCCCGGAAAATACGGTTTTAGCAGCGAATTACAGATCAGGTGAAAATTCCTACGTGATGTATAATCAATCTGATGCACGGGTTGCTAACACAGACTTTATCCGCTGCCGTTCTCTATCGTTAGCCTACAATTTTGGCGAGAAGGCGTTGAATTCGATAGGATTAAGTCATTTACAATTGAAGTTAAGCATGACGAATCCCTTCATGTGGGTATCCGATAAAAAATGGGACGGACTGGACCCGGAAACGGGCAACTGGCCGACCCGCCGGGTGACTTCGTTCTTCGTGCAAGTGATGTTCTAATAATTAACGAATAAAGAGATAAAGAGATGAGAAAGTATAGAAATATATATATCGTGCTGAACTTGATCTTCTCGCTGATGCTGGGGGCTTGTTCGGATTTTCTGGAAGAGTCCTCGCAGGACGAGACCATCCCAACCACCACGACAGATTACAGCGAACTGCTAATGATGTATATGTATAAAACATCCAAGTACAATTACAACGTGCTTTACTATCTGGATGATGATTTAAAGGTTAACGAGAGTAAATTACCGACAGGAGATTATATTTGGGGGCCGGCAGCCCTAATCCGCACCTTTACCTGGCAGCCGGATATGTGGGAACTGGAGAATGGAGCCTCCCCGGATGACGGCTACGAGTATACCTACACACAAATCATGGGGATCAATGCTGTTTTGGACGGCGTGGGGGATGCAGTCGGAACACAACGGGATCGAGATCTGATTCGGGCAGAAGCATTGGGCTTACGTGCTTTCGGTTATTTCCGGATCGTGAATATGTTCGGGGAACCTTATAATTATAACAAAAAAGCCTTAGGCGTACCTTTAAAATTGACAGCCGCCCTAGTAGAAAATGGGATCGCCCGGAGTACAGTGGAAGAGGTGTATAACCAGATTGTAGCCGACCTGGAAGAAGCGTCCAAATTGTTTGCAAAACACCCGAAGACAAGAGGTAACTACCGGCTGAACGGGACAACAGTGGACATTCTACTAGCCCGGGCTTACCTCTACATGGAGGAATACGACAAAGCTATCACGGCAGCCACACAAGCCATTGAATCTGCCGAGGGACTAAGCGACTACACGAAGATGAGCCACGGGGAAAAAGAATTCAGCTTGGCTAGATACGATCTCTCCGAGGTGGAGTGGCTGTACGGGAGGACTTACATTGATCCGTCCTTGTGTCCGACGGGGGAACTACTGACCGGATTTACGGCAGGCGATAAACGTCGAGACTTTTGGTTCCCCGTTGACGCAACCTGGGTACACAAACAACTCTGTCCGGGAGAACTCGGCAATAATAGCGGTGCAAATACCCCGGGAAATGCCATCCGAATTTCGGAAGCATACCTAACGAGGGCAGAGGCCAGAGTGTTATCGCCCACAAACAAGGATGAGAGTGGGGCTTTGGCTGACTTGAACGAGTTACGTCGCCATCGTATCGTGGGTTACACGGACGAAACAAGCACGACGGGTTTATTGGAGAAAATCCGTCAGGAACGCCGCTTGGAATTGTGCTATGAGTTTCACCGCTGGTTCGACCTGCGCCGCTACGGGATGCCATCCATCAGCCGGGAGTTTAAACAACGACAGCAAGACCAATACAAGATCTATACCTTGAAGGAGAAGGACCCAATGTACACTTTACCTTTCCCGTTGGATATTGTCAACAAAAACATCCAGTTGGTACAAAATGCTTCCGCCAAAGCTCCGGAAAGAGAAGGCGTACTTAAATAACCATTTAATCATGTAATAGAGATGAAAAAAATAAATTTATATTTGATTACTTTATGTCTGTTCGGAGGCGTGGCTTGCACGGACGAGGATAAGGTGGGCGACGTGGGAACGTTACCACAGGATTATGTGTTACCGCAAGGAGAATCCCCGGCAGATGACCGGATCGTGGAGTATTACAACTCATATAAGAGTTATATCCTGTATGAATACACTCAACCAGATTTTATATACGGCCTATCACAAACCAACAACAGCTACATTTATGAAAAAGTTGATCCTTTATGCATGGATGTTGTATTGGATTTTTTGGAAGATATTTGGTTCGACCTCTATCTTACGGAGTTTCACGCAAAGTATATGCCTTATAAAATCATGGTGGCTAAATCCATGGAAACGACTTATGGCACACGGGCGTACGCAACCATGGGAAACGATGGCCAATCATTTTACGTGAATGATTGCTCGGAGGAATTGAAAAATTTGTCCGCAGAAGAGAAACGAGCCAAAAAGAACGAGTTGCAATTGTGCTTGTGGAATTACTGGCGCACCAAGGGAACTTTAGAGTTCCCGGAGGAATTTTACAAGGTGAGCGACTACACGCGGGCCGCCAAAGATTATGATCCCGAAAATCCGGATGATCCGGATTTTGCCTTGGCACGAGGTTTTATGCCAATGTGGTTCGCTTATCAAAATAAATACATCTTTGATTGGTGTTTGTATGTAAATTATCAAACCAAACTAGTAGATTCAGAGCAAGACTTGCAACATTTTATGTATGCCATGATCACCCGTACCGCAAGTGAATGGGGTGATTATCTCACGAAATACCCTTTACTAAAGCGTAAATATGACATATTACACAGCTGGTTTTTAACCAAATACAAAGTGGATTTAAAGAAAATAGGAGAAATCATGTACAATTAAAAAAATGGGGGTTCTACTCTCGGAATCCCCTTCCAACCAAGATTTGACAAGTGGTGGCTTAACAACACAAAAGAGCCACCTCAAGGGGGGTATTATGCCCAAGAAAAAGAGTTTGAATTGGAAGTATTATTAAATAAATCATTGTAACAAGTTAATTTAAAAGTTTATGGAAGAGTCGATCTTGAAAGTAGAGAGACTGTCCCATCGCTACAGCGTTCAATGGGCGGTGCGGGACATCAGTTTAGAAATTAGTAAAAACGGCATTTACGGCCTATTAGGTTCCAACGGGGCCGGCAAGTCAACGATGATGAATATCATCTGCGGTGTTCTCAAGCAAACAGAAGGAAGCGTCCATATCAAAGGGATCAATATGCGGGAGAACCCAGTAGCAGCCAAACGCCATATCGGCTTTCTGCCACAGCAACCACCGCTGCAAATGGACTTGACAGTGGAAGAGTATTTGGAGTATTGTTCCTTCATGCGTGACGTTCCCTCTAAAGAGGTAAACAAGGCTATTGATAAAGCTCTCGATCGCTGCGGTATCTCTCATTTTCGTAAACGAGTGATTCACAACCTTTCCGGTGGATACCAACAACGAGTGGGTATAGCCCAAGCCATCATTCATGAACCCGCCATAGTCGTGCTGGACGAGCCGACGAATGGTCTGGATCCCAACCAAATCGTAGAGGTACGCCACTTAATCAAGGATATTGCCCAAGATCGTACAGTAATCCTTTCCACCCATATTTTACCGGAAGTGCAGGCCACATGTGAATACATTCGTATGATCGAGCAGGGAACACTGGTATTCTCCGGTAGCGTGGACGAGTTTGATAATTATATCGTCCCTAGTACCGTGGAAGTATCACTGATCGCCCGCCCACCAGTGGAAGATTTACGATCCGGAATCCCGGGTGTACTTCAAGTGGAAGAATTAGGAGGAACAAGGTACCGCCTTCACTTTGCCGATGCACAGGAGGCATTGGAAAGGGTAGCCGAGGTGAGCGCAACCCGTGGCTGGCGGTTAAATGAATTGAACATGGAGAAAAGTTCGCTGGATGCCATATTTGCAGAGTTATCAAAAAAATAACGTAATCCATAAAGAAAAAGATAGAAATGAAAAAGATTTTCAAGATAGCAAAAATGGAGCTGCAAACGCTCTTTTATTCACCAATAGCATGGTTGATTCTTGTGATTTTTGCCTTCCAGACGGTAACAAATTTCATGGGGAATATAGAATCGTATGTACAATCCCAAGAACTGGGTTACCCGGTATCATCGATCACGACCAGATTGTTTGCCAGTCCTTGGGGTGGATTATTCACGACCGTACAAGGTTACCTCTACCTTTACATCCCACTTTTAACCATGGGACTGATGAGCCGGGAATTAAGTAGTGGTTCAATCAAGTTGTTGTACTCATCACCCGTGACAAATTGGCAAATTATCCTTGGGAAATATCTCTCGATGATGATCTACGGGTTGGCACTAATTTTTGTATTACTGGTCATCGCATTGTTCGGCTCTTTCACAATTAAAGATTTCGATTTTCCAATGGTTTTGTCTGGTTTGTTGGGTCTCTACTTTTTGATTTGCGCTTATGCCGCAGTAGGTCTATTTATGTCGAGTTTGACGTCATACCAAGTGGTAGCAGCTATCATGACTCTGGTTGTACTCGGTTTATTGAGTTACGTGAAAAATTTGTGGCAGGAATTCGAGTTAGTACGAGAAATCACCTACTGGCTTTCCATCTCGGGACGTTCCGGGGAATTTATTCGCGGTTTGATTTGCAGCGAAGATGTGATTTATTTCATCACGGTATCAGCCTTGTTCTTAGTTTTAACGGTAATCCGCTTACAAGCAAACCGCCAGAAAGCACCTTGGACAATGACGATCGGAAAGTACTCAAGTGTATTGTTGATCGCCAGCGTAATCGGATATTTCTCTTCCCGCCCAGCATTGATGACCTATTATGATGCCACGGCAACGAAATCAAACACGCTGACGGAGAATAGTCAAGACGTGGTGGCGAAGATGAAAGGCGGTTTAACAATCACGACATACGTGAATGCTCTGGATTTAAACGACTTGTGGACGGCCATGCCTGCACAGGTAAAGCAGGATCAAGAACGGTTCCGCCAATACGTGCGCTTTAAACCGGAAATCAAGATGAAATACGTGTACTATTACGACACGGTCATTGACCCTCGACAAGATGAGCGATGGCCGGATAAAAACACGCAAGAACGGTTCCAAGAGATTGTGAAAGGTTATCATTTGGACTCCACGATGTTCCTCGCACCGACAACCATCCGCAAGCAGATTGATTTGTGGCCGGAAGGCAACAGGTTCGTGCGTTTACTGGAACGGGAAAGTGGAGAAAAGACATTCCTGCGTGTATATAACGATATGTATCATCATCCATTCGAAACAGAGATCACGGCCGCTTTCAAACGTTTAGTGATGGAATTACCAAAAGTCGGATTCTTGACAGGCCACGGCGAACGGGACGTGAAAAAAATCGGCGACCGAGATTACAATACTTTCACTTGGGACAAACCCTTCCGTAACTCCTTGTTGAATCAAGGCTTCGATGTAGAGGAAGTAAACCTGAACAGTCCGATCCCGAAAGACATTAATATCTTGGTGATCGCCGAGATGAGAAGCGAACTACTCCCTACTCAAAAAACGAATCTAGATCAATATATCGCTCGTGGTGGTAATTTAATGATTTTAAGCGAACCCAAACGCAAGGAATATATGGACCCACTATTGGCCGAGTTTGGCGTAAAATTGGTACCCGGGCAACTGGTGAGCATCTCGGAAGATCACGCCCCCGACTTAGTGGTAGTAAAACCGACGAAAGAGGGACAAGAATTGATTTACCACTTCGATCAGATGGCTAAATTGGAGTATGTAGTGGTAAATCCCGGAGTGTCCGGTTTGGAATTTAACCCAGAGAAAGGATACAAGGCAATACCGCTATTCGTGACCGACTCGCTGGTGTGGAACGAAATGCAAACCACCGATTTCGTAGACGACACGGCCCGCTTGAATCCAGACCTAGGGGAAGTACAACAACGTTATAACACGACCTTGGCTCTAACTCGCAAGGTGAACGGAAGGACACAAAAAGTAATGGTATTTGGAGATGCAGATTGTATCAGTAACGGTGAATTGAGTTCCGGCCACAAGGGAATCCGGGCCAGCAACTTCACATTAATCCCGGGTAGTTTCTTCTGGTTGTCCGACGAAGAAGTACCTATTGACGTGCGCCGTCCAACCCCTCCTGATGACTTGGTTTATCTCAGCGAAAAAGAGGCCTCCACGTGGACAATTATTCTGCGATGGATCATCCCGGCGTTAATGATTATTTTGGCTTTCGTGATTTGGTTGCGTCGACGAGGGAGATAACGGAAATAAAGTAAAGCTTTAGATCAAATGGCGTGTGAAGCGAAACTCAATTTTAGCGACACACGCCAAATTTGAAATGCTTGTGAACTTCCCAAGAAGGAGGTCTGCTAAAATATTACAAAGTAAGTAGATCTATTGAAATAATATTCAGATAAGTATTCTTCTCCGACATACTTGAGGTGAACCCACGCTTCATCCTCGCTCGTGAGCGAAGATGTACCGAACTTGTACCGAGAGTGAAGCGAGAGTGTCTCCTATTTTCATCGACATTACAACAGATGTTGACCGCATGATGTTACAATTTCCTGCCATGCAATAAAAACTATTCATAATTTCACGTTTATAGCATCTGTGTCGCTTTATCTACGGTAACTTCAAATACCCTAGTAAGAAAGGGAAATTTCTTTTTCATATATTCATATTCATCACCAGAACTGATATATCGAGCCGTTCCCGTGACAATAAAACCTGTTCCCTGATAATCCTTATAGCCTAAAACTTCTCTACTACCTAATGCCAGTTTTATTTTGTTATTCACATTAACATTCTTTTCAGTCTTCCTAAAACCGTAGGCTGGGATGAGAAGGCGTTTGTCATCTGTAACCACGATATAAGAATTCCATGTATTAACAATATGAGGTTCAACACCCCATGACATAACAGTCACAACACCTTCATGTTCTAATACATCGAAGAATTTTTCGGGTAATCTTTTGTTTTCGTTCATATTTTTTTCAACTTGATTATTTTGTCTGGATATATTTACTTATTCTAATATGTACGTATCAAAAGGCTTTTTGTTACTTTGCCCATGCAAAATTTAACTTCGTCGTTCAAGATGGGATTCCTCCTATTCTCCCCAAGTCGACATCAATCCGGTATCTTCACTTTCTTTGGTTCTTCATGCTGAAACCGCTCAAATTCCCGTAATACTAATACCATATCATTAACGAATTCATCACTACATCCCTTTTCAATCGCAGTCTGCAAGTACGTCTTTAATGTCGCTATCGCACACACGTCTTTTCCCGTCAAAACAAATGCCGGAACATCCTCCGTTAAGCATTTATGCAGAACTTGATGTTGATCTTTCATTTTATTTCAATTTATTATTTACTATATGCGAAGATACGACATCTTTAAGTTGTTATCGCCATCCGACACCACAAAAACAGTATTTTATAAAACATCATTATTCTCTTCCCCGTAGAAAAGCAATAAAACATAAAGTATTATGAAACACATCACTACACTCATCGCATTAGCCCTAGTGCTAGGCTCACTAGCGCCTCTTACCGCTCAAAACAAAATGACGGCAAAGGAAAAACGTACGCAAACCAGACAAGAGCGTAAAATCGCTCAACAAAAAGTAAAAGAAGAATTGTACCAAGACGCTGTTCGTGCTTTAGAAAACAACACGTTCGTACTAGAGGCCAATCGACTGATCTTCAAGCGAGGTAGATCGGCAAATGTCAGTTCAATCAAAAATTTCATTTCCATGGCAAACAAAAAAGCCACGGTGCAAGTAAGTTTTGACACCCCTCGCCCACTTCAAAACGGGTTGGGTGGTTTTACCGTAGAAGGCAATGTTTCAGACATCCGGATGAAAAAGGATAAAAAAGGAAGTATCATTTATAGCTTTCTCGTCCAAGGAGTCAGCATTTCCGCACAAGTCAGCCTCACCCTTCACCGGGGTTCAAATAATGTATCGGCAAACATCTCACCTTCATTCCACTCCAATACACTCACCATGACCGGAGAATTAGTGACACAAGAAAAAGCTCGTGTCTTTGAAGGATTTAAACGTTAAATCTACATCTGATTACTTTTAAAAGACAATGTTTTTCGAAAATAACAAAGACCCTTTTCCGATTCTAAGTAAAGAACCAAGAAAAGGGTTTCTTTTATAAAGACAAAATAAATAATGAAAATCTCACTTACTGTTTTTTTGTGTAAAGTACTAAAAAAAGAAATTTATTAATATACATTTGCAGAAGGAATTCCGGTCGAAACGAGAAAAAAGCTTTAACTCATGGAGAAAAGTGAAAAAGAAATAATAGAACGCTTGAATGCAAAAGATAAACAAGCATTCGAATACGTCTTTATCCAATTTTACAACTCATTGTGTTATTTTGCAGACAAATATGTCTGCGATAAAGAAGCAGCTCAAGATATTGTTCAGGAAGTCTTTACCTGGTTTTATGAAAAAAGGAACTCTTTTGACAGTTTACTAGCTGTTAAATCCTATCTTTACGGAAGCGTGTATAACAAAGCAATAAATTTTTTGAAGACCAACCGGAACCAAGCTGCAATTCGGGAAAAGATGAAAAACTTTCTTTCCGAGGAAGATAACAGTTATGAAGAATTTCAGATTGAAACAGAGGTATTCGAGGAAATATTTCAAGCTATTGAAGAACTTCCAACCGAATGTAAGCGCATCTTCAAAATGAGTTACATTGAAGGGAAAAGTACGAAATCAATTATGGAAACTCTAGAGATCGCTGAATCCACGATAAAGACACAACGCCAAAGAGCAAAGAAAATACTGAAAGACAGGCTAAAACACCTTTACCCTCTGGCTGTCGCAATTTTTTCTATAAATTAATTCATTTTTTTGTCATCCTTTTTCCTTTTCATTTGCTTTATAAGAAAAAGAAAAAATGAAATTAGCCGAAAGAAAAAAGATAGCGCACCTGATGTTTCTCTCTCTCTTTGACTTGATAGACGAAGAGAAGCGGTCGGAATTAAATAAATGGTTGAAAAAAAGAAAAGAAAATCAAACACTTTTTCAACACCTAGAAGATCCTGCTTATCAATCACAACATTTTTCAAGATACACACAATTCAACGCTATTGAAGGATGGGAAAAAGTAGAACCTCGGTTAAAATCAAAATCCAATAACCGATTCTATCGTTTATTACCTTATGCTGCAATCTTAATTCTATGCATCGGAATTATTACCTTTTTACGCACAAATTCCCCTCAAACGAACATTCCCGTATCCCTGCATAAAAACATATCGAACCCTACAGTCCGCTTGGTAATGGAAGACGGAAATACGCTGGAATTAAACACGACAGATTCCTCTCAAAGACTTGAACACGAGGATTTCAAGAGCGATGGAAAACAACTTGTTTACAAACATACAGAATCCTCCGGCTCTCCACGTTTCCATTTACTACAAGTGCCCAGAGGTGGAGAATATGCTCTGGTATTGGCAGACGGAACACGAGTATGGTTAAATGCGGAAACTGAATTAAGTTATCCCAGTTATTTTTCAGGAAAAGACCGAAGAGTCAAGCTAAAAGGAGAGGCTTATTTTGAAGTCACCGCAGACACTTCCATGCCTTTCATTGTTGAAACAAAACATTTACAAATCAACGTTTTAGGGACCTCATTCAACATTTCAGCTTATCCCGACGAATCGCACCATGCAACACTCGCCAAAGGAAAGATCAAAGCAATATATGAAGAGAAACAAGTGATATTATCCCCCGGAGAACAAGCCTTATTAACAGATTCAGGCATGATCGTACATGCGGTCGATATCGCCACTTATACAAGTTGGAAAGAAAGAAGGTTCGTATTCAAGAATAAACCCTTACAAGAAGTTGCCCGGGATTTGGAACGCTGGTATAATGTTCGCCTCACTATTCGTCAGGATGCTCAACCAATACGTTTAACAGCAAATTTACCCAAATACGAAAATATAGAGAAAATATTACATATCATCGAAAATATTGCCCGTGTAAAATGTGAAACAAATGATCAAGAAATTATTATAAAACCAGAATGAAAAACAGGAAAGTATTAGCACTACTTCCCTGTAAGTAATCAATTAATTCCCTATTGGCGTAGGGTCATATTATTAATTCAAACACAAAGTTATGAAAAAGAATCAAGAATTTGATGTTGGAAGAAGTTCCAGCATGATAAAAAAGATTTGCGTGATGATGAAATTAGTCGTATGCTTACTGACATTGGGCTTCTCAACCGTAATGGGCAGTACCAATGCACAAGTGAAATTAAGTTTGTCGCTGACAAACGCAACACTACCGGAAATATTCGAAGAGATTTCCCGACAAACTGGTTATCACTTTGCATATAGTGATAACCTGCTGGAAAAACAACAACGAATAACGATCTCTTTTAATCAAACTGATCTGGATGTTGTTTTACAAACTTGTTTAAAAGAAACAGGATTAGGCTACCGTGTAGAAGACAAGATCGTCATGATCTCGTCCAAATTCGCCTTACCTCAGGAACAGGATACCAAACGGGAAATCCGAGGTATGGTACGGGACAAGGAAGGTCTACCTCTTCCGGGAGTGACCGTTTTAATTAAAGGTACCACTCAAGGCGTAGCCACACACCACGATGGAACTTTTGGTTTTATGCTCCCCCAAAAAGGAAAAACGACACTGGTATTTTCATTTGTCGGTATGCAAACACAAGAAGTTGTTGTTGACGAAAAAGACAAATTAATAGAAATTACACTAGAAGCCGCCTCCGAGGATCTTCAAGAAGTAGTGGTCACTGGATATTCATCCTTACCCAAAGAACGCGCGACAGGATCTATCAACGTTATTTCAAAAAAGCAATTGGACAAACCTACAACAAACTTTGCTTCAAGGTTAATCGGAACAACTGCGGGATTGGCATCTACTCTTGATTCGGAGGGGAACCCAACTTTTGAAATACGAGGACAAACGTCCCTATACGCAAACGCACAACCCCTGCTTGTCGTTGACGGCTTTCCCGTGGAAGGTGGTTTTAACAGTATCAATCCGAATGATGTTGAAAGCGTTACGATACTAAAAGATGCTGCTGCCGCCTCTATTTGGGGAGCCAGAGCCGCCAACGGGGTTATCGTAGTGACCACAAAAAAAGCCGAAGCTGGTAATCGGTTGAAAGTAGAACTAAGTGGCTTCGTAAAATTCAGCCCAAAATTGGATCTCAATTACGTTAATCCTTTGGCTAGTTCTTCCGAAACAATAGATTACGAGCAAATGGCTTTTGACCGTTGGAGTACCACCCAGAATAACGGTAATCTGCAACGAGATTATTACATGGCTTATTCTCAAGGGTTAACAGCATTAAATGAATACCGTCTGGGGAATATCACAGAAATTGAGAAAAACGATATTTTAAATGCCCTCCGCAAGAATGACAATCGTGGCCAAATCAAGCATCATATGCTGGTCGTACCTCTAAGCCAACAATATAACCTTACCGTATCAAGCGCTTCACAACGTAGTAGCAATATATTCTCTTTTATGTTCTCTGACCATCAATCCCAATTCAAAAATACGGATTCACAAGAATATATGCTAAACTACCGAAATTTTGCCAAGATCACGAAATGGATGGACTTCTCCCTTTCCGGAATGTTACATTATAGCAAAGACAATAATAACGGTTGCTCATTAGCCACGATCCAAGCTCTTTCTCCCTATGATATGCTGATAGACGAAAACGGAGATTATCTGAATGTTATTAACGATTATTACCAACCTATCATTGAGAACCAAGTCCCTGTTGAAAAATTCCCTTATTCAGACTGGAGTTATAACCCTCTTTCAGAAATGGATAACCGTGATCTTACCACGCAAAAACTAAATATTCGTTTGCAGGCAGGAATTACCTTGCAATTATTGAAAGGACTTTCTTATGATGCGAAAGTACAGTATGAAATTTTACAAGACGAAAGCCGAAATCTATACAAAGAAGGTTCATATTACGTCAGGAATCTTGTGAACACATCATCGACATGGAATAAGACCGACGGAACCGTCACCCCGAACCTGATGAAAGGAGATATACTCGAAGAGCGTCAAGTCCGGACAACCGGGTATAATTTCCGTAATCAACTGAATTTTAGTAGAAGATTCGACAAACATGAAATCGATGCTATCGCCGGAACAGAGATAAGCAATACAATTATCAAAGGAACTGCCTCCCCGACTGTTTACGGGTATAATGATGATCGGTTAACAGTAGGAACATTCCCCAACGGGACAACCGTGAAGGACTGGATGGGCTATAACAAAACATTTTACTACACGCCCAGTTATTCTTATCTGACTAGCCGATACTTCTCTCTATATGGCAATGTCGCATACACATTCGATAGCAAGTACACGTTATCGGGTAGCGTCCGCACGGATGCCTCGAACTTAATCACAGACGATCCCAAATACCGTTATTCGCCATTCTGGTCAATAGGACTCCGCTGGCAACTCTATCGGGAAAAATTCATGACAAGTATCGAGTGGTTGGATCGCCTAACTTTACGTGTAACCTATGGTTATAACGGTAACGTAGATAATAGTACTTCTTTTAGACCCTTGATTTCACTACAATCTACCCCGGACCTTTACACGAACGAGAACGTAGCCACTATCGTCAGTTTCGGTAATCCGACTCTCCGTTGGGAGAAAGTAGGGACTCTCAATATCGGATTTGATTATTCCATATTTGCTGGGAAACTACTCGGGAAACTGGATTATTACCGGAAAGACGGGAAAGACTTACTAGCTAAAATTTCTATCCCTTCCATTAACGGGACGACCAGCCAGAAGTTTAACAATGCTGCCATGCAGAATCATGGTATCGAATTAGAAATCGGAACCACACTTGCCATCACAGAAAATATAGAATGGCAAGGCAATCTGAATTTCGCTTGGAACCGTAACAAGATCACAAAACTATTCAAACAGAATTACACTTCTTCCGACCTAGCTTACGGAGACGCCACCAGTGCCTACGTAGAAGGAAAAAATTCACAAACTTTATGGGCTTACAAATACGCAGGAATTCATAATGTAGGAACCGCAGAATCTCCGGATTGGCAACCCATGGTGCAAGGTCCAGACGAAGACACCCTTTTCGCTTTTGCAGACGGATTTCCCAAAGGAGATGCCACAACCTACATGCTAGACATGGGCACGAAAGTAGCACCCTACACGCTAGGATTTACCAATCAATTCAAGATTTACAATTTTGATTTTTCCTTTATCATCACGGGCAAATTCGGCCATGTATTCAACCATCATTCGTTTAACTACCCGGATGTCAGCGCAAAGGCATTACCCAACGCCAGATATTCAGAAGTTCTGAATTGTGATCCGATGAAGATGTTACCGTTACCCCAAAACGACGTGGAAAAGACGTATAGCACATGGTTTCCCATGTACAAGAGCCTGGACTATCTAGCAGATAAGGCGAATCACGTTCGTCTACAGGAAATCAACCTGACCTACCATGTACCGGCTAAATTATTAGCAAAAATCGGTATTTCCTCTTTACGTCTCTACGCTCAAGCTAACAACTTGTTCGTGATTACTAATAACAAATATGATGAGGACCCGGAAACACCATTAGGGACTTATCGTTTGCAGCCTCAATACACTTTTGGATTTAAGTTAGATTTCTAAAACAAGAAGCCATGAAAAAAGCAATTGAAATATCAAGAAAAATAGCATCCATCATCTGTGGGATCATTCTATTCACCGCTTGTGATGACTTTTTGGACGAATTACCCTCCAAAAGTACACGTCTACCTGTTAGCACGATTGAACAGTTAGATGCTATCCTAGCTAAATATACTGATTTTTGCGAAGAACCCAATAAAGCTGCACTATGCGGGCATGATGACTACGGATTTCCTGTCGCATTATATGATGCTCAACCGATGTTCTTTCCCGGACCAACCCAAATCCTTCAAAGCTATTTGTGGGACTACGAGAATTTAGCTAATGGAAGTGATGTCTTCTGGGGCGGGGACGGATACAATAAATCAGGCGAATACAGTAAGATTTTCCGGGCAAACATGGTACTCTCTTGCTTGAACGATGTTGAAGGTAGTAATGAAGACAAAGCTAGGCTAAAAGCGGAGGCCCATTTCATTAGAGCTTACAGCCATTGGAATCTTGTAAACACTTATAGTCTACCTTACACGGATGCCACAAAGACTGAACCCGGCATACCTTTGAAAAGATCTACAAGTTTTGAAGAATCCGCAGGAAGAGGAACTCTTGAAGATACATACAAATTTATCGAATCTGATTTACAAGAGGCCCTTAAATGCAAAACCACATTAATACAAGATGGTAAATGTAAACATTGGAGAGCCAACACAGCCGGCATTAACGGTTTCATGGCTCGATATTACCTGAACCGTAATGATTATACCAATGCACTAAAGCATGCAAATGATGCTCTAACAGAATACAGTACATTAGTGGATTACAACACTGAAATGGGTGAGGAAGATTCAATGGGTATAGGAATTAATTTCCCGACCACGTTCGAATGGGATGCCAATATATATACCAAACGGATTGAATGGAAAGAAACACTTTATATGAAATTCCTGTACTCGACAAATGTATCAACTCTATTTTTCCCAAGTGAAGATTTACAGGATTTATATGACACGGAGCATGACCTTCGTTACAAATACCACTTTACTGAAGGAGTGATGGATATGTACCTTTGCGATTACCCTTATCCGGTATACACATTCTTTTCTATGAACCATATTCCTAGCGGACCAACTACCGCTGAGATGTATTTGATCAAAGCTGAAAGTCAAGCACGTTTAGGTGATTACACCCAAGCGATAGAGACTGTAAACACATTAAGAGCTAAACGTATGGTTCCCGGTAAATGGGTAAAGCTTCAAGCAAATAATCAAACGGAAGCCATCCGTCAAATTTTAGAAGAAAGACGTCGAGAAATGCCATTCTCTCAACGTTGGTTCGACCTTCGTAGGCTAAATAACAACGAAGACCCTAATGACGACATCGCAGACGTTACCCGAACATTCTACCGCATCAGTTCCACAGCCATCTATGATAAAGAGGAACCAATTATTTATACATTGAAAAAGAACTCTAGAAAATACGCATTCCCGATCAGAGAGAACGAGATTGAATTATCCAATGGAGCTATGCAACAAAATATTTATTAAAACATTAATGATGAAAAATTTTATAATATACATCGCATTATTCCTTACTTTTGGTTATGCCGGCTGTGGTAAGCCTGCTTGTGTTATACAAGGAAAAATTGAATCAAAATGGAACGGTAAAACCGTGTATTTACAAATCATTGAAGAAGAAAATATGAGACCGCAGTCCATTGATTCAACCATAATTAATCAAGGAGAATTCAAGTTCGCACAAACCTCTGTCTCTCCTCAAACCGCCTTATTGAGTATCATCGAACAGGGGAAACCTGCATGGACAACTCAATTCATATTGGAAGAGGGCAATATCAAGATCACTTCTGACAGTCAGGGGAACACGCTAATTGCAGGAACTCCTAACAACGAACTCTTGCAACAGCATTTCAATCGCTGGTATATTCCCTACAACAAAATGAGGCAATCTTCCGAAGAAATGTACCGTTTGGAACAAGCCGGACAACTAACACGTAACACGCTAGATTCCCTAGACAAAAATAGTCAAAGTTATATGCGAGAAATGCGACTACTTTCGCTAGAATTTGTCAAAGAAAACATTAATAATCCGGCAGGTAAAAGTTTACTCATGGAAATTATGGGACTACCGGATCGCTTACTCGTCGATGTGGTTGAAAAAGCCGATTCAATAAGCCTCCGCCATCCCCTTATGCAACAGATTTCCAAACGGATAAACACGTACAAAGCCGTAGCTGTAGGCAAGATATTCCAAGATGTGATTGCAGTAAACATGCAAGACCAACCTAGCCGTTTATCCGATTATGCAGGTAAAGGTAAATATGTGCTAATTGATTTTTGGGCATCATGGTGTAAACCATGCTGTATTGAAATGCCGGAACTAAAACAACTATATCATCAATACAAGGAGAAGGGTTTGGAGATTGTCAGCATATCTATTGATCAAGACAAAGATGCCTGGCAAAAAAAGATCAAGGAGCTACAAATGAATTGGCCACAAATGATCGATGAAAATAAAGAAGCATCTAAAACATACGTGGTAGGAGCAATTCCTCACACGATATTACTGGATCCAACAGGAGGCATCCTTGCAAAAGACCTAAGAGGAAAAGAATTAGAAGAAAAGATTGCTCAATATTTAAAATAACAGATTTCTTTACATATCATGAAAAAATATATTATTCTGTTCATACTATTCAGTGGAATAGTTAACACGATTCACGCACAAATAAAAATCCAAGGTACAGTCAAACAGCATGAAGATGAAAATATATATCTGTCCTATTGGGTAGACAGAAAAAAACAGATAGATACCGTACAAATAGAAAAAAATGGAAAATTTATCTATCAAAACGAACAATATATACCCGAAATTTTATCTATAGCAGGCGAGGAAATGCCTCTTTACCTACAACCCGGAGATGAAATCAACATGACCGTTAATATGCAAAAAGATGGTGTAAAACGAATCATTTTCAAAGGAGATCGTGCCGCTGAAAATAATTACCAGTATGCCTTCTCTCAACTCGGTCAGTTACGAAAGTGGCTAACATCTGTCGAAAATATTCCTTTCAAAGCATACCAAGTCAAAATAAAAGAAAATGTGAGTGTTGCCGAAGAAAGACTAAAAAGAGTTTCTGATGAGAAATTAAGAAAGACATGGACTCAACTACAAAACGTCGTACCTCTGTATCTCGGATTAGACTACTATCAAACCAATCAAGCCAAAGCTAACACAGATCAAGATTTTATAACTTTCATCCAAAGCATTGACCTGACGGACTCTTGTAAAGCTGACTACAACGTAATTTCCGGAGTTATTCACTGGTATATGGACAAAAGCAACAATTCCAATACAGGCAACACATCAATCCATTATCTAGAGACAATTGAAAATGTGATCTCGGATCAATCAACCAGAAATAGACATACCACAGAATACATGGAATTACAACTGAAAGGAGCAAAAAATCCTAATATTCAAGAGATTTTCGATAAATACAAAGCTATTTGTACAGACACGGCTTTAGTTGCTGGTTGTCAAAAAAAATTGGACGTGTATCTAAATTATTTTAAAATTCGTAATGGAGTAATGGCTCCCGATTTTGAAATGATTGGTATTGATGGTCAAAAAGTTCGCCTATCAGATTTCAAAGGGAAAATGGTTTACATTGACGTATGGGCTACTTGGTGCGCACCTTGCAAAGCAGAAATTCCTCATGTAGCTACTTTACACGAACAATTTAAAGATGATAACAGGATTGAATTTATTAGTATATCAGTTGACACAAAGACAAAAGTTTGGAAAAAAATGGTCGAAGAAAAGGACCTTGCATGGCAACAATTTATTGTAGAGGGAGGAACCGATTCCTTTTTCTATAAAGAATATGCCATCGAATTTATTCCTCGTTTCATGCTAATAGACAAAAACGGAAAAATTGTAGAGGTTAATTACATGAAACCATCCACTCTGGGCTGTGCTGACAACCTAAAATCTCTCTTAAACAAATAAAATACAATTAATCTCAAAAACAGTTTCGATTTAATCTGATGGCTTCAATCATTCTATATTTTGATTCTCAATACTTACAAATTTATTTTTCGTCAAACCAACAATTAAATCGAAACTATTTTCATTTCTATTTTTTCAAAAAAAGCCGGACCGATTACCAGCCCGACTTTTCCTTCAAATAACAACAATTTTAAATATTATAAAACGTGGTGAAAGCTTTTATCACGTAAGCATGGTCCAAAACCCCGCCCGTTTCCCGAACGGAATGCATTGCCCACATGGGATTACCGATATCCACTCCACGCATTTCCATTTGCGATAATAATATATTTCCCAAAGTTGAACCTCCTGCCATATCTGAATGGTTTACAAATTCCTGACAAGGTACCCCCGCCATCTTGCAAATCGTCTTAAACACGGCAGCAGAATCCCCATCCGTGATGTATTTCTGATTCGCATTGATCTTGATTACTGGACCACCATTTATTACCGGGTGATTCGTAGGATCATGTTTCTCCACGTAGTTCGGGTGAAGAGCATGGGCCATATCCGCAGAAATCATGAACGAATTATGAATTGCTCGATACAAATCTTCTGGTTTACCTCCCAAGCCAAAAACGATACGTTCAACAATCGTTCTCAAAATCGGAGAACCAGCACCCTGTTTCGTTCCACTTCCCACTTCTTCATTATCAAAAATAGCAAGGATTTTTGTCTTACGACATTTCTCTGAAGCCACGAATGCTTTTAACCCGGCATGAGCCATGGCTAAATCATCCAGCTTGCCACTTGAAATGAATTCCTCGTTCGCCCCGAACAAACAGCCTTTCTCGTATTCATATAGAGTTAAGTCAAAATCAAGTATGTCTTCCTGACTTACACCCATCTCTTCCGCAATAAGTTTAACCAAGTAATTATCTTTTTCGAAAGTCTCATTTATCATGGCAATCACGGGAAGCATATCCTTCTGCTTGCTCAATGGGTTTCCCTGATCGTTCACGGCACGGTTAAAATGGATGGCAATGTGAGGAATAACCATTAATGGACGCTTGAAATTCACGAACTGAGTCGCAGGTTTCAACGGATTCAAACTACGCAACATGACCCGTCCAGCCATGGACAATGGCCTATCAAACCACGTGTACATAATGGGCCCACCATACACTTCCGTGTTTAACTTCAAATATTTCCCGGCAACAGGCATTGCTGCATTCGGTTTGATTTTAAACGTCGGAGAATCACTGTGGGCACAAATAATCTTGAACCCTTCTTCAGCGATCTCCCCGCTACCTATCTCGAAAGCAAAAAGGGAAGAGTGATTTTTCGTCACGAAATATTTACCTCCTTTTTCTATTTGCCATGCTTCACCAGAGAAAAGTTGCTTATAACCATTACCAAGTAATTCTTTTTTGGCATTTGCCACAGCATGAAAGTTCGTCGGACTCTCATGTATAAACTCGACTAATTCTTTCGCGTATTGTTTTTCCATTATATCTTGTTTTTTTATTTCATTTCTTCGAGCCCCAAGATAATCATTTTTTACCACACTTTTTGCCTTGAAATCTAAAAAAGTCTTGTTTCCTTCTTTAATTTCGTCGTAAACACGTTTACCAAACATAACAAAGGGAGGGCTTATCATATTCTGTTTATTATACCGAACCTCCCCTCCTGTCTCCGCATTTACCACACAACCACCAGTTGCTTCAACAAGCACTTGTCCTGCAGCAACATCCCATTCCGAACATTTCCCGAATTTAGGACATATATCCACCTCTCCTTTAGCAAGAAGGCAATGTTTTGATGATGCTCCTAACGGGACAAGTTCAACATCATGGCCCAGAGATTTCAAATAATCGACATACCGTAGTTCCCATTCTGTTATATGAAAACGGCTGACAGCCACTCTCAACTTTGAACTTTTTTCCCCGATTCCCGACAATGCTTCTTCCTTTCCTTTTTTTACTATTCCTTTCTCCCCGCTTGCAAAAGCCCATAAAATCTCACCATCACACACGCTATTAATCATCCCGAATACGGGTTTTCCCTTTTCGACAAGAGCAATATTAATACAAAAACGCCCATTCCGATATATAAATTCCTTTGTACCATCCAGAGGATCAATAATCCAAGCATACACCCATTTCTCTCTTTCTTCATAAACCGGTAATGACGCCTCTTCGCTAATCACCGGAATCTCCGGATATAACTTTTTCAAAGCACTTGTAATATACTCACTCGAAATTTTATCCGCTTCTGTCACGGGTGTATTATCTCCCTTTAGCTCTACATTAAAATTTCTCTTATCATACACCTCTTTTATCAACACTCCCGCTTGTTCAATAATACACTGAATATCTGACACTTTTATCCTATCTACCATAATAATTAATTCATCTTAAACGATTTGTTAAACTTACAAATAAAATTCATTTTATAGGCCATACACTAACAAGAAATTAACAAAAATACATCTGCATTCACACGACAAAAATACCATCGTCACTATGAATTAATCAGTTACAATGGAATACAGTTATAATCACTCAAAATATAGCTTTAGAGGCACGAGAAGATTAACTAACATTAACCCAATTAATAGCTTTTATTAACAATAAAAATTGGTCTATATACAACAGGCGCTTTATCTTTGCACCGTCTTTAAGAGATTGAAGATTTTTCATAAGTTTGTATGGTTTAGGTTAGTAGTTAGTAATGTAATCTTAAGAGTCGACATTCCCCGTCGGCTCTTTTGTATTTAAAGACGAAAGATACTATTATTTTTGCAGAAACAAAAGTTAACAATTATGAATGGAATCATCGAAATTGAAGGAATGGAATTTTTTGCCTTCCACGGATGTTATGAAACGGAACGTGTCGTGGGAAATAAATTCATGGTTTACGCCCGTATCGAAACAGATTGCAGCAAGGCTGCCCAAACAGATAACATCGCAGATGCATTAAGTTATCTCACCGCATACGAGATTATCGCCAAAGAAATGATGATTACCTCACACTTGTTGGAACACGTGGCCAAAAGAATGATCGACGCACTCTATAATGCCTTCCCACAAATTTCTCATGTAACTATCAAGGTTTCAAAACTAAACCCTCCACTAGGAGGAAAAATCGCAGCCACGAGTGTTACTTTATCAAAATAAATTGTAGCAAGGTATTGCAAAATCCAAAATATCACCTTATCTTTGCCACGCAAAATCGCAATAGGGTCGGTTGGCCGAGCGGTTAGGCAGCGGTCTGCAAAACCGTGTACAGCAGTTCAAATCTGCTACCGACCTCAGGAAATCAGTCACTTACGAAGTGGCTGATTTTTGTTTATGGAGTGTTTAGGACCCTAATTCTCTTGTAACCATCACCAATACCGTTACCTATTTTCCAGTCTATACATCCAAGAAAATTCTCGAATATACAAACAAAACATATTTATTTACGTTCATACTTAACAAAACATTTATAATATTAGCAAGCATGAAAAAGAAAAGAACTAATCCCTGGACTATTATCGGAATTGCTATCGCCATCATTCTATTAATATACTGGCTATTAACAGCAACCATATTAGAAGAAGACGAAAACGTGATTCCCATTCTAGACGGAACAGAGCAGGTAATCCCTTAGGATTCCTGCTTTTCTTCTTATTTTCGAATATCTACATTTATCTTTTTAGAAATTATCGTGTCAATAGATATTCTCCCCGCACCTGTGAAAAATAATAGGATATAGATACCTAAATATAGTAAAGGTAATTCTTTCATCTGAAATGGATCACTGGCATGAACGACAAATATAACCACTAGCATAGAAAACACCAACGGGATTGTAGCTAACCGAGTGAAAGCTCCCACGATAACGAACAAAGAACACCCAACTTCAGCTCCAATAATTAAAATCAACGACAATGTACGTCCTAAACCAATAGGATCTGGGAATGTAGCAGACAACTCGGAGAACGACGTTAATTTGGCTAAACCATGAGTTAACATGGTTATCCCAACAAATACACGCAGAATTAACAATCCCAAACTTAAAAACTTTTGATTGGGGGCAATTATAGACGAAATCACTTTTTTCATAACAACATTTTAAAGATTTAAATACAATAGTATTAACGTAACACATTTTATTAATGTTACATTTTAAGTATGAATTTATAAATATAGCTGTTTTGTAAAATAAATCGTAGTTTCGCGGAAAGAAATCTAAGATCATGATTATAGTTATTAGCTTGATGATTTGCGGCATTATTTTAGGATATGCCTTTAAAGAGAGAAATTTGAAGTTTGTACAAAAACTTATTAATTATGCTATATTTCTCCTCTTATTTCTTTTAGGCATCACGGTTGGTGCTAACGGAGACGTGATGAATAATCTCGACTCTATTGGATCAGATGCCTTACTTATTACCCTCGCAGCAGTCACTGGAAGTGTATTATGCGCATGGGGTGTTTATCGTTTTTTCTTCATGACCACCAAATAAATACATTTACATGAAAGGTAGTATAATTATTGTTTCTTTCTTTGTCGTAGGAGTATTACTTGGACGATTCGTTGACATTCCAAACTTGTTAACAGCAGAGGAGCCCACGCTCTACGCACTGTATGCACTCATGTTCCTCGTAGGAATCAGTATTGGGAGTGATAAAAAAGCTTTAGAAGCACTAAAACACCAGAACTTTAAAATTGTCCTAGTACCATTGGCAACCATTATCGGAACTCTAGCCGGCTCCGCTTTAATCAGCCTAGTTATTAGTGGTAAAAGCCTTACCGATTGTCTTGCGGTGGGCTCTGGATTTGGATATTATTCCCTTTCTACTATTTTTATCACTCAATATAAAGGAGCAGAACTAGGTACGATTGCCTTGGTGTCTAATATTCTCCGTGAATTAATTGCTCTATTAGCCGCTCCTTTGCTCGTTCGCTATTTTGGTAAACTAGCCCCTATTTCCGTGGGAGGAGCAACCACCGCAGACACCACACTTCCAATTATCACAAAATTTTGCGGGAAAGAATTTGTAATCATATCAATCGTTCACGGAATTACGGTCGATTTAAGCGTCCCATTTCTAGTAACATTTTTTTGTACAATATAAAACAATTAACTATATACCAAGAATATACTCCCAATCAATATTCAAACTCGACCTATTATTAAACGTTCATTTTTTGATATCAAAAGTAATAAAAATAACTTTCTCTCCAATTCGTTTTTTTATTAATTGATAATTAGATAGTTCAAAAAACATTTTTCCAAACAAACGGAACCATCTCATATATTAATAAACGAACTATTATAGAGAAAATAAGGCTACATAAACTTAATGAAAAGAAGAGATATTATTAGAGGGATACAAAAAGAGGACTGAATAACATTTTATTGTTAGACAGTCCCAACTTTATACACAAAACTATCTTACCAAATCATACTTCTGATCCATCCCTCGTTCATTAATATTAATCCCTTCTTTCATCCAGCGAGGCATCGGGATATCTTTCAAATAATGATCAAAGAACTGTTGCAGACGAATCGTCCAATCCACTTCAGCCGGACGTGAAGTTAAAAAATGTCCTTGTCCCATATAATTCAACATCCAAACCGGACGCTGCAAACGCCTCAAAGCTAAAAAAAGATTACGTCCATCATAAAATGAGACAGCCTCATCTTGATCACAATGAAAAATCAAAACCGGAGTATGTATCTTATCGGCAAAAAGTAAAGGAGAATTAGCAATATAGCCATCTAAATCTTCCCATAAGGTTGCTCCCATACGACATTGCCAGTCCTCAAACATAAACATATTCGGCTGACCGTTTCCTTCACGAAGAGCCGTATACACAGAGGTTAAATTCACTGTCGCCGCCCCAATATTCACGCATTTAAACAAATTTGTTCTAGAGACGAGATAAGCAACTAAAAAACCCGACCAACTATGTCCCTGTAAACCGACACGACACGAATCAATAATTCCTCTATCCGCCAATGCCCGAGTTCCACTAACGACTGCATCATAAGCACTCTCGCCCGGTTTTCCAATCTCGATATAAACGTCTGGCTGAAAAACAACATATCCCCTGCTAACATACGTTGGAATATCTATCATAGCTTGACTCAATCCGGGTACGGGATGTATATGTAATTCCGAAGAATGTGTTTCATAAAAAGTAACAATAGTCGGATAACTTTCATTCTTATCGTATCCATCAGGCAAATAAAGGATTCCTTGATTATTTTTACCCTTGTAATTTGTCCATTCCACCAATTGAGCAGAACCCCATTTATAATTACATTGCTGGGGATTAACGTCAATAACCTTTCTTAGACGACGCCCTTGTCCATCACATACCCACAAATCTCGATCATCTGTATAACTCTGTTTCATGCACAACATAGTATTGGCATTTTTTGCCTCTTGAACAACAGAAAAAGCAAAATTCCCTTGAACCAACGGAATTAACTTCCCATTGGCAGATAAATTACCCAACCCTTGATTCTTATTTTTCCAATCAAACATCTCCACCTTATTATCCCGTGATAAATCAACGGATAACCCATTTCTACCGGGATCTAATAACCGCAATATGGTATTATTCTCACGTCCTTCTCCCTTTGTCCAACAATACGATTTCTGAATTTCATCCAAATGAATGACCCATATATCAAAACGATCATAAACAATCGCATTCTTCCCATCCCTGCTCCATCCTGCCAAACCATAGGGAGGTGCTGGATTAGGACGATCATATAGCTCATCATACAAAGCAAAGGGGATAACATCTGTTAATATATTTTGTTGCTTTGTCAATGGATCTACAACAACCCACGACAATTTCGTATTATCAAAATAAAGAAGATGATTTCCTTGGGGACTCCAATGAACAGACCGTGTCAATTCTTTCGCCAACAAATGATGATCCCCATTTCTCAAATCCACCAGGTAAAGATCAAAACGTTGATCATGCCTCCAATCCTTCTGCCCTAAATAAGGCTTTTCATCTTTTTCATAAGCAAAAATAGGATTCTCTCCTTCTGCAACATATAGCCCCGAATGATTCTCCTCGCAAATTTTATAATCTTTCCCGTTTTCTCTATCATATAAATACATTGCAGGCTGAGACCGCTTTTTATAAAAACCTCCTTTAGCCTGTTCAGAAGGGACCACCGGATCATGCCAACTCCAAAGCTCCAATTGAAAACTTTCATCCTTCACTTGCTTTTTAGCTTTAACCCTTTGTACTCCTTCTTTCCGATACATAAATCGTTTATTTCCTTCGAGGAACTGTATTGAATATTTATCTAATGACAATTGTGCCATTTGTTCAGCTCCAAGAATCTTTTCTACATTTCCATCCGTCAAAGAAAAAGTGTAATAATCTTGTTTCTCTTTATCATTTGTGTCTGTACAAACAAAAAAATTCCCTTCTAGTTTCCCCTCATAAAAATAAAAGTTATCTAAACTTCTCGTTTTATCCACATAGAGCACTTTCCCCTCGCTATTCCCGTCTCCTCCATAACGCAACACGTATCCTTGATCTTCTTGATGCACGCAAATCACCTTCCATTGGTCACCATATAAACAATATTGGAGAACACCGGTTAATATCGTACTGTCACGCTCGGCCACATTCAAAATAATCAAGCGATCATCCTCCTTGTAGGCCACCTGTGGAACAACGTAATTCAATTCTGCATCCGCATGTATATGAATCTCAAACCCATCTTTTAATCGATGAGCGACACGAACACTTGTTCCATCCCCTCCTATTCTGAAAAAAGCAATCCAATTTCCCCCCGCAAAAAATTCGGGAGAATCAATATCCCTTAAGATACGGATTCTCCCTGACTTTAATTCATAAAAATAATAGGTATTGCAAATAAGACTATTTAACGAGTCATTATCATAAAACATGTATCGAAACTTTACCCATGCTCCGTTATTTGCTAATTCATAATTATCAACACGTCGCCATTGCTTATAAGCTTCTTCATCTAATTCTCTCTTTTGAGAATAACCAGACAACGTTATCACAAATAAAACAATTGAAATAAAAATAACACGATACATATTCATCTGTCTATCACAATAAAAAACTACTTCTGAGCATTAACACGTTCTTTGATAACCTTTGAATTCAAGTACAAAAAGGCCAGACGGGGGTTCGCCTCTTGCACAACCAAACATAAAGAATCGGTGGTTAATTGACCTATCTTCTCTTTTGTTGCATACTCGGTCTTGCTTCCATCCTCTGTAACCTCCAATCCTTTCACGATAAGATAACCATCTTTTATTTCCCAAGATTTCAATTCCAAAGAAGGAATATTAATTGACTCACAAACACCACCTTTTTTGAAATTAAAACCTTTCAATTCGCCTGTAGATTGATATGTATACGGATTACACCATTCACCGACAATTGCTTTTTCCATTTCCTTTTGAGGATCACTTGCACAAGCAAAAGCAAACAAAATCAAACTAATACATAATAACTTTTTCATTTTTTCCATTTTAAATTTAAATTATATTTATCTAAACACATGATTTATTTCACAAAGTCATATTTCTGGTCAACCCCACGCTCATTCACATTAATTCCTTCTTTCATCCAACGAGGCATCGGAGTATCTTTCAAATAATAGTCAAAAAATTGTTGCAGACGAATTGTCCAGTCAATCTCTGCCGCCTTATTATAAAGGAAATGTCGGTCTCCCTTGTAATTCAACAACCACGCAGGTTTATGCAACCGTCTCATTGCCAAGAAAAGATTTAACCCTTCGGAATACGGCACCGCCTCATCCCCATCACAATGAAATATTAACAATGGAGTCTGAATCTTATCCGCATAAAAAATTGGCGAATTCTTAATATATGCCTCCGGATCATCCCAAAGTGTCTTTCCCATCCGGCTTTGCGTTTCCTCGTACATAAACATTCGAGGCATACCACTTCCCGTTCGGATACCAGTGTAAGCTGAGACCATATTAGACACGGCAGCTCCCGGACTAGCACATTTAAACATATTGGTTCGTGTCACCAGATAAGCGACCTGATAACCAGACCAGCTATGCCCTTGTACTCCAATGCGATCCTTATCTGCAATACCACGATCAATCAACATTTGAGCCCCACTGACCACCACATTATAACAACTTTCACCTGGGGTTCCTACAGTAAAATGTACATCTGGCATAAACACCACATATCCGTTACTCACATAAGTTACCGTATTAATCATCGCACTACTCAATGAGGGAAGTTGGTAAGTATGAATATCTCCTGTGTGAGTCTCGTAGAAATTTACAATTACAGGATAACGTTTCGTTGAATCATAATTCTCTGGTAAATACAACAAACCCCGATTCGATTTTCCCTCAAAATTCGTCCACTCTACCAATTGCACGCTTCCCCACAAATAATTTTCTTGCTGAGGATTCGTGTTCGTTATTCGTACGGGATGTGTGAAATCATTCTTACTCCACCAAAGCTCCCGGAATTCTGTATAGCTTTGTCGAGTAAACAGATAAAATTTACCATCCTCAGACTGTTGGTTAAAATACAAATCATAAGCTCCAGACATCCGTTTTTTTACTTTCCGGTTAGGTGTCAACACATAAACACCTTGATCCAAAGTCTTCCGATCCAAACCACGCAATAAAATATCCTGTTTCGGATTAATCCAACGTATCTCTCGATTCGCTTTCAACAAACGCAAAGAAATACCATGTTCTCGTCCCCAACCATCCGTTAATGAATACGTGGGTTGTTTACCAGTAAGATCCACCACCCACATATCATATTTATCATACAGGACAACTTGATCTCCACCTGCCAACCAACCTACAATACCATAAGGAGCCGCAGGTTTCGGTAAGTCATGCTCTTCATTATACACTGCAAATCCTATCGGTGTCGAAACATCTGTCAATTCTCCCGTTTCCGGATTCAACTTATACCATACCTTCTTCTCGGCATGATACAGCATGGCATATTTTCCATTCGGACTCCACACGGGCCGTTGCCGAAAATCTTTAAATAATAATGTCCGTTCACCCGTTTCCAAACTTACTAAATACAAGTCAGCCGTTACACCATCCCGCCAATCTGTAAGCGCCCGATAAGGAGTTTCATCTGCAATAATAACATGACTATACTCGTCACAATCCGGCTGATACATTTGATCCATATGGGGTGGGGCCACTAGGACGCATTTTTTTGTATCCACATGGTACACGTATTTAGGCACCTTCCGTCTACCTCCCCCTGATCCATACGACTGTCTACTCTGTGAAACTTCATCATCCCATTTCCACAACTCCAACTCAAAACTCTTATCCGGTTTCGCTTTCGGCTTCCGTGCCTCCGACTGCTGTAATCCCACGTCCACGAATATATATTTTCCATTATTGAAAACAGAATAAATTCCTCCCCGAACTTTATACTCATCCGACACAATCACCTCTTTTGTGTCCATCACCAACCGATACTTCCCATCTACCACTGAAAACATATATAACAAATCCGGTTCACTCAAATAAGAAGAATCCGAAGCCACCGAGAACACGCCTTCCAGCCCCCCTCGGTTCAGAGAAAAATTAGTAACAACAGCCTTTTCGTCATCATAGATAACCCGATGTTGCCCTTGTACCGGCCCCACTCGTAAAGATTTCTTCCCGTTAGCATTTTGAATGTAAGCCACAGATTTATAATCATCTGCAGAAAAATAGTTTTCCACACTATCTATTCGTACAGAATCTCCTGTCTCGAAATTCCAAACAATCAACCGACGAAGTGCCCGGTTCTTACCCTTCTGATCAATCGGGTAGGAATAAGAAATCAAGGGAGAATTGGGAGACTCTCGAAAACCATAAGGTTTATCCCAACAAGTCTTTCTCATATCCTTCAAGGATAGCAAGAAAAGAGAATCTTTTTTTTCTTTCAACGTATCAAGTGGAGAAGGCTGTACCACGTACCTCAGTCCCTTTCCCCGGTTAAAAAAACTCACCTCCCGAACATTCGGCAACTCATATACCTTACCAGACGTCATGTTTCGTAAATAAGTAACAGGAACATCCTTATCATGTCCTTCCTGATCAATATAAACAAAACGATAAGTTACCCATTTCCCATCCTCCGACATCTGTTGCCCCTCCACTCTTCGCCACAATTTATAAGCCTCCATATCCAAAGGCTTTTTTTGAGACATACAGTCTGCAATTCCAATAAATAGCAGACTGCATAAAAACATAATACCTTTACTCATTTAGATCAATGCTTTTTCATGAAGTAATCGATATCTCCTTGATAATTGGCAGAATCATCTCCCAACAAATATTTGGCAAAATGGAACCACATTTTCCGTTCAAAGAAATCACCATTTTCTCCAAAGAAACCATGCGTACTACCAGGCAATACAATCATATCAAAATTTTTTCCGGCCTGAATCAAAGCTTCCACAACCCGTAAAGTATGCGAAGGATGTACAATCTTATCCATATCGCCCGTCACAATTAATAATCCTCCCTTATAATTCTTTACCAATTCTTGATTCGTTTTACTCTTCGTCTCGAAAGTAATCTCCTCTCTATCTCCATTCACGCTATCCTTGACGACTCGCTTATTCTCTTTCACCCCGTAATGAATTTCGACAAAACCTTTATTATAAATATTATTGTCATGATTTCCAGCAGACGACACCGCCGCACTATAAAAATCAGGATAAGTCAACAAAGCCGACGTAGACATAAATCCACCTCCGGAATGACCAAAAATACCTACTTTTTCCTCATTTATAAAAGAATAACGTTCTGCTAATTGTTCAATTGCATATTTATCATCAGCCAAAGGATAATCCCGCTGGTTGCCATACCCATATGTATGGTAATATTTACCTCTCATAGGCGTTCCTCCCCGATGTCCCAAAGAAACTACGATAAAACCGACCTGGGCCAAACGAGTATTTAAATCATCATTTATCGTGAAACGAGTTTGCACGTATTCAAAAAACGGTCCTGGGTAAACAGACGAAATAATTGGATAAATTTTCGTGGAATCGAAATCCGCTGGTTTCCACATCACACCATAAATATCCGTTACCCCGTCAGCAGCTTTCACTTTAAAACGCTCGGGCTTTTTCCAACCGAAAGCATAAAGGCTCTCCAAATCCGCTTTCTCCAAATCCAGAATCACTTTTCCTTTCCGGTCACGCACCACGTTGACGGGCTCCATGTCCACCCGGGAATAACAATCCACAATATACTTGCTTGATGGAGATATATCCACGTCATGTGAAGCATTTTCCGGGGTCAACAATGTTATTGCATTAGCCTTATCCAGATCAGCACGGTAAAGGACATAATAGTAAGGATCAATCTCTTTCTCTTTTCCCAAACCTATAAAATAAATCTGTCGACGGGCGGTATCAATCTTCATAATCGGTCCGGCCACCCATGCCCCAGATGTCACTTGATTTTTCAAATTACCATCTTTATCATACAAATAGTAATGTCCCCACCCACTACGTTCTGAACGGAAAAGGATCTCGTTTCCATCATTCAAGAAATGAATTGCTCGCATTTGATAATCTAAATAAGGCTTGTCAACTTCATGTATCAACACTTTCACCTCTCCCGTTTCCGTATCGACTACACAAATCTCACATTCATCCCACGTTCTCTTGTAACGTTGAAAATAAAGTCGTTTTGCATCATTACTAGCATACAAAATATCTACATATTGATCTTTCCAACGATCAATATTAATCTTTTTTACCTCCCGAGTATCCGCATCCCCGATTAATAATTCGAATTGAACCACGTTTTTATCACCCGCTAATTCTGCCTTATAAGTTTTCAGGCGAGGACGAGGCTCTGCTAAAGCATCGATCAACCACAAATCCTCCACCTTACGGGAATCGTCTCGAACAGCGTAAAACTTGTGTCCCGTCTTAAACCATTGGGCAGAACATCCCATACGTTCATCCACTTCGCCTTCATCCTCTCGATTAAAAGTATAATAACGTTCTCCGTCAGTCGTTAATTGCACTCCAGTCGTGTCCTTACCTTTACTCGCATTTCCCACGATATAGAGATTATGCCGCTTAGCAAACAACATATAAGAACTATCCTGACAATAATACATCCAATAAGGATTATACTTCGTCCGCCCCTTCTGCTTTTCTTCTAGTTTTAATTCTTTCGTTTTGATATTATAAGTAAAATCTTTTCTATCAAACCAAAAACGAATAGTTTCCCCATCCCCATCGAAATCAAGATTCAATTCTAAATCTTTGTGATTGTATCCCTTTTTAGTGATCTCACTGATTTTCATTAATAGCTCTGCATTGTCGAAAAGCAAACGTTTCTCTTTCTTAGCCGGATCAACTAAATAATAGTTTTTCCCCTCACTCGTGCGGAAAGAATACCAAAAACGATCCGTGTTATTAATAAAACAAGGATTCACTTCCAAGCTATTCTTCGTCAAAGGCATTTGTGTTATACGCCGGAAACGTTCGGCAAGCTCATAATTCGCTTTTTGCTGCCCGAATGTTCCAACAGAAACAAGCAGAAACAGACTAATAACTAATTTCTTTAACATATCCTATTTATCAGATTTCTTGTATTGTTCAATTTCATAATAGTAATCCCCGGTATTATCCTCCAACAGGAGACGGGCAAAATGGAACCACATCTTACGCTCATAAAAAATATTCTCCTCTCCACTGAAACCATGATTCGATCTCGGCAGCATAATTAAATCAAAATTCTTACCGGCCTTAATCAACGCATCCACCACTCGCAAGGTGTGAGCCGGATGTACATTATCATCCATCCAACCGTGTACCAACAACAAACCGCCTTTATAATTCTTCGCTAATTCCATATTCGTCCCCACTCTAAATTTAAAGGTCGATTCGGTCCGATCACCATTCACGCTATCCTTAATCACTTTCTTTTCCTCCTTCACGCCGTTGTGAGTTTCCCCCCACCAGTGATTGTAAATATGGTTATCATGATTTCCCGCAGACGACACAGCTGCTTTATAAAAATCCGGATAGGTACAAATAGCGGCAGTTGACATAAATCCTCCCCCAGAATGGCCGTAAATTCCCACTTTCGTCACGTCAATAAAAGAATAACGATCAGCCAATTGCTCAATCGCATATTTATCATCCGCTAACGGATAATCCCGCAATCTCCCATGACTATAAGTGTGATAAAATTTCCCCCGCATAGGTGTTCCTCCCCGGTGTCCCACGGCAATTACGATAAATCCTAACTGGGCCAAACGGGTATTTTCATCATGAATCAATCGAAACTGTGTTGGAACGTATTCATAAAAAGGGCCGGGATACACGGAAGAGATAATCGGATAAACTTTCGTCGAATCAAAATCAAACGGTTTCCACATCACCCCGTAAAGGTCTGTCATTCCATCGGCAGCTTTCACCTTAAAACGCTCCGGCGCCTTCCACCCCATCTCTAACGCCCGGCGAATATCAGGCCTTTCCAATTCCATAATCTCTCTCCCATTCCGGTTTTTCAACACGATACGGGGTACCATATCCACTCGCTCGTAAATATCCACAAAATACTTGAAAGATTTCGAGAAATGCACTTGATGATTCGTATTATCGAAAGTCAATTGTGTCAAGCTCTCCGGCTTATCAATATTTACCCTGCATGGAATATAATAATAGGGATCAATATTTTTATCTTTCCCCAATGCATAAAAATAAAGTGTACGTCCCACCGTATCGATTTCCGCACAAGGTCCTGCCACCCATTCTCCGGAAGTAATGGCATGTTTAAAATTCCCCTCGTTATCGTAGAGATAATAATGTCCCCATCCCGTACGCTCGGAACGATAAATAATATCTTTCCCGTCGTTCAGGAACATAATATTCGCCATTTTATAATCCATGAAAGGTTTGTCTATTTCATGAATCAACACGTTCACCTCTCCCGTTGCGAGATTGGCTACACAAACCTCTTGTTCGTCAAAAGCCCGGGTTTTCCGTTCAAAATAAATCTTATTACCATCTTTCGAGGTGTAAAGTACATCCACGTACTGGTCTTGCCAACCATTGATATCGATCGTTTTCACCTCTTTCGTTTCCACGTCAATAACCGTTAACTCGTATTTTTCCAATTTCTGGTCCCCTGCCATAGCATATTTGTAGGTTTTCAGTGTGGGACGGGGATCTGTCATCACATCCACCAAAAACAACTCATCCACGTGTCGGTTATCACAACGTAATGCATACACTTTTTTTGAATCCTTCATCCACACAGCTATGGGTGCCGTTGGAAAAGTATCTGCCGCAATCTCGTCCTCGTCCTTGGTGTAAGAAAAATATCTCTCCCCATCTGTCGTCAACTGCACGATCGTGGTATCTTTCCCTTTATCCTTATTACCCATAACATAGAGATTATGCCGTTGGGCAAACACTATATATGTACTATCCGGTGAATATTTTTTCCACGAGTCCCCAAATCCCTCGTTAATCACGGTATCCAATTTCGTCACGTCCTCTGTTATCATATTATAACGATACTTGCGCTTTTCAAAATTGAACGTAAAAGAAGTCCCCTTTTTATCAAATTTCAACTCTTGAAACGTGAAATTCTTTGCATCACACACCCCATGTGTTTCCTGATTTAAAAATCCAAACAATTTCTCCGGGTTAAACAGTAAGCGTTTTTCCCCTTTCTCTGGATTCACATAGTAATAACGTTTTCCCTCTTCTGTCGTGAACGAATACCAAAAACATTCCCCGTCATTGATATACATAGGGTATATACTCATGCTATTTCCATCTGCTACCCGAAAATTACTACTCGTGAAACGGTCTGCTAACTTAAAATTTGCTTTTTGTTGTCCCCACAACAATGAGGTCATCGTCAAACCGACCAACAAAAAAAATATCTTTTTCATACAAGTAAAAACAAACAAACATACAACATCTAAAATAAACCCCGCCTCCCCGCATGACGGGCAAGCGAGGCTCATCTAAGCATTAACTTCCATCAACCAAAATTATAAACAAGTTCCTTGGAATAGGTTAGCGCCACTTCCCCATTTAGGAATAAAATCAACCACTTCCACCATCTCCGGATCTAAAGTCTTCAAGTTTTCTTTATACACACTCTTGTACACAAACCTTTCTTCTTCCGAACGTCTCACTTCCAACACTTCAAAAGTCCCGTCTACCATTAACACACCAAGTAATATGTAATCCAACTCCGAGATATAACGGATTTTTATGGATTGAATCTCTACAGGCGCCGTGTAAAAATGCTCGCTAGACTGTTGCCCTGTTCCTTCCCATTCCATACCACACCCGTAAAGTTGGTTTCCGGCAGCAATAAATAACCACTCATAATCGTCATAAGTATTTGGATCATAACCGTAATTGTAATGGAAATAAGCAGCATCCTTAAAATTCGTAAACATCGACTGATCTGCAAATTCTCTCACTTGAGACTCTTCTAAGCCTATAAAATCCGCAGCATCTTTATGATCACCAAAAGCATATCGATGCCATACATAAGTTCCATTTTCCAACTTCAATAACGATAAAAGGTAATCGTAATCCCTGACAAGCCAATCCTTAATACGCTTTCCTTTAAACTTTTGAAACAAACTCATATCAAACTCGCCAGCAGTGTTATTCCGTATCTCCAACTTCCGTCCAACCTCATTCTGCGGATTAATAATAAAAGTACTATTATCCTTACCCGCATCATCATAAAATGCCCACATTGTTCCTTCTGCATCGATAGCAGGTACTACATCTATATGGTAATCATTATCAGCCTTCGATGTCTGAATTAAAGATGTAAATTTCATCCCATTAAATGCTGGATCATCGTTATAACGTCCTGAATGCAAATCCGTCAACACGTTAGCAACAGCATAATATAACAAGCCATCTTCCGCCAATAACCATTTACTTGTTTTTGAAAGAGCGGCATCTTGGATAACTAAATTTTCCGGAAGAGTACCCATAAATTCATCAAAAGGACGCCCCGCATAAGTTAATGCATTACCACTTAATTCAACAGGACCACTTTCTTGCAACACCATAACTTCTGAATTTTCGGTTGAAACATAGTCATTATAAGAAAATTCTTCAACTAATTTTATCGGCCCCATTCCTAATTGTTCTCCAAGTCCAGTCGCAAATTGTACATGCAACAAAGAATCCCGCCATCTATCATAACCATACTCATTAAGATAATGAATCGTTTGCCTTTTCGTGATTAACATATCTAAGCGACTGGCACCAGAAGCCGTACGTCCCAAAAACAACCAACCCAATTTATACAATGGAGTCACATTCATGATAATCGCTTCCGGGAAAGCCACTCCCGTTTTATTATCAATAGCATTAAATATCAATTCGTATTCTCCGTACACATCTGCTGTAAACGTATAAGAAGCGTGAGTAGACACCTCTTTTCCATCCAACAACCAAGAATAACTCACGTCCGGATTCAAAGAGTCGATAGATAAACGGACTTTAGGTGTTAGTGTCACTGATTCTCCAGGAAATAATGAATAACTTGCGTCAACTCCCTCTATTTTCCAATTCTGATACTCGTTTATCTCCTTGTAATCCAAGTTTGTCTTATCATCAATACAAGACACGGCAATAAACACCGATACAAATATAAACAATATATATTTCATAACTTTTCTATTTAAATTATCCTGCAACAGGCACAGTTATTACACGCCCATTCTCATCTCTCTTCGGCTCTCCATTCACCCTTTCGTACTCTTCCAAAGTATATTTCAATCGGATAGCATACTTCTTCATCACATTCATATCCGTTCCGTCAAACGACTCCCCACCTTTTTCTAACTCCTCTAAAAACATGATATATTTCGTCTCTGAATACTCACCCAAATAAACTTTTTCCACAATATTAGTTGGTCGATCTACCGTACCATCGTTACGACTCCACCAAATAGGAATCTCCAATTTATCAGACACGTAAAATTTTGCTATTTGGTAATCTCGATCCCCTTGTTTTACATTCTCACTATTATCTATTTTCAAAAACAAACGGAACGATTTATCATCCAATTCATCAAAATTATTGAAGAACTTCACTTGTATCGTATCAACATCCTGGCCGGGGGCAAACTCACATACCTCCGGTAACTCATAGGCTGTCCCTGGAAGTGTGGTCGAATCTGTCGGAGAAATTGTGAACTTTCGAGGCTCAGTCAAATAAGCTCCATGAATTTGTACAGGAATCTCGGCAACAATTTCCCCATCCGGGTACGTTTTGAAAGAATACACAGCACTATCCTGTGTCGAATTGTTCACGAAAGATATATACACAGTATCCCCGTTATATAGTTTTATTTCTTCTTTCGAACAAGCTCCTAAGAAAAACAGGAACAATATGATCGAATAAACATATATTTTTTCCATACACTTTACTATTTTATTTAAGATTTGTTTCTGTATCCGGTACCGGCCAAATCACATACTTCGCTTCAATCGGCACAACCTCGTTCCCCTCAAAAGGCATATCTTTTTTCAAACGTTTATATAAATAAAAAATTTGCCCTTCCCCGATCCACTCTCTACGCATATCATTAATCAACACATCCATAAAAGTCCCCTCAGTAGCATTATTCACTTTATCCAACGAAAGGCTATTATAAGAAGCATATCGAGATTGTTTCACCGCCCGCAAATACCCCTTTGCTTCATCCAAGTTTTTCTTATAAATGGCCTCTGCCGCAATATAATATACCTCTGACATACGCACCAATGGTACTAAATAATTACTTATATTAGCTGCTGTATTATCTGCATCATATTTTTCATATTTACTGAAACGGTACTCGCCTGAACTATTATTCTGCCATTTCTTATAGCGCATATCCTTAGTTCCTTCCCCTTCGAATATCTCATCCAGATTAGTTGTTATCAAATAGGTATGTTTATAAGGGCTAGGATCTGTCAAATTATTATAAACATTTATATACTCGATTACATCCAATGACTCCACTCCCCAAAGTACATCTCCATACAACTTGATATCTCCATCTTTAACGCTACTATATTTCACTGTAAAGCTATTTGTCGCCGTGTTGTAATCAATCAATTCTTTGGCATATTGATACGCCTCATCTACCCGTTGTGCATACAGGCAGACCCGTGCAAGAATAGCCGTTGCGGCATGATAATTTAACCGATAACCTCTCTTGTGGTCCAAGAAAAAGTCATCGTCCGAAGAACTCGTTTCGAAACGTCTTTGCGCCGTGAAAGTTGTTGCAGAATCAGCCTTCCATAACAGCTCTCGTGCCGCCTTCAAATCCCGAATTGCACTATTTAAACAACTATCCACGGTCAACGGAATAGATACGTATGACGGGTACTCTGAAATGTATGGGATATACTTCGTTGCCCCAGGATTCATTGCCGGAGAAGCAGCAAATAATCGCAACATATCAAACTGGATAAAAGCCCGAAGTGCAAGCGCCTCTCCCCAAATCATCTTCTGTTCTCGCTCTTTATATGCAAATTTATCGGAGTCCTCTTTCGAGATATTTTGGATCAAATTATTACAATTGGCGACCATCTTGTAAGCACTCTCCCAGATAGATTCAATCTCCGGCTCCAATTGATCATTATCCCAATTATTCAAATATACACCATAATAAAACATAGCAAGAGCTCGATTGCCACTACCATAAACACTGTACGTCGTGTAAGTACGCCCAAATACATCTACAAGTCCCCAAGTCAAATCTTCTCCATATAGGGTCTGACCACTCATACCATAATAAATACCATTCAATGCGTGACGATATCCATCTCCGCTAGCAAACATATCGCTCTCATCAAGTTCATCCTCCGGTTTCACATCCAACCAACTGTTGCAAGAATATGCAAACAGCACTAAAATCAACAATGATAATAATCTATATTTTCTCATAACTTTTCCCATTTTAGAAAGTGGCTCTCAAAGAGAAATTAAACGTGCGGGCAAACGGATAACTCGTCCCCCGTTCTTGTCTTACCGTAGACGCTCTGAAAAGATCGTTCGTACTCAACTCTAAGCGCAACATTTTCAGACGTATCTTCTTCAACCAATCCGTGTTAAAGTCATAACTCAACGTCAGTGCGCTTAATGACAATTCATTATCATCTTGCACGAATCGAGAGGTAGGCATTGTTGAAGTGTTCATATCCTTAATGTTTCTCAAAGGAGCAATATCACCCGGTTTCTGCCAACGTTGAGTCAACACCCGACGATCCACATTACTATTCTCAATGTCGGCATTCTCAACCCCATCCACCAAGGTCTGGTTATACGTCTGTTTTCCCCAATCGTATGCAAACGAAGCAAACAACGTCAAATTTTTATACGTCAAGTTCACTCCAAACGAACCACTTGCTTTAGGCTCTTCATCACCCACGCGAACCGTTTCAGTAGCTTTCCAAAGTGAAGAAACAGAACCATCTCTATACAAGAACAACTCGTTACCCGTCATCGGATCAATACCTAGAGAACGAATCGCAAAAATAGAGGTCAACGAAGCACCCTCTTCATATTTCATTTCCGGTTCGGAATATTCCGATCCATAGGCAGATAAATTAACATTACCTTGCGCATCTTCTGCCGCCTCATACTTCTCATTAACTCGCTCATTATAAGCACGTAAAGCGTCCGAGATTTTTAAAATTTCATTTCTATTGTGATTCAAATTACCCCACAACGATACATTCCAATCCTTATCCCGATACACGTCGAAACGTACTTGAATATCAAACCCTTTATTCAACGTTTCTCCTAGGTTATCTTTATAAGAAGTGAATCCAGCCGACGCAGGTAATGACACGTCCGTAATCAAATCTACTGTCTTGTTGTAATAATAATCAAAATTCAATGAAATTCGTTCGTTCCAAAACTGCAGGTCCGTACCCATATTCAACTTATTCGTCGTTTCCCATTTCAGATTATGATTACCCAGTGCTTTTAACTGCGTCCCGAATCCGGTTGCGTACCAACGGTCATTCGTTTCATAAACCGTCTTAGCTGAATACGACGGGAAATTCACTTTACCCGTCTGGCCGTAAGACACACGTACCTTCACCTGATTTATCATGTCATTATCTTTCAAGAAACTATAATTATGAACATTCAACCCCACCCCGGCAGACCAGAATGGCGCCCATTTTTGATCTGACCCGAACTCCGATGAACCGTCGAAACGTACGGATAAGTCAGCCAAATAAATATCATTCCACGTGTAGTTGGCACTCAACAAGAAACCAACCAACCGTTTCAAACTCTCGCTCTTACTCGGCTTCTGATAAATCTCTGCCGCATAGTTCGGAGAGTGAAACGCTCCCGACGGGAATCCTCTGTAATGAGCGGAAGTAGATTCCGACTTCGTGGACTGAGCGTTTACAATAGCCGACACGTTCAGATTGTGCAAGCCCAACGATCTCGAATAATACAATGAGAACTGCGTGTCCCATTTAGTGTTATCACTACTGGTCGTATAAAGGTCCCCCAATAAAGAAGAATTTGTACTAGTACTAGAATTCGCCGTTCTAGCCGTAGCATTAGAAGATTTGGGATCAATAAAACGTTCCGTTCTCCCCATAGTCTTTGTCAATGCTAATTGTCCTTTTAATGTTAAATAATCATTGATAAACCACTGGAACATGAATTGTTCAATAATTTCATCCTGTTTATCCCAGTTATAATTATTCAATTTAGCCTCGTAGAACGGGTTATTCAACGAATTGCCACTCCGATCTCTTGAAAATTTAAGCTGTTGTACCAAAATTCCGTCATCATCATACAAACGATCATACGGTTGCAAATGTGCGTAATCAGAGAAACTTCCATAAGGAGAATCTGGTGCATCCGTGAAATTATACGAAATTTTATTCAATACCTGCAATTTATTCTTCAATCTCCAATCCACCGTGAAACCCACGTCCACGTTATCTCGGTATGAACCTTTCATCACGCCATTCTCATTCGTGTACCCTAACTCCAAATTATAACGTAAATCGACATTACCACCCTCTATCGACAAACTATGCTTATGATTCACTGCGTTACGCAAAGGTAATGACAACCAATCCGTATTAACCCCTTTCTGCACGTTCACCAAACGCTCGTTATAAGCTCTGATTGCAGCTTCTCGATTAGAATAATATCCGTTTTCTGGCTCATAAATCCCCGCAGCCTGCTCTATCTCCAATTTCTCCCGGGCATTAGCCAAATTATAATCTGATAAATCCGGCAAAGAAAGCGATCCCGTCAAATTGTAAGAAATCGTCACTTCTCCCGGTTTCGGAGCTCTTGTCGTGATCACAATCACACCATTAGCTGCACGTGAACCATACATCGCCGTAGCGGCAGCATCCTTCAATATATTAATCGTTTCCACCCGGTTCGGATCCAAGTCATACACTTTCTGAACGCTCACCTCAAATCCATCCATGATAAAAGTCGGCAAATTCGGATTATTCTCCAAAGATGATTTTGACAATGCATCCTTATCCAATCCTTTCACACCAATACCCGACCGTCCCCGGATATACATCTCAGGCACTGCATTCGGGTCTGATCCCCAAATATTACTCTTCTGTATCCGAAAAGAAGGATCAAAAGAAGCCAAAGCCTGCACAACATTCGTCGGAGAAGCTTTCAGTAAATCTTCCCGTTTCACCGAGATAGAACTACCCGTAAAACTCTCTTTTTTTACATTAGCATATCCAGTTACAACAACCTCTTCCAAGTCTTCGGTATCCGGCAACATTTTAATAAAAATCTCCTTACCCAAATCTTTTATCTTATTCACATCCACCTCGTGTGACTTCATCCCCACAAAAGAAAAAATCAAGACCAGCGTATCCTGTTTGGGCAATTCAATTTTAAATTTTCCATCAATATCCGTCACAACTCCAACTGCAGTACCCTTCAAAAGTACAGTTACACCCGGGAGGATCTCTCCTCTATCGTCAACGACTTTTCCCTGCACTGTTACTTTTTTCACCTCATCTTTTTTATTATCCGGAGTAATTACAATCAGATTGTCAACAATCTTAAAAGTATACTTCGTCCCTGTCAAACAACTCTTCAGGATCTCCTGAAGAGAGGCATTAGAGAATGAACGTGTAATTCCGGTCACTCCTTTAATCTCCTCATCATTATACAGAAACTCGTAACCTGTTTTTTGTTTTAGAACATTCAAGACTTCGCTCAAAGACTGTTGTTCAAACCGAACTGTAATGCTCTGCTGGCTGAACGCATTTTCGCCCGAAAATGCCAAATGTGTAAGCAATAGCATCATCATCATTAGCTTGCAGACTAATGATCGTTTGCTACCACCTAACATGCAGTTTTTAATTTTTCTTTTCATTGATAATTTTATTTAGGTCATTTTTGCACACATACACCCGGACGTTTCGGCAAATTCTTTGAATTTGCCTCTGGCCCAAGCAATTGATGTTTATTAAAACTTAAAAATTCAAACATAACACACCCGTTCAATGAAATTATTTTCCATTGTTTGAGACACATCATTTTGTTTTTCGGAAAAATCAAGTATATTTGTGAAATCCCCTTTGGGTTTATTTTAGTACACATTTTTGTAAAGTCGGAGTTGCAGCTTCGGCTTTACTATTTCACTACTTCTCCATTACTGTCACTGTTCTACCCTTTACATCAAATTTTATATTTGTTGTTAAACTCAATAATTCCAACACATCAGCAATCTTGGCATAACGAGGCAAGTAACCGGTAAAATGATAATTTTTGACAGCCTCGTTCATATAGAACACATCTATCGTGTACCAGCGAGAAAGTTTCGTCATAATCTCCTGAATACTTTCACTTTTAAACCGGAAATTCTCATACATCCAAGTCGTGTACACCTCAACATCCACTTCCCTCACGTTCACTTCTCCATCTTTTATAATCGCCTGTTGACCAGGCTTCAAGATCGTCTGTTTCCCATCCATATCAATTTCAACCTTACCGGTAGCCAACGTCGTTTTAGATGTTTCG
>ERZ833963.306-NODE-306-length-75435-cov-29.304948_pt1 | contig 75435 bp, 67 predicted proteins | sample MGYA00519693_ERZ833963 | MGnify/ENA primary metagenome ERZ833963 (study PRJEB31850, sample SAMEA3708748) | human gut metagenome | biome: human gut; feature: human-associated habitat; material: faeces | place: China | collected 2014 ...
GCAAACGGGCACGGGCGAGCAATGCTCGCCCCTACAAGAGTTTTTTGACAGTCTGATTTCTCTATAGGCTTATTATATACGTTTTTTTATACATCGGCAAGAGGAAATGCTAAAAACGCAGGGGCGGATTCCATATCCGCCCGCAAGCCGTACCGCTGCCGCACACGGTCCGGGCGCATATCGAAGGCGCCCCTGCGGAGACACAAACAAAATTGACCGCCTTCCCATGAAAGCGGTCACAAGATTTACAGCACAGTCTCCGCGTGGTCGCCCTGAATGTGGAGCTTGGCGGCCAGCAGGCGGTTGTCCAGTTGGCGGCAGGTCCAGCGGTACGCAGGGTACAGGAACAGGCAGGCCGCGATCCATGCGGCGGGATTGGACAGCTCCGCGCCGAAGTATCCCAGAATCGGGACCAGTACAATCGCCACCGCCGTGCGGGCGACCATCTCGGCCACACCGGCCAGCATAGCGAGTGACGAGAAGCCGAGCCCCTGGATGGAGTAGCGCCAGACGATCAGCGCACCCAGCGGCACAAAGAACACACTGTTCCAGAACAGATACTCGCGCCCCATGGCTACAATGTCGACCTCCTTGGCAGTGTCCAGAAACAGCCCCATGATCTGCACGTCGGTAAAATGCAGAACGAAAGCCGATGCCACACCGTAAATCAAAATAATGAGCATTGCGCTGTTGACGCCCTGCCGCACACGATCCATCCGGGATGCGCCGAGGTTTTGCCCGGCGTAGGTTGCCATGGCCGTGCCGACGCTCTCCATCGGAACGGTCAGCAGACCCTGGGTCTTGCCTGCTGCGGTGACGGCGGCAACGGCGGTGCTGCCCAGCACATTGACCGCCCACTGCATGATGACGCTGCCAATGGCTGTGATGCTGCACTGCAGGCCCATCGGCACACCGATGCCCAGCAGACGTATGCTGGCCTTTTTCGAGAAGGCCAGATCGTCCTTTTCCATTTTCAGCACGTCGAACTTGCGGCGGAGATAAATAAAGCTCAGCACGCCGGAGATGACCTGCGAAATGTCGGTTGCCAGCGCCGCGCCGAGCACGCCGAAATGGAACGGCACGATAAACAGAAGGTCAAGGCCGATATTCAGTGCGCTGGTCAGAATCAGAAAGTAAAGCGGCGTCTTGCTGTCGCCCAGTGCGCGCATGATGGCCGCCACCATATTGTACAGAAAGATGAACGGGATGCCTGCAAAGATCCAGCCGATGTAGATGACCGCGCCGTCAATGATGTCGTCGGGCGTCTGCATCAGCTGCATCATCGGGCGGGTCAGCGCAACGGTGCTGATGGTCAGCACCACACTGGCCGCCATGCAGAGCCAGGCGGCGTTGGCGACATGGCGGCGCAGATCCTTATAGTCCCGCGCGCCGAACAGCTGTGCAATGGGAATCGCAAAGCCGTTGCAGACGCCGATGACGAAACCCAAAATCAGATAGTTGACCGAGCCGGTAGCGCCGACAGAGGCCAGCGCACTGACACCGCAGAACCGGCCCACGATGATGGTATCCGCCAGCGCATAGAACTGCTGGAACAGGTTGCCCAGCACCAGCGGCAAGCTGAACAGGAGAATAACTTTGAGCGGACTGCCGCTCGTAAGGTCTTTTGTCATGATTTTCCCTACCCTATTATATACGTGCATAATTTCGTGCGGATTGTATTATAGCACGCACGCCTGTAAATGCAAGAGGATAAATTATGCAAATTTTGCGATTTTTGGGCAAATAAGTCTAAAACCTTCCCCCTCAGGAGACGGTGGCCCCGCAGGGCCGGCTGAGGTGCGAGTCTACGCAATCGCTCATAAGCGGCCGGCATAAGCAAGTACCGCCCTCATCAGTCAGCGGGCGGGGCCGCTGACTGCTTCCCCCTCAAGGGAAGCCGCTCTGCCCCAGAACCGTTCCAGCTCCCCGGCCAGCGTCTCGGCGCTTTCCACGACCCGCAGCTGCTCCCAGTGCGGCGGCATCAGGCGGCGGGTGTCGGGGGCCAGGAACCGGTCATCAATGAGCAGGACAACGCCGCGGTCCTCCGGCGTGCGGATGACCCGGCCAGCCGCCTGCAAAACCTTGTTCATGCCGGGGAAGCGGTAGGCATAGTCAAAGCCGGAGCCGCGCGTCTGCTCAAAGTAATCGCGCAGCTGCTCCTGCCGCGGGCCGACCTGCGGCAGGCCCGGGCTGACGATGGCTGCACCGATGAGGCTCTCCCCCGTCAGATCGACGCCCTCGCCAAAAACGCCGCCCAGCACCGCAAAGCCCAACAGCGATCTGCCGTCGGATTTCTGAAACTGTGCCAGAAACTCCGCGCGTTTTCCCTCGTCCATGGCGCTTTCCTGACAGAGGGTCGGCTGGTCCGGGTAGCGGGCGGTGAAATCCTCCCACACCTGCTGTAAATAGCTGTAGCTCGGGAAAAACGCCAGATAGTGCCCGGCCCTTGCCCCGGACATCACGGCCAGCAGGTCGGCGACCTTGGCAATGCTGTCCGCGCGGTCCTTGTATCGGGTGCTGACGTGGCGGGCGCACCACAGGCCCAGATGCTCCGTATCAAACGGGCTGCGCAGCGCTACAGCGCGGGCATCGGGCAGACCGCACAGATCTCTGTAATAGCCTGCCGGAGCCAGCGTCGCGCTGAACAGCACCGCCGCGCGGCCCTTGGCAAAGTCCGCCGCCAGAAAGTCACTCGGGTCCAGGCAGAGCATTGCGGCACGGACCTCACTGCCGTGGGCAGAGATTTGCAGTACAAAGTGATCGTCGAACGTGTCCGCCACGCGCAGCCAGGCGCGGATGTCAAAGTATAATTGCAGCAGTGCCTCGTGGGTCTCGTCGGGGTCGCGGTGCTCGTCAAGCCAGATCTCCAGCGGCTCACAGAGCCTTGTCAGCGCACGGTCAAGCGTATCGGCGCGGGACTTTTCAAAGAACGTGCGGCCAAAGCGGCTGTCGCCGGGCTCTTCCTCGCAGCGGTGCCGCCACTCGATGAAGATGTCGTTGACCTTTGTCAGCGCGTTTTTCAGGCTGCTTTTGCCCTTGCCCAGCCGCTTTTTGGCGTCGTAGAAGGCGCTTTTGGCAAGGACGGCACTGTGCATGTCCCGGGTGCGGTCCGGAAGATTATGTGCCTCATCGAGCAGAAACAGATAGTCCCCCGCTGTGTCAAAAAAGCGTTCCAGATGCACGACAGGGTCAAACAGGTAGTTGTAGTCCCCGATGACTACATCACACCACAGGCTTAGATCCAGCCCCAGCTCAAACGGACAGACCTTATGTCTGCGAGCCAGCATCTGCAGGGCGTCAGCGGTCAGAGCGTGGGTGTCCAGCGCATCCCACAACGCCGTCCTGACGCGATCATAGTAGTCTTTGGCATAGGGGCATGCCTCGGGCGTACACTCGCGCCGATCCTGCATACAGATTTTGTCCTTGGCGGTCAGCGTTACGCTGCGCAGCTTTAAATGGGCGTCGGACGCCCGCAGCAGCGCCAGCGCGTTCTCCGCTGCCGCACGGGTCGTACCGCGGGCCGTCAGGTAAAAGACAGGGCCGCCCTGCCCCACAGCCTTTAACGCCGGGAACAGCACACTCATCGTCTTTCCGATGCCGGTGGGTGCCTGGCAGAGCAGCTGCCCGCCCTCGGTGCAAATCTTGTACACCGCGCCGATCATGGCCCGCTGGCCCGGACGATAGCCGGGAAACGGAAATTGCAGCGCCGCCAGTGACGCGCGGCTGATGCGCTGCCACTCGGCGGCACGCTTGGCCCACGGCGCGTACTGCGTCAGCAGGTCGGTCACAACGGCGTCCAGCGCGTCGGCGGTGTAGTCATGACTGAAACGAAATTCCAGTTCCTCATCGACCTGAAAGTAGGTCAGCCGCACCCGCATAGCGGGCAGGCCGTTCTGCCGCGCATAGATGGCCGCATAGATCTGCGCCTGTGCCCAGTGCTCCGGGCTTTGCTCACCGGTGATGAGCTCGGGCGGCAGGGTTGTGGTTTTGATTTCATCAATGGTCGGCATGCCGTCAGTATCGGTAAAAATACCGTCGGCACGGCCCTCCAGCGTGTAGGTGATTTGGGCACAGGCGTAGTCCTGCTTCAACGCCGCCTCGGCCTGGTAGTCCGGGTACTCTTTTACGGCGGCACGCTGCAATTTGCGGTGCAGGCGTGCGCCCTCCAGCGCGCGGTCAAAGCCGGTAAAGCGGCTGTCAATGCTGCCGGTGCGCAATAAAAACTCCACCAGACGCCGTATGGGCAGCGTCAGTGCCAACGCTTCAGGCTCCATGCCGCTTCCCTCCTTGCATCCGGTGGTATCTTTTTAATAGGTATGTTCGCAGACCTCTGTGATTTTCTGCCGCAGGGCCACAAAGTCACCAAAGACAGCGGGCTTGTTGTCTGGGTAGCGCAGCAGCGCTGCGGGGTGGTAGGTCGCCATGAACAGTGTGCCCTGCTTGTCGAAAAATTTACCGTGGTCGCGGGAAATCGAGAAGCCTGGGTCGAGCATCCGCTGCGCGGCCACGCGGCCCAGACAGACAACGATTTTGGGACGGATCATCTGAAATTGCTGGCGCAGCCAAGGCATGCACGCGGCGGATTCTTCCGGCAGCGGATCGCGGTTCTGCGGCGGGCGGCATTTGACGATATTGGCAATATAGACGTTTTTGTCACGGCTCAAGTCGACGGCCTCCAGATAGTGGTCCAGCAGCTGGCCGCTCTTGCCCACAAAGGGAAGACCCTGCTCGTCCTCGTTGGCACCGGGGCCCTCGCCTACGAGCATGACCTCGGCGTGTGCGACACCCTGGCCAAAGACGACGCTGTGGCGCGTCTCGCACAGGCCGCAGCGGCGGCAGGCCAGGCATTCCTGTTGCAATGCTTGCAGTTCCATAATATACTTCCTCTGACATGGTTAAATCGGGCGCGGCGCACCCATACTGTAAGGAAAAGGAGGGGCAGGCGTATGGCACTATTTTTGCGGGGACTCTGCCTGCTGGCGGGGTATCTGTTCGGCGGTTTTTTGACAGCGGAGGTCGTGGCGCGGTGCACGGCGGGCGTCAGTGCGCGGGATATTGGCACCGGCAACCCCGGCATGGCGAATATTGCGACACATCTTGGTAAAAAGGCCGGGCTGCTGGTTCTGGCGGGCGACGTCATCAAGACTGCGGCGGCCTGCTGGTTCTGCCACCAGCTTGCGCCGGAGCTGGGGCTTACCGCTCTGCTGTACGGCGGGCTTGGCGCGGTGCTCGGGCACAACTGGCCGATTTGGTACAAGGGCCGGGGCGGCAAGGGCGTGGCCGTCACCTGCGCGTGGTTCATGCTGTACCTGCCCGTCACCGGTGTGCTGTGCTGTCTGGCGGGCGGCGTGGCTGTGCTGCTGACCGGCTATCTGCCGGTAGGCGCGGTGCTGATTGCCGCGCTGGCTGTGCCGGTAGGCTGGCTGCAATACGGCACCGAGGCCGGTGCTGTACTGGCCCTGAATGCCGTTATCATGGTTACGCGGCACTGGGCCGGTCTGCAGCGGATACATCGCGGCGAGGAGCTGCAGCTCTTCCGCCCGAAGCTCTGATATAATCTATCATACCACGCCCTGCCCCGGAATGCAATGTTCTTTAGGTTTTTACGCAACTGCGCTGTATTTTATCGAAGCTGAAAAAATCGGTAAAAAATATCAAAAAAAGTGTTGACATTTTGCGTGTCAGCCGCTATAATTAACAACGTTGCAGCTGCCACGGCAGCGCACAAAGCTGGGTATGGCCCGGTAGTTCAGTTGGTTAGAACGCTAGCCTGTCACGCTAGAGGTCGTCAGTTCGAGCCTGATTCGGGTCGCCATACGCTGCTATAGCTCAGTTGGTAGAGCGCATCCTTGGTAAGGATGAGGTCAGCAGTTCAAATCTGCTTAGCAGCTCCAGCGCTGATGCCCACAGTGCAAGATACGCATTGTGGGCATCATTAGTATAGGGGCATAGCTCAGTTGGTAGAGCAGCGGTCTCCAAAACCGCGTGCCGAGGGTTCGAATCCTTCTACCCCTGCCAAAAGCCGCTTATCTCGTTTGAGGTAAGCGGCTTTTTTGCTGCGTTGTAGGGGCCGCATATATACGGCCCGCAGGTTTGCGGCAGTAACCCGTTGACATGTGATTGCTTTCGCGCTGCGGGCCGGGCATGTACGGCCCCCTACTGATGCGTTGACCATATATAAACAACAAAAAAGCCGAATCCGTGAGGACTCGGCTTTTGCTGTTTCTGACAGCCATCTTTGGTCCGAGTGGCGAGAGTCGAACTCACGGCCTCTTGAACCCCATTCAAGCGCGCTACCAAACTGCGCTACACCCGGTTAACCGGGCTGTCTCGAATCAGCTTGATTATTATAACTGACTGCACCGAGAATGTCAATAGAAATGTACGAATTTTATAAATATATTTTGCTTTATGATTGACAAAGGAAGGAAAGAAGGAAACTCATATGGAAATGGTATCTACAATCACTTCTCTTATCACGAATGTTGTCAATTTTGCAGGCGGCCTGCTGTTGCTCTTCGGTGCAGTCACGCTGGGCACCAACCTCAAGGACCACAACGGCCCCGGCATCAGCAGCGGTGCATGGTCGATTGCGGGCGGCGTGCTGATCATTGCCGTTGCTACCTACTTTGGCACGCTGACGGTCAGTTGATGGGAGGTATGCGCTATTTTTGAGGATACGATACGAAGCCAACTGGCGGGCATTTCGGCCACCGTAAACGCTATGGGGCAGAACTCCGGTCTGCTGAGCAGTCTGACCGATTGGAACAGCACACTGGCCGGCTATGCAGATTCTATCAGCTCCGGCGTAGTCATGCCGATTGCACTTACCCTTCTGGCACTTTTTATGGTTTTGGAACTGTACAATTTCACCCAGACCATAGCCATGAACGGCGGCAGCACAGCTTTTACGATTCAACAGGTGGCGCTGGTCATGCTGAAAATCACGCTTTGCCGCTGGGCTGTTCTACACTCCATGGAAATTCTAAATGCGATGTTTGAGGTAGCGGCCACGGTGACAAACGGCATAGCCGGTTATGTGGGCAGCGGACAGGTCAACACCGAGGTCGACATCGAAAACGCTATCAGCGCACTTCCGGGCGGCATCGGTAATATGCCTGTGGCTATGGAGCTTATGGTCGTAAGCTGGATGCTGCGTCTTGTCAACATTGTGATCAATACCATCGTTGCGGCCCGCTTCATTGAGCTGTACGTTTATAATGCTCTGGCTTCCCTGCCAATTGCCACGCTCTGCTATCGGGAGCTACATGGTATTGCTGTAAACTTCCTGAAAAACTACATGGCGGTGGCGCTGCAAGGGGTCGTTCTCTATCTTGTCATTGGCTTCTACCCTGCCCTGACAGCTTCATTGGGCAGTGGCGGTGACATTACCGAGCAGGCCTGGGCCATGCTGGGCAAATCCGTTATTCTGCTGGTGGCCGTGTTTATGAGCGGACGATTCACCAAAGCCATCACCAGCGCCATTTAATGGAGGAGTTCACCTATGCTCTCAACAAAAACCAATCTCGAAATCACGGAATATCACGAGAAATTCTTTCTCGGGCTTTCACTGCGTCAGCTGGCCTGCTTTGGTGTCGCTGCCGTGCTGGCCATAGCAAGCTGCTTCGTTTGTCTGCAATGGCTTCAGTTGGATGTTCAGCTGATTTCCTATATTGTTATGGTAGAAGTCTTACCCTTTCTTGGGCTGGGCTTTATCAGTCATAACGGGTATCCGTTTGAAAAGCTTGTAAAAATCTACTGGGCATGGTACTGCGGCCCCGCCGAGGTCGCAGTCTGCCCCCGTCAGGAGAAAAATTATGTTTTTACCAAAAAAGCACGCCGATTTGCCCATCGAACCGAGTGTGTTGGAGTCTTTGCTCGCACAGGAGAAATCGTTAAAACGAGAAAAAAGGAAAGCCGCCAAAGAACGGCGGCAGCACGCAAAGCAGTTAAAGAAAGCCGAAAAGCATGCAAAAAAGCGCATTACCGCACGCAAAGTGCCACAGAGAGCCAGTGACTGCCTGCAATACCTGAGTATGTCGCAGGATGGCATCTGCGAGGTGGAGCCGGGACTTTTCTCGATGACGATGGCTTTCACCGATGTGAACTTCCAAATCGCTATGTTGGAAGAGCAAAAGAACATTTTTACGAAATACAGTGAGTTTTTGAACTATTTCGATCCTTCGCTGCATCTAGAAATCAACCTTGTCACCCGCAGCATGGACGAGGAGCAGTTCCGCCGCGACACCTTCCTGCCGCTGCGCGGGAATGACCGTGACCGCTACGCCGAGGAGATGAACCAAGTTGTGGCGGAAAAAGCCCTGCGCGGTCAGAACGGCCTGATTCGTGAAAAGTACGTCACCTTCAGCCTGCACGCCGAAAATTACCAGCAGGCGAAAGAGCAGCTGGAAAACCGTGCTGCAGATATTGCCGATCACTTCAAGCGTATGGGCAGCAGTACGCGGCTCTTGTCCGGCATTGAGCGCCTGAGCCTGTTACAAGGCATCATGCGGCCCAACGAGGAAATGAGCTTTTCTTATGACTGGCTGCTGGCTGAGGATGACCTTACTACGAAGGATTTTATTTCACCCAGCTCTTACAACTGGCACCCGGAACATGACGACTCGCGCGCCGTTTACCGTGACCGCTATCAGTTTGGCGATAAAATCGGCAAGACAATGTATCTGCGGGGCATAGCACCGGAAATGAAGAATGGTTTGTTCTCTATGCTATCGGAGCTTTCTTTTGACCACGTCATCACAATGCATGTTGACGCTATGGACCAGGCAGAAGCTGTCCAGGAAATTGAGAAAAAGCTTGCCTATATGCACAAGGAAGAATACGATGCCATTGCCAAAGCACGCGAGCGAAATATGCCTGCCAGCATAGCTGTGAGCTATGATCTGAAATCTAAAATGCACCACACAGAGCAGATGATGGATGACATTACAACCAAAAACCAAAAAATCTTCAAAGTCTGCATCCTCATTCACACCTATGGCGATTCCAATGCGCAGTTGGATGAGCGCGTGCGGCGCATTTGCAGCACCGTACAGCAGCAGACCTGCCGCTTTGACAGCATTTTGTATGAGCAGCGCAACGCCATGAACAGTATGCTGCCGCTTGGCAAGAAATGGCTCGGGTTGGAGCGCACGCTGGAAACCGTCAGCACGGCCATCTATGTGCCGTTCACCACACAGGAACTGTTCCAGCCGGGCGGACTGTACGAGGGCATCAACGCCCGCAGTAAGAATCTGATTCTGTGCAACCGCAAGCTGCTGCCCGCCCCTGCCGGTATGGTACTGGGTATGACGGGCTACGGCAAATCTTTCTCGGTAATGCAGATGGTCACCAATATCATGCTTCGCTGGCCAGATGATGATATTGTTCTCATCGACCCAGAGCAGGAGTACACGCATCTCGTTACAGCCATGGGTGGCGTAGTGATTGACATTTCCGCGTCCAGCCCCTCCCATATCAATCCCATGGACATTACCGAGGACTACGGCGACGACGAGGACCCCATCCGACTGAAAAGTCAGTTCTTGCAGAATTTCTGCCAGCTGATTCTGCACAGCTCCGAATTGTCGCCCCAGGAGCGGACCTTTATTGATGTGGCTGCCGGGCTGACTTACCAACGCTATATGGCAAATTCCAAGCGCGAGGAAATGCCAACGCTGCACGACTTTTATAGAAATCTTGCGTTGCAGGGAGAGGAAGTCAAGCCACTGCTTACAGCGTTGAAGCTATATGTAAGTGGCTCCATGGATCTGTTTGCCCACCAGACCAATGTGAACGTGCAGAATCATAGCATCTGCTTCAACACGGTCAAGCTGGGCAAGTCGATGCAGTCTATCGGCATGCTGACCGTGCTGGATCAGGTATGGAACCGCATCACTCGGAACCGCGTGTTGGGCCGCCGCACATGGGTGTTTACAGACGAGTTTCAGCAGTTGCTGGGCAACAAGGACTGCACGGACTTTTACTTTCAGCTGTCCAGCCGCGCCCGCAAGTGGGGTGCGATTCTGACCTCCATCACCCAGCACGTGCGTTCGGTGCTGGACAACGAGGACGCGCGCCGAATGCTGTCCGACTGCGGATATATCAAGCTGCTGAACCAGTCTCCCGACGATGCCAACGATCTGGCGCGGCTGCTGCACATTTCCAACGAGGAAAAGCGGTATATCGAGAATGCAGAGGTCGGCAGCGGACTGCTGATCGTGTCTAAGACGGTGGTGCCTTTCAACAACGATTTTCCGAAGGATACCGAGCTGTTCAGGCTAATGGATACATCTCCTAATCGAAAGTCTTAATGCGTTATGCTTACACCAGCACATCTCTAAAAACAACCTCACGGAGTCTGCCATGTCAGAACTATTCACGCAAAATTATAGCGACAAACCTTTATTCCATACCGATACTGACATATCGGAAAGCCTGCACAATCAGGTAGATGAAGCATCAAACGGCGAGGAACTGCTGGACAGCACTGAAAAGCAAACCGAGTCGCTACTGTCGAATGACGATTATGTAAGTGAAACGAAAGATACCATTTCAGACGATAGCGATGATGTATCAGAAAGCTTATCACCTCCCGCCGAAGGCAACCGAAAATATATCACCGGTACCAACACGCCCCGTGCCAGCCGCAGCAATGCCTACTACGAACTGCTGTGCAATCAGCAGACAAACGGCTACCGCTCCCCTGCCATGCGCGGCACAACAGCCGCAGCGCACGGCATCACGAGTGCAAGCGGGTTGGTCAGCTATCAAGAGGACTTTGCCACCGATGCTGCGCAGGATCTCGGTGTGCACGGCGCGGCGGCGGAACTAATTATGCAGGAGACGTTTCTCGGGACTGCTGCGGAGGACGTCGGCATACTGGGCAGCTACGCCGTGAAGGGCATCAAGGATGTGCGGGACGGCACGCGCATCGCCGAGGAGGTCCTACACACAGGCGGCGACGTGCTGCGGATGGAGTTGGGAAGCTCTGCCGTACAAATCGGCTCTGCCGGTGCACGTACCGCTCTGCACTATGCAGAGACCTTCTCGACCAGTGCGGATGATTTTGCTGACCGCACACCGGGTATCATCAGTAATACAGGCTTTCAGACCGGTCATAGCGTTATCAGAGTGGCGCGGTTCTTTGCCCATCCTGTCAAAGCGATGGCTTCTATCGGCAGGACGGCGCTTATTTGTGGCGTAATCATTCTATTGTTGCTGATTATTGGGCTGCTAGGCCAGATGAGTGGTACTACAACGACCAGCGCGCTGTGTGCCGACAGGCCGGAGGATATTCAGCAGCTTGTCGAAAGCATCAATACCTACCGCAATGAAGCTGCCACTGATGAGCTTCGCAGGGCCTTTCGCAACGATGTTGACCCCAACGGCAACCCCTACGGCTACGACACGCTGACCGGCCAGCGCAGCAACAATATGCAGCATGGCGTCACATGGAGCTACGCCAACGGCATCTACAATGACACTGCAGAGATCATCTCAATGGCCGCGGTCTATTATCAGCAGGACTGGCCCAGTTCACAGGAGCTTGCGGCTTTTACGGACGACGTACCTTTTACCCAATATTGCCGTGCCCTGACAGCCTACGGCATGGAAATTACCGCGCGGGAGTCCGCGCCCTACTCCTGCATCAGCTATGGCGGCTGCGTCAATGGCTACCGCAGCGAGGGCGAGACCGTGACCATCACAGAGCACCGATGCGAAACGCATACCTGTGCCCAAGGCAACGAAGAATGCGGGCACTACCGCAACGGAATATGGGAATGGAGTGGCGACCACGAGGAAGGCGGCAGCCGCCCCGAATGGATCGAAGACGGCATACACGATGTGACCGTCTTTTTTCCTGTCATTTTCCCGGATGGGGCCACGCAGTCAGAGCTGTGCATCCTGCCGGATGACTACACCCAATTTGTCGATGGCAAAATTGCCGCAGAGGATTGCACCGGCAGTATCGTGCTGGATGAAAGTGCAAATCTCTACAAGGGCGAGCTGAACGATTGGTTCTATGCCCCGAACGAGCGCACCGTCACCTTCACAGTGGAGACCACCGACGGTGACGAAGTCATGACGAAGGACTATACCGTGACCTTTACCAACGCAACCGCTATCCCATGGTGCCCCGGAGAACTGCACGACGGCCAGTACGGCCACTATGACCTGAACTGTACAATTTACCTGACCGGTTATGACCGCTATGCCGACCCGGAAACCGAAGTCCCCAATGGTGCGGACGGGGGCACGGGCAATCTGAAGGCACTGGCCGAAAGTAGCAACGACGGTACGCTGACACGTACAGTCATCAAACAGGATCAGTACGGCAATGCGTATGCGGGCAATGCGGTCACTGCCCGCTTTACGAAAACTATAGCGCTGCCGCCCGGTGCGGCGGGCTTCAAGGGCTGGTACGAGAACGGCGCGGACGCTTATGGCAACGTGGAATGGGCGTCCTTGCTGTATCGTATGGACTGGGAGGCGCTTTACGGCGTTGCGGACGGCATCAAGTGCCGTTCGGTAGGCTCCGCTTTGACTGCTGACGAGCTGCAGGCATTGCTGGCCGGACTGAACATCGATCCCGACACCGCGCGTGGGCAGGTCGTAGCCTTTGCCATTAGCTGCCAAGGTCATTTTGTGTACGGACAACCCTCGTCGCTGCGCGGCGGCCCCGGCAATGCCAGCGTCGGGATGAATTTGGACTGCTCCAGCTTTGTGCAGTACTGCTACTGGGCACAGGGCTTGCCGTTCTCAGCCGGTAATACAGCCGCCTATGGCCGCACCGGTGACTTGCGGGCAATCTCCCCTGCTGAGGTCCAGCCGGGCGATCTGCGGGTCGTCTATGCCGCGGGCGGAGAGCAAGGCCATGTGCAGATGGCGCTTGGCGGCGGCGCGTGGATCGAATGCTGTTATGGCTACGGCGTCTGCGTAAACATGTCCAACGCATGGATGAAGAGCCGCGGTTGCCATTACTTTACCTATGCCGGATTTTAAGGAGGCTTTTATGAAAAGAGTTCTGGCGATTTTGTTTTTTGTTCCGTTTGTCATGGCGCTGGCACCGCCCTGCCATGCGGCGGGATACGGCGAAATTGCGATATCCTTGGTAGATGTTCCCGCGGAGCTGCAGGAACGTTCCGTGCTGGTCACTCTGGGCAGCGGCCCCAATGATACGGATGCTGTTCTTGTAGTACTGAACGGCTTGAACCAGTATGGCCAGGCTGTAACGTTGCCGGAGGGCATCTATTACTGCAATGCCGCTGTTCAATACGATGCTCTAAACGATTGGCCGCTGCGCGAGGTTGATGGCACCACCTTTTTGCAGGTAGAGGCTGGTGGTCAGTATGAGCTGCAATATGAGTTTGCAGGTGAGAGCTGGTTCACGGAAGTAACCGGGCAGACACGCTACTATACGCCGCAACCGCTGCGCCAACCACCCGCCGACTATCAGCCAATAACGGCCCAGGTCAGCTCATACCTGACGGCACCAGTCGGCTTTTCTCAACACTGTATCGTCTACCTGCAGAACCTGTACAGCGGTACAGTATACGCGCTGGATGTATACGAATCCAATCAGCTGGCCGCCGTTTGCACGGAGGCTGACAGCGGACTGTATGCGCTTCTATCTGCCCGCGTTGTGGGCGATGCAGCGGAGCGCTACCAGTTCGAGTGCGAGCAGAAGGAGCTGAATACCGATGACGGCGCAAGCTTTCACCTGACAGTAACGGACACAAAAAATCCAGACGCCGAGCTGTGCACGCCCAGCCGTGACGAGAATGCCACGGTACAGCGCGCGGCAGCCTATAATGCACCGGCTACCGCTGCGCCGTCCGCAACGCCGACACCGGAGCTGACCTCTTCTCAACCTGTACAGGAGAGCAAAAAGTCAGAAAATCCGTTCTGGAATGTGCTGGACTTTTTGCCCATCGTTTTTATCGGAGCCGGACTGTTCTGGTTTCGGCAGAAGTACCGCCAGGGCGGCCCGAAGGGGTAACGTGAGCGAAAGCGAACGTTAGCAAGCATTGCATGTGTTTATACACACATGCCTCTTAGGGACACCCTAAAACCCGTTTTCCCGTAAGCTTCTTTAATTTGAAGCCAGACTTCCTTTGGAGAATTGTGCAAATGAAAAAGAATCGCGAGCGTTCAATAGGAAAGCTACTATACTTTACAGAACAAGAATTAGAAATAATCCAAAACAAAATGGTGGAATCTGATATGTCGAACTTTTCTGCCTATTGTCGGGAGATGCTGCTTACCGGTAAAGTCAAGCATTATGATTTTTCTGTTATAAAAGAAATTTCATCTAGCTTGAGTCATATCTCAGGTAACATTAACCAAGTAGCTAAGCGCTGTAACACGAATCAATCTGTTAGCACCAATGATGTTGAGCAATTGCGACGTGAATATTTACAGCTGAAATCGCTCTATCAGGAACGATTGGTGAAAGCTCTGCGAAAACTAGTCTAATATGTATGCAACGGAATACTATGCAAGCCCCAATCATGTCTTTCGTAAGCGGGCGTGCGAGAATCGCTATTTGTTTTTGTCTGTTATTGACGATTTTCACCCAGCCCTGAGTGGCAATCTTCACCTGTTTCTAACATAGAAGGAATCTACTATGGCTATCACCAAAATTCATGCGGTAAAAGTTCGGCTTGGCGATGCAATCAACTACATAGAAAATCCTGACAAAACCGATGGACAGGAATTGATTTCAGGTTACAATACTGCCCCACAGACTGCTGTGCTTGATTTTTCCATTACTGCAGCAATGGCGCGCAAAGCACGAAATACAAGTGTGAAAAAGCAAGGGAATCTTGCCTACCACCTGATTCAATCCTTTTCACCGGATGATGCCGTCACGCCAGAGCTGGCCCACAAGTTAGGTCGCAAGCTTGCGATGGAATTTACCGATGGAAAATTCGAGTTTGTCGTTGCTACCCATATCAATAAAGATTCTATACATAACCACATTATTATCAACGCCGTTTCTTTTTATGATTACAAAAAGCTGCGCACTGTTCCCTACCGCACCGCGCAGCAAATCCGTAGTATCTCGGATCGGCTCTGTATGGAAGCACAGTTGTCCGTTATTAAAGACCCGCAACAGCTAGGCCAGCTCTACCCTACTTACGTACAGAAGAAACGCACAACCAGCAATCGCACTGAAGTCCGCAAGAAGCTTAACTTCTGCCTGGAGCGTGCCACCAATTATGCCCAGTTCCTGCAAATGGCGCAGGAACTGGGCATTTCTGTTTGCCAGCGCGGCAAGCATATGACCTACTTGCTGGATGGTGCGGGGCGTGCGATCAGAGACACATCACTGGCTGACACCGACAAGTTTACGTATACCGGCCTCATGGAGCGCTTAGAGGATAACGCTGCCGAACAGCTATTTATTCGTGAGCGCATAGCTAAGATACTTCCGAATGTCTCAACCTTTGCTGACTTTGCAAAGCTGATGCAGTCCGAGGGGGTTAAGATACGGGTAAAGAAGCAATCCGGACAGCTTTTGTATAAGGCTGCCGACTTAGATGGCACATGGGTGCCTGCTGACGCTTTAGGAGATGGATTTACACTTGCGGGCTTGGAAAACACAATAAAGAATAAATCGGAAAACCTTGATACAAATCATAGTACACCGATTGCAGAGCTATATCAAAAATTGACTACAAACTATCCGCAGAGTTGTGATACATCTGTCAGACTCACGTCACGCCAGATATGTTCTGCCGGCAAGCGCGGTGTTCTACTGCAAATCCATGACTCAAGTGGCAATCCGGCAAAGCTGATGATTGATAACAACCATATTCATACGACTCCTGACGGGTCTGTATCTGCCGACATCGGCGCAGCTTTTTCATATGATATAACTTACGATGACGGCACACATGGCACAATTCGAGGCACTGATTTGATTCGACAAATCGATGAAGAGAATCTGACGCAGCCACTGATTGTAAGCTTGACCGCTGATCAGATCATGGCCATGAGCCTGCGCGGAGTGACAGTGCATTTGCCGCAATATCACATTGAGCGGCTATTCATTCCGGAACGCTATGTACAGCGAAACGTCGAGCACGGAAGCTGTGCAATCAGTCTATATCCCGGTTGGCAGTACAGCTATGTGCCAATTGGCAGCGAGAAAACGCGAAAATCAATCAGTGGAGCTGAACTAGCGCAGTCGCTAGGAGGTGTGGTACAGGTTGGCACTTCTGAAAACAGTTTGGCCCGTCGAGTCGCTAATGTGGAACGCTGTGCAGGAATTGCAAATGCCCAAGAGCTTGGAAAACTCTTGGGCAGCATGGCTGATAATGGTTTACATTCAGCTGCTGACTTTGATAAACAAATCAGAGCATATCAACGCGAAGAAATGAAGCTCCGCAACGAGATTGCAGAGCTTCGTTCCAAAAGTAAAACGTATGAAGCCGCAGCCCATAGCCTTCAGGTGTGCCATACCTATAAATCTGTTTGGTTAGAGTTTACATCCAAACCATTGGCCCTAAAAGATACCTTCTACAAGCAAAATGAAGCCGCCCTGCAGACATACAGCAGAGCGGCTTCACAGCTTGATGGAATGGGAATTTCGCAACTTGTTGAGCCGGAGAAAATTCAACGGTTGATCTCTGAAACAGAAAATCGCATTACTGAACTCGTTGCTGAATTGGAAAAAGTGCAAAATGCTGATAATGGCATCCAAGAAGATAAAGAAAGGGTTAAGCAAATTCAAAGCAACGAAATTAATGGGACGTATAGCGCTTTTTCTCGTGCATAAAGGATTTAATATTCCTTGGCAAAATATGTGTTCAAATCATTGCTGCTATCACAAAATCAGTCTCTGCGGAACAAATCGCGGGTGTATACTTTTTCCTGCACATCATCAAGGCAGCTATCATAGCGGTTGGCTATGATTGCCTGGCTGCGCTTTTTGAATTCCGCAAGGTCATTTACAACCTCACTGCCAAAGAATGTACTGCCATTTTCAAGCGTTGGCTCATAAATAATGACCGTTGCCCCTTTTGCTTTAATGCGCTTCATGACGCCTTGAATCGAGGATTGCCGGAAGTTATCCGAGTTCGACTTCATCGTCAGGCGGAAAACGCCAACCACAACGTTGTGTTCCCTGCTCGGATCGTAATTTTCGTTAGCCTCGTATGCGCCAGCAATTTCAAGGACACGGTCTGCTATGTAATCCTTGCGTGTTCTGTTACTTTCAACAATAGCCTGAATCAGATTTTCGGGCACGTCGGCATAGTTGGCAAGCAGCTGCTTGGTGTCCTTGGGCAAACAGTAGCCACCATAGCCGAAGCTGGGATTGTTGTAATGGCTGCCAATGCGTGGGTCCAGGCAAACGCCGTCGATAATCTGCTGGGTGTTCAGACCCTTGCTCTCGGCGTAGGTGTCCAGCTCATTGAAGTAGGCCACGCGCAGCGCCAGATAGGTGTTGGCGAACAGCTTGACGGCCTCGGCCTCGGTAAAGCCCATGAATAGCGTGTCGATGTTCTCCTTGAGGGCACCCTCCTGCAGCAGTGCCGCAAAGGTGTGCGCGGCCTCCACCAGGCGTGGGTCGTTCAGTTCAGTACCGACAATGATGCGGCTTGGGTAAAGGTTGTCGTAGAGTGCCTTCGACTCGCGCAGGAACTCAGGGCTGAAGATGATATTGTTGCAATGATACTTTTCGCGGACAGCTGCAGTAAATCCAACAGGAATCGTCGACTTGATAACCATGATGGCGTTAGGGTTATACTGCATAACCAATTTAATAACCGCTTCGACTGCAGAAGTATCAAAGAAGTTCTTCTTGCTGTCATAGTTGGTCGGCGCCGCGATAACAACAAAATCAGCATTTCTGTAAGCTGCTTCTGCATCTAATGTGGCAGTCAGTTCCAAGTCTTTTTCGGCAAGATATTTTTCAATATATTCGTCCTGAATCGGAGACTTCCTTCGGTTTATAAGATCCACTTTTTCTGGGATAATGTCTACCGCCATAACCTCATGGTGCTGCGACAGCAACGTCGCAATGGACAGGCCCACATAACCAGTACCGGCTACTGCAATTTTCATCCTAAATCTACCTCTTTATGCTATATAGAATTCTTTGTACCATTCTGCAAATTTTCGCAGTCCTTCACGCAATGGCGTGTAAGGTTTAAATCCAAAGTCACGCTCCAATGCCGTGGTATCAGCATAAGTCACAGGCACATCGCCAGGCTGCATTGGTACAAGCTCCTTGTGTGCATCAAAGTCATAATCTGCGGGTAAAACACCGGCACGCACCAGCTCCTCCGACAGGATCTGCACAAAGTCCAGCAGGTTCTCCGGGTTTGAGTTGCCGATATTGTAGACTGCATAGGGCGGAATGGGCAAACCATCCTCGCCATTCTTCTTTTCAGGAGCTTTCGCCATCACACGGACAACGCCTTCCACGATGTCATCCACATAAGTAAAGTCCCGCTTGCAGTTGCCGTAGTTGAAGATCTTGATAGTTTCGCCGTTCACCAGTTTATTGGTAAAGCCAAAATATGCCATATCCGGACGACCAGCAGGGCCATAGACCGTGAAGAACCGCAGACCAGTAGAGGGGATATTGTAGAGTTTGGAGTAAGCGTGTGCCATCAGCTCGTTGGACTTCTTGGTAGCCGCATACAGAGAAACCGGATTGTCCACCTTGTCATCGGTGGAGTAGGGCACCTTCTTGTTGCTGCCGTAGACAGAGCTGGAAGATGCATACACCAGATGCTGCACGGGATAATGGCGGCAGGCTTCCAGAATGTTATAGAATCCAATCATGTTACTCTCGATGTAGGCGTCCGGGTTGGTAATAGAGTAGCGAACCCCAGCCTGAGCACCCAGATTGACCACAATATCCGGGTGATATTGCTCAAAAATGCTGTTGATAAGTGCCTTGTCCGCAAGGTTGCCCTTGATAAAAGTGTAGTTCTCGAACTTTTGAAGTTCTGCAAGTCGCGCTTCCTTGATACGAACATCATAGTAATCGTTCATGTTGTCCAGACCGATGACCTTGGTATCCGGTTCAGTCGTCAGGATACGCTTGGCAAGGTTGGAACCGATAAAACCGGAGGCTCCGGTAATAAATATAATCATTGTTTACCACCCTTATTGCTTTTCATTCATCATATTTTCTAGGTATTTTCGCTTTTCGCTTGGAGACATGCTTTTTGTTGGTACTGCCACTTTTCGGGCTTTCTCTGCATATTGCTCAAGGCTTTCAATCTCATGAGCAGGTACCCCTCCCCAGATTGAATTTGGAGGAACATCATGGGTAACCACAGCACCACAGGCGATTACAACATTTTCACCAATTGTTACACCCGGCATAATTATTGCATTTGTACCTATGTGAACATTATCTTTAACACTAATCATTCCGAATTTGTCGGCATTCTTAAACTCATCTCCATATCCTGCATTTTTATTTCGTAAAATCCAATAGCCACCATCATGTGTGACAAAATTAACTCCGGCATTTACGCGTACATGGTTTCCGAGTCGAATTAAGTACGGTTCACTTCCAAAAGATGCAGACCGACAAATATCACAGTCCTTTCCGATCATGACTCCTTGTCGCCGAAGGTAACTACAGAAATAACGTATTGGTATCAGTCTCCTGATTATTATATTGATTTTACCCATAATACACTCCCTCAAAGCAAGTTTTATACGGAACTACATTGTGTTGCAGTAGCATCACATAATAAACAAGAAAATATGCTGTGCAGATTATAATCGCTATAATATTTATTCTTTTTTGGTGGATATGCTTACTCTCACTAGCCATCACTAGCCATCCGATAAACATTGGATAATAATACAATCTCATTACAAAGAAAGAAATATACCCAAGTATTCGAAAAAATACTGCAATCAGCGATACCTTCTTCAACTTTTTGGACAATCTATTTTGGGGAACCTTAAGTAATACTGGAATTATAGGAAGCATATCCAAAAGTAATCCCATTCCTAAATGTATGTCCCCTCCAGAAGAAAGTCCATCGAAGTATATTCCATACCTTTCTTGTAAAACGCTTGTACTCGCAAAAAGTACCAAAAAAAGTCCCAAAACAGCCATTTGAATTCTTCTGTTTATCTTTTCATTTTTTGTACTCTCATCAGAAAACGTTATGAGAATAATTCCCAACCATGCACTCGCATGAAATGACGCTGCGCAAACTAGCCAAAAAATGAACTTCCGTTTACGATCATTTTTTAGATACGCTACAGCTATACCTAAAAGTGAAACAGCAAGCAACTGTCTAGCTTGATCACACATTTTTAGGCCAAAACATGCATAAAAGACAAACAAAGCAAGCGGAATATTTTCGCATCTGTCGAATACTTTCAACGCATGAACCACTGCAATTATTGTTAATAATGTCATTGGTAGTACCGCGCCTAATGGTGAAGCGCCAGTTATATGATATGAGAGCCATCGAAGGAAAACGAACCCATACTCAATCTTATTGCTTGCCCGCATTAAAGTTGAAAAGTAATTTCCTTCAGAATCATAATAGCTTGCATAATAATTGTGCGTATCAAATCCGACAGTTGAAGCACGCCTTCCAATAACATACACAACGGGAAGCGCAATGAAAAAATAAGAAATCAATAGAAAAATATTATACAGTGGTCCCTTATTTGGGCGAACACGTTTGTCGGCAGATGCAAATAAAGCAGACATTAGAATTGAAATCGAAAATGCCATGATATAGCACATCCAAGAGTCTGCATAAAGATTCCAATGTGTGATTAAATCATTCATTTTCTTACCTTTTACCGTTGAAGCAATTTTCTCATTACACTCTTATAATAATTATATTCTGGTGTTTTACCGTAAACGAGCGACCAAGCACCAACAAATATGATAACAGTGAACAGTCCGCCAAACACAATTTGCAGAACATTTCCGAACCCATTTGGTAAGAGCAAAACAAACGTCTTAACAATAAGTGTAATGATTATTATAAGAACCATATTTTTAAAGCACTCCGCAAAGTACTTTATGGAACTTGATTGTAGAGAGTACTTGAAAACTATATATGGATAGAACCATGCCTTGGTAACAAGCTGACTTATCGTAGTTCCAAGAAGTACACCTAGCACACCCAATTTCAGAGCAAGAACAATCGAAACGATTATATTTACAATTGCCGCCATTATTGATGAAACATTGAAATGCCGAAATAATCCATCAGCAGATACATATATTTCGAAAGGTTGTAAGAATCCAACGATGATGCAGTTTAAAATTATAACGATTTCTACTGAGAAGGGCAAAACATATTCTTTCCCAATCCAAATAGAAATAAACGGTTCAATCGTTACAATAAATCCAACTCCAATTAGGGAGTATAGCGTTTCAAAGAAGAAATTTATTCTCTTAAATATTTCATTTTTCTTTTCAATATTTTCATTGGCGCATATATTTCCAACACCTGCAACTATTGCGTTCATAAACATTACTGTTGTAGCTTGGCATATCTGAATAATCATTGCATAGTTAGAATATATTCCAACTAAAATTGTGCTTACAAAGGCAGACATTATGATATTGTCCGTACCATTTATTACTGCACCGGAAATTTTTATTGAGAAATTTGAAAACGCATTGTGAAAGATTTTCTTTTTTTCACTTTGAACTAGTTTCGCACAGTTGTTATTTAGGAACGGGAAAATTTTAACTGCCTTATATCTAATCGCAAAATTTTGTGATACTGAAATTATGATTTCAACCAGTAAATATACAATATATGAATGTGCGAAGATGAGGAAGAAGATTTCCAATGCCGTTTTGACTATAGAAAAGAGCATTTGAATGTTCGTTGCAATATAGTTCTTTTGGTAAGCTCCTACCAAAGAAGTGTACTGCGCAAAGAAATATGAGCAAGAAGAATTTATTAAATAAAGAACATAAACCAATCGAATATTGGCCGTACCCGGAACGTCGGTTATGATATAATCCAAAAAAGGAACCAGGCAAATTCCAAGCACAAATATTGCTGTGCCGATGCAAGCATAAATTGTTCGATAAAAATGTAATAGCGAATTGACTTTATCTGTGTCATTATCTGCAATTGGTTTATACATATCATATATTATTACACTACCAATACCGAGTTCTGATAGTGATAATATAGAAAGTATATTTGAAAAAACACCATTTAGCCCCAAATATTCTTTTCCCAGTGTATAAATAAATACAGTACGCAAGGCAAATTTTAAAATGATATTTACGAGTTGAAATGCACTTGCTGATAAGACATTTCTTCCTGCATTTTTAGTTCTTGAATCCATATGGTCAGCATCCTATAATCCGATTTAAATAAGCAATCCACTGCAGCGATATATTCTCTATGCAATGTGTTCCCCGGATTGCTTTTGCATTTTTTCCTAACATTTCTTTTTTAACTGGATTTTCAATCAATTCACAAAGTTTATCTGCCAAGTCATAACTGCTTCCATTTAAGGTTAGTCGTCCATTCACATTATCTTGAATTAATTCTCGAGGTCCGCCACCACCGCAATCAGTACTGACTACGGGGAACCCCATTGCCATGGCTTCCATTAACGCATTTGGCATTCCTTCGAATAGCGAAGATAAAACGTAAATATCAGAATGCTGAATCTTTTTGTGCACATTTAATGTGAATCCGGGCATTTCAACATATTTATTCAAATCCAGTTCTGATATTTTTGCCTGTATTTTTTCGCATTCTGACCCTTTACCGTAAATTTTTAATTTGTAATTTGGGTGCTTTTTGTGGACAATGTTAAAGGCATCAATTAGCATTTCATAATTCTTTTGTTTTTCCATTCGCCCAGTAGCAACAATTTCCGGGATAATTGGTTCTTCTCTGCTTGGTAATTCTTCTAATACAGGATTTGGTATTACAATAGATTTACGTTGAATGTTTTTCGAGTAATATTCCTGTTCCTCACGGGTTTGAAACACATACCCATCTGCTCTCCAATATGTCAATTTCCTTAAAATCTTTGATTCTTTTGAAATATTGTCATGGCGAGGATCATTTGCTTCGACTATCACCACCTTCTTATTACATAAGAAGCGTATAAGGGAAACAACAAAATTGGAATAGATTCCCATTCCGACAACAACGTCTATATCATTTTTACACATGAACATCCGAATACGGTATACGTCTTTTAGTAAACAGCCCGACATAATCTGAATCCGTCTGACACTATTTTGCAGTGGATATTCATTATTTTTTTTGTGCCGCTTATAAGACAAACATCTATATTATTGCTTTTTGACAATTCATTTACTAAGTTGACTGTCCGCCTTTCTAGCCCACCATCGCAAATAGATTCTATGGCAAATGCCACACGCTTTTTTTCGCTCATCGCTGCTTTCCTCTATCAATCCATTTCACAAAATCGAACTGATCCATTGTCCGCCGGATTGAAACCGGCGATACAAATTTTGTCATTGTTCCCACATAGTCCTGCTTTTCAAACCCTCGGATATAAAAAGCCGACTGTATTTCCGGGTGCGGCACATGTGTGAACACGACCTTATGCTCAAACGGCAGCGCATCAAAATCCAGCAGGTCCTGCTCAGTACAGCCGTTGCGGTCATTCATGATGCAGTATACCCCCCCCCGAATATTTTTGAGCCGTTCCTTACGGACGTTCCACTTTTCCTGAGCCTGTGCTACGCTGTCATAATGCACCAAATGCAGCGTCAGATCACCAAGTTTAGCCAATGGGTACGAATATCCCTGCTGTTGTACTTCCTGCATTGGCAGGTCCATATATGCTGCAGGGTTTTTCAAAAATTTGATGTAATCGGACGCCGAGAAAAACATATTAACTGTCGGCGAATTGAACTGCTTGTGCATATCGTGGCAGAGCATACCGCCTGTGCAGTCGCTGGCAAAAATTGCAAAGTTGTTTTTCTCCTGTTCCGTCCACGCGCCCCAACGTTTCTTATTGATAAATTTGTCACGCAAACTGCAGCGTAATGCTCTATACGCATCTTTTACAGGATTACTTCCCATTATGCCTTACCCCTTTTACGATGTTCCACAGCTTCAGCCAGTATGTTTTCCAGTTTGTCCACTTGCGTCTGTTTGCTGCAATTTGCCTTTGCAAAGTCCCTGCTTGCCGTGGCAAGACCCGCGTAGTTTTCTTCCGCTGTGACATAACGCAGCGCAGCGGCGATTTCCTGCGGAGTATCAGCAATTTTTCCGCCAGGAAGGTAGCAATCTATGCCCACATCCGTAGACACCCATGAGCAGCCTGCGGCCATGCCCTCGATCAAACTGACCGGGAACATCTCGCTGATGCTTGTCAACAAATAGACCTGCGATTGCTTTACAAGCCGAATTGTCTCTTCACGGGGAATCGCCGCCAAAATCTCTACATCTCGCTGACCGTAGGTCTGTTCTAACTCTGCTTTACGCTTTTTCAAAAGCTTATAGTAATCGTTAGCGGCACTTCCAATCAGCACAAGCCTGTACTCCGGCAATTGTGCAACATAAAATGCTTCCAATGCTTTTATTTGGTCTTTTCTTTTACAATATGTACCGACGTTAATGATTTGTTTTTCTTTTTTAACGTCGTCTGCAAAGAAAGCATCATCCACCGCATTGTAAAGAACCTTTTGGTCTTTCACACCGTGCCTTTCAAAATATTGCGTAGCAAAGTCTTTTTCATGCAGCTGGATAACCGCTTCATAGCGGCGGATATGTTCCCAATTTCGCGCAAAAAGCGGCGGCCAGCGTAAGTCACCCCACACCTTGCGCGCAAGACCATAAGCGCTTTTGTCCTTGAAGGTCGACCAGCGGAAATCATGGATGCCATGCGTCATCATAACCATCGCACAGTCCAACTGCCCGGCCAGAGGGATGGCCCAGTCTGTGCACCAGCTTTCGGGGCAGACCGTCATGATAACATCTACTTTGGCAGCGTACTCCGCCAGAAGTGTTTGATAGGCTGCTTTATCCCCATGGTGAATCATTGTGTCTGTATACGCATGAAAACGGCGGATATGTACCCCGTTGTGATTTTCTTCTTCCGGAACATCTTTGTCTGGAAGGAAGCCAGTCAGAACGGTCACATCATGACCGCGCGCCGCCAGTCCCTCAGCCTGATATTGTGTTACATTTTGCACGCCGTCTACAGCCGGCCAATAAGTAAAGGCGGAAATCAAAATTTTCATTTTCATTGTTCCTATGTTTAACTTTTAACCGTACAGCTTTTCATATTCTTTTAACGCATAACGGTCTGTCATACTTGCAATATGGTCACAGATGTTGCGCATCAGGCAAATGTCCCGCTCTTTGTCATACTTTCCTTCACTGCGGGCTTCAATCTCTTTATCAAACATTGTCCGTACAGCCCCAATACCGTCTTTTTCTGCTTTCAGCAATTCTTCCTCTTGGCCAATGTCCTTAAGGAATCGAATGATTACACTGGTTGGCAGCTGCTGAGGATGGCTGGAGTATGCCTCAAAGAGCTTTTTAATAATGTACTGTCCTTTAGCATTCATGCACTCTACTTCTTTGGAGTGGTGAATATGTGTGCGGATCGTACTGGGATACCCACGAAGCGACGCTTGGATTCCTTTATCTGTCTGGCTGAATACTTGGTAGCCGATAGCTTTTTCGATAACAATGTTATTGCTGCCCGGCATCGGCTTGTGGCAGTTGTTTTGGAAAAAGAGATATGCATTGCCGCGTTTATATTTAGAATCATCGAGCACATAGTGTTCCCATAAATATTGTAAGTTCTGACGAGAAGCCAAAACAAGACGAGTCACAAGAGCATCTACAACTGTATGGGACAGAGTTGCAAGAACCTTTTTGTCAACACGGGATTGTGCCGCAACATACTCAAAACTCTTTTTGATTTTCTCCAATTCTGCGCTTTCTTCATCATTCAAGAAAGGCTCCAACTGATTTTGAATCGCAGAGCAAACGCCTTTAGGCGTCATTGCACGACTATACAATGCGTCTTCCATATCGTGGTGCCATTGCGCAATCTCATCGGCTTCGCGCACTACAAAGGCTTCAAAAGACCATGCTTCGTGGATTCCATCACCATGGCACATGTACTTTTCAAAGCATTGCAAATAATCAGGGGCTTCCGACATGTTTTTGAACGTTCCCTTACGGTATTCCATATTGGAGTGATGCGCAATCCCCCACAGAGTATAGTTTGTTAGATTCAATCCAAAATCGCCGTAAGCGTCCTCCAACTTAGCCGTGACTCGGACGCCCTGCAGATTATGCTTGAATCCAAAAGAACCGGCGTATTCTCTATCCGAGATTTTACGGAAAGGAGATTCTGTAATACTGCCTTTATTATTGATTGGACTATTGAACGTCATGATTTCGTGGAGGCGCTGCTCTCCTGCGTGGCCAAATGGCGTGTGCCCCAGATCATGCGCAAGTGCAATAGCTTCTGTCAGATTTTCATCCAGGCGTAAAGCTTTGGCAATCGTCCGGGCAATTTGGGATACTTCCAACGTATGCGTCAGACGGTTACGGCAATGGTCGTCAGTTCCAGTAAGATAGATTTGCGTTTTGCCGGCCATACGGCGGAACGCACTGCTGTACAGAACGCGATCACGGTCACGCATGAAATCGTTGCGGTATTCGTTTTCGATTTTCTTTTCAGCCCCCATGCGGTTGAGATACTCTTCTGGCGCAGAGAACTCATACTCATCGGGCAGTCTGCGTCTGTAGGAACTTTTGCTTGCGTTCCCCATTTGGTTCACACTCCTTTTCAGTAACTGTTTAAAAGTACCTTCAATTTACATTCCAAATTGCACACAAATGTTCCACAGTTCATGTCAGAATCAAACAGTAATCGTAGTTTTGTTCGTGGATTATGCTGATAACTCGCTATTTCAGATAGTAATTGTTCTTTTCCTATAGGCATTTTGTCGCTACATTTTTCAAGCAATTCCTTTGCCAAAGTAGACTGAACATTACGCCTATTAAACACGTAGTTCCACTCAGTCTGGAATCTTTTCTTTAAGCCATTGCCACCTGAGGTAACGCTACTACTATGCCTGATATGAAGAATATTTTTCTGACTGTCTAAAATAACAGTTCCACATGAATAGGCGCAGGCCGCGACTAGGAAATCATGGTCTGACATTTGATTCTGTGGGTAATTTAGTTTTGAGAATTTTTGCGCAAGTTCTTTACATGTCCTTGAAAACAGAAATGTACATCCAGCAAAACGATTTCTAGTAAATAAACTTCCTAGGGTATTGGGAATAGATGATATATCTTTGGCGTCAATCTCTTGCAAGTTTGAATCTACGATTTCTAAGCTCCCTACATATAAGCAAATAGGTTTTTCTGCGTTTTCAAGACATTCAACAGCTCTAGAGATTTTTTCCTCTTTCCATAAATCATCTTGATCGGCAAATCCGTAATAATCCGCGTCTATCGCAAAGTCGAGTAAACGTAAGAAACTCTTTCGATAGCCAATGTTTTCGCCCTCGAAAAGAGCAATCCTATCTGGATACTTCTTTTGCTGCATTTTGATTATGGAAATCGTATCATCTTTCGAGCCGTCATCCCGAATTGTTAGATGTATATCAACATTTTTTTGTTGCACGATTGATTTTATCTGTGCCTCAACAAATTTTTCCCCGTTATAGGTAGACATCAATATTTCAACTTTACGCATTTGCTCTCCTAAAAATTGGCTACTGCAACGGCTTAGTCTTGTCTTTCCGTTGTAGTTTTATTTCCACGCATCATGTGGTTCAAATTTCCATTCTTCCGGGAATTTTATGTTGTCCAAGGACACGGAGTTTGTTCCGTTTATAATGACTTCTGGTGTCGTATAGGGAATAATCGTTTTCCCCGTTATCAAATTCCTTGCCAAGGGAATTCTCTCGAAGGGGAATCCCATCAGCTTACAAAGCGTAACATCAAATGCAGCCGGGTCTTCGCTGGCAATTACCGCGCCCAACATTTTAGGTGACGGACTGACAGGTCCGTTTCTTTCACCTGCTATAATCATGTCTCCAAAATTCAGCATCTGACGCTGCGGGTCAGTATGCAATACGCCATCTTTGTCAGCGTATCGAACGATATAATTTAAATCGCAAATTGTGCGCCAAATCGTATCGTTGCCATACCAGCTTCCGATATAATACGTATCTTTACCAAATTTTCTAGCTAAAACAAGGGAAACGCCATAAACATAGCGCAGAATCGTTGCATATCCATACTTTCCTGCATTTTCAGCGCGAATCTTGCGCGTCAGCGCGTCGTCGGCAACACGTTTCAAGAAGCTTTTATGCTGATACGCGTCACCACGCTCCTCTACTGAACCGGCAGAGCGATGGGGCAGACATGCCTTATTGTAGGTAATACCTACCATGTTCTTCATGGCTGCTGTAATTCCTGCCAGGCGGTGCGTTTTAGGCTTGCATAAATTGATGACTACATCTGCCTGCAAAATGTCGCGATTGATTTCATAATCATGTACAGCATCATGGTGAAAAGCAGCCGTGTCTGCTTTATCGTAATCACTGACCTGATAAATGCCGTTTGAGTTGGAACCCATATGCTGGGATTTGGCTCCCATATGAACAACGATTCCCTGGGTATCGTTATATTTCTTGTCCACAATCACCTTATTGGCGTTGAATTTAGACTGATACTGGCGGAAGTCCTCGAGTTCTACCATTATGCCCCAGCCCTTATAGAAATCAATCACTTTTGGCAGGTTACTCTTTTTTAGCAGTGCATCAAAATCGCATCCCTGCATAGGTGCGTCACCAATCATTAGTCGGCCTGATCCATTAAGCGCAATAATACAGTAGTCGCAAATTGCACGAATGCATGCGGGATTTGTAATCAGGCATTCAAACGCATTTTCGGACGCATGCTTATTTTCATTCACATGCATAACAAGATTCGGCTTAATGACAACAAAATCGCCAGGCTTAATATAAGCCCCCAGCGGATTCCACTGCTCCGTGCCATGGTGTTTCTCATCCAAGCCCATATCGGCAAGGCAGTTTCGCACCAGTTCGTAAGCATTGTTTGGCTTTGTGCTAATTTCCTTGCTGCCAAACGGATATTCCGGGTAGCATTTGTCAGGATTGAAGTTATCATCTGGGAGAGGGTAATGTATACCATTCATGTGCTCTATAACAACTTTAGACATTACATACTCCTTTCTCAGGCAGTTCAAATTTGCTCCCCATCATAAAGTCAAATTCATCCGGGTCAAACTTCATATATCCGCTGCCATCAAAGAACGTGATTTCGCCAAACAGAATTTTTCCATCTTGATCATACAGATCAATGCGGGCATGCGGAAACGGCGCGGCTAATTTTTCCGCCACCGCTTTAAGCTGCTCGTAATTTGCAGGTTTTTCCAGCGTCCGCTCCAAAGGTTTTTCGTCCAAGCGTGTGTACGGCAGGAGTTCAAAGTCGGGCGAAAATATACCAAACCCTGATCTTTGACCAAGCTTTCGATCCGCTATTCAATACACATAGGCAAGCTTACCATTGAAGTAAAAGAACTTATAGTCAATCAAACCACCTTTTTCCGGGTCCGACGGAATATACCTTTCGGCTACGATTCTATTTTTTCCACAATCGTAAACCCATTCACGCCCAGGATGCTTTCCGGATGCTGGCTTTACCCAATCACGCATAGTATCTACTGCTCTTGGAATATCCAGGGTCGATTTATCCTTACAGATAATTACACCGTTTCCGCCACCGCCCAGAGTATCTTTTAAAACAAACTGGTTTGGAAGTGTATCAAAATCAATTTCATCTGGGCTGTTGTATACACCTATGCACTCATTCAAGGTATCCCCTAGCCCGCAGCTTTCCACATACTTACGCACTTCATATTTGTCAACACACTGTGCCATCAGTGGGTCACGGTAATAAAGTTTGTACCACTGCAGTTTTTCAGTATAACGCTGCGGATTTTTCAGATTCAGTTTTCGGCCCATTTTGATCCAATATTGAATTTCCAGCATGGTTTTATCCGGAACAAAACTTAGAGCTTTCATGATATTGATACGAACAGCTCGGCTTTTGATTATTTTTTTGTAATCCATTTCTCTGTCTCCATAGCCGCTTGAATTTCTTCCCAATAGGCCTGCACGACCAGTCTGCGGTCAAACTCACGTTCCATCTTGGCTCGGCCTGCAAGGCCCATGGCTTTGCGTTGCTGCGGCGTCATCTGCATAAATTTCTCCAGTGCTTCAATCAGCGCCTGCTCATCTTTAATGGGGATGAGGAAGCCGGTCACACCGTCTTCCACTGTTTCGCGGCATCCCGAACGGTCTGTGGCAATGATAGGCCGCGCACTGGCCGCACCTTCCAGCAGGACGTTGCTCATGCCCTCCGGGTAATAAGAAGGATGTACGATGCAGGCAGCCTGTTTCAGAAACGACGTCATATCTTTTTGTTGGCCATGGTAAACGATATAGCCCGCGGCCTGGGCCTCTTTTAAAATTTGTATGTAGCGTTCATCATCGCAGCCGCCGCATATATGAAACACCGTGTTGGGGTACTTTTCGTGGACTGCTTTTGCTGCTGCCAGATACAGGTCTATTCCCTTTTCCTTTAGGATTCTTGACGTGTACTGAAAGTGAATCGTGTCCCCTTCCGGATATTCAAAAGCAGGATGTGCATCAAGGTCTACCCCCGATCCGGGCAGCAACCGAACTTTTGCACGCTTTGGCATCATGCGGTGGTTCTCGAAGAATGCCTGATTTTCACTGTTCTGGAAGAAGATGCAGTTGGCCCCGGCCACACCGACCTTGTACAAGCGCGTTGTCAATTTCTGCAAGGGACCCGGGTTTTCTACGGGGGTACCTAAGCCCGTTACATTTGGCAGGTATGGAATCTTTAACTGTTGACACACCATACCGCCATAAACGTTAGGTTTAATATTGTAAGAAAGTACTACATCGGGCCTTTCAGTTTTCAGAATCTTTTTATATGTGTTCATCAGCTGCAAGTCTGAAAAAGGATTTGTTCCGTGGCGACCAGTTTCTACACCGATCAGGCTTGCCCCCATAGCTTTCAGCTTATCCTGATGCTTCAACAGCTGACCGACAACTACTACTTCAAAATTTTCACTTATCAACTTCTCAATAATCGCACTGCGTAAATTGAACGCATAGGTCGTATCATTAATCAGCATTACAGCTTTTTTCATTAGACGGATCCTTTCTTCAACCTTCTATCCCCATAGCAGTGGTCTGCCCCTCACTGACACCCTCCGTACTTTCTGGCGTAAACAAAATTTTTACTGTAGCAAACATGATTTTCAAATCCTCGATAATGCTCGGATGGGCTATGTACATCAGATCCATCGTCAGCTTATCATACGGCGTTGTGTTGTACTTGCCGTAAACCTGCGCATAGCCGGTCAGACCAGCCTTGGCCTGCAGGCGCAGAGCGAATTCCGGCATTTCTTCACAGTATTGGGCTGCAATTTCAGGACGCTCTGGACGAGGCCCCACAATGCTTAACTCGCCTCGTAGTATATTGATAAGCTGCGGCAATTCATCCACGCGGCAGGCGCGAATCACTTTGCCTACAGGCGTGATACGGTCATCGTGCTCACCGCTGGAAAGACGGGCCACACCGTCTTTTTCGGCATCAACGCGCATGCTGCGGAATTTCAAAATACCGAATTCTTTTCCATCCTTGGTCAAACGAGTCTGCTTGTAAAACACAGGTCCGTGATCCGTTGCCTTAATGGCAATGGCCGTCACCAAAAAGATCGGGCTCAAAATAATCAGTGCAGCAGCAGAAATCACAATATCCAGCAGACGCTTTATAAAAAGGTACTCCGGCTGCGGATTGTATCGGCCCACACGGAGCATCGGCAGATGGAACATGTGCATGTGGTGCGCACCGGACATGATCGTGTCACCAATGCGGGGAATCACAAACATGGTGATATTGTTTTCGACGCAATACTTCAAAATAATGTTGCGGTCATGGCTGTGGACGCCGCTGATAAACACCGTGTTGATGCCGTCCAACATAGACAAATTTTCAATACACTCTGCTGCCGTGGCCGTCGCTACGACCTTGTACTTGCCATCCAAGCCATACTGGCCGATCAGCTTTTCCAGACCTTGGCGCGTGTCATAGATTACAGCAGTAGCCTGCGGCGGGAAGGTCTTAAAGTATGCGTGGTGTGCGCTGCGAGCCCAGACTGCCGCCAGAACCAGCTGTCCAACCAATGCTGCTACACCCGGCAGGATGTTGGGCAGATGCTTGCTCAGCAACCAGATAACGACGTACATAATAAAGTCGCTGACTGCCGCCGCCAGAAACTGCGCATAGACGATTTCGGATATGCGGTACATCGACATTAGAAATGCGTCGTACACGCGACCAAACATGATGAAAAGCACAAAGAACAGTGCCACCACCAAGTAATCACCTTTTGCGTAAAACGGCGATGCAATGTGTTTTGCATAGTACAAATACCAGCACAGTGCAAACGGTATTGTCACCAGCACTGCATCCATGATTTTTACAAGCCGCAAAATCAGGTCGTGTCTAAACCTCGTCATGATTTCTCCTCAATCTTTTCAGCATGCTTTACCTGCCGTACCCTCATCCAGCAGTTTCCGCAATTTATTTGTCTGTTCGGCGCTTAGCCGGGGTGATTGCTTGCGCAGCAGGACCTTTTGGTCGTACAGCCAACGGCCCAGCCAGATGCCGTCCGCTGTTTTATATTTGGCCGGGATTTGTAGATTGCCGTGCATTTGCAGATAATCCCACGCTAAACTGTACTTATGCTGCCACGGGTCAGGCTTTTCCCACTGCATACCGATCTTTTCCAGCAAGGTAACCCTCGTCGGCGTCAGTTTGCAATTGCCATTGTTCGGGCTCTTGTAGGCATACTGCTGACGGGCCACCCACTTGCCCAAAGCTATACCGTCAGGGGTTGTATAGCCGATGGGCACATTCAGGCTGCCGTTTTCCTCAAAATACAATTTGGCCGCTTCGTAAGCCTCGTTCCACTTGAAGTCGAAGTTGCTTTGCTCCCAAAGAATTCCAATGCTTTCCAGCCGTTCGGCCTTTTCAGGCTGTAACATTCCGTTGGCATAAGTTTGTTTCTGGTTTCTGACCCAGACCCCCAAACGCAGCCCTTCCTTTGTGGTGTAGGACACAGGCACAACTAAATTGCCGTGGTCAGCATAATACTTTGCCGCAGCGGCAAAGCCCTGCTCCCACCTTTCGCTGAAAGCGTCCCAGACCATGCCAATGCTCTCCAGTTGGCTCATCTTCTCCGCGTCCAGCCTGCCAGCGGCTTTTTCAGTGCGCTTGTTGGAAATCCAGTTTCCCAGCGGGAACTCATCTTTTGTTTTCCATTCTACAGGCACCATGAGGTTGCCGTGCTTGACGTAATATTGCGTGGCTTCTTCATAGCCTTTTGTCCAGGCCAAGTCGCTGTAGTTATCCCAGCGCATGCCTATACTGTCCAAGCGTTCAATCTGCTGCTGAGTCAGGCTCCCGGCACGCTTGCCGCTGCGAACCTGCCGCTGAATTTGCAGCCATGCGCCAAGGCTCAAACCCATGGGCGTCTTGTAGCGCCGCGGAATGTCCAGGTTGCCGTGTTCGGCATAGTAAATGCTAGCCTCGGAAAAATAGTGATCCCAGGTCGATGACAGACTGCTTTGCAACTGTTCAAACAGCACGCGGCAGTCATGGACCTGCTCCACAACCTCAAAACGGTCAGTCACGACCTTATCACTCTCACCGTTGGCGTAGAGACGTTGCACGGCGGCAGTCATCTCGTTTTGCAGGCCGCTGATGCTGGACAGCCCCTCAAAGTTATTGACGACATCCAAAACAAGCGGCGTCGCGCTATCCCCTGCTGTCAGAGCGCGGCCAATCTGCTGTTTGTAGATAATAGGTGAAATCGTCGGGCGGAACAGAATAACACCCGAGATACCCTCAACATGGACACCCTCGTTGAGCATGTCAATGCAGAACAGCAGCTTTAAGTGCTTGCTGTTGTCTGCTTTAAAGGCCGCAAAGGCTTTGTCTGTGGCGGGATCATCCGACAGTGCTTTGTAAACGGTTGGCTCGGTATCAATAGCCGCAAACCATTCCTGCACATGGGAAATCATCTCGTCCATGTGTTCCTTGCCCGAGCAGAACACGATGTACTTGCCGCTTTTATTGGTGATGTGGCGGGCAAAGACCTTGTCCAGTCCGTCCGCCTGCTCCAAGGCACGCTTTAGGGCGTCCAAATATTTCTGGTTCACATCCTGAATGCCCGGACTGCGCAGATTGTCAACGCGCGACTGATACCGCGCTAAATCCTGCTGATACTTGAACACGGTGGTCACATATTTCGGGGCAGGCAAAATACCCCGGACGATTGCCTCGCCCAGGGTCATTTCAGATGCAACATGGCCATTGAACAGTTCCTCGGCCATGTCGCGGTTATTATCGAGGTAACGCACATTGGTGGCGGTCAGGCCCAGCAGTTTTGCATGAGGGCAGAGCGCCAACAGCTTTTGTGTACTCTCGCCCCAGAATTCTGCGCCTATTCGATGAAATTCATCCAGTATAATGTAGGTGGAGTTCTGTTCGGCTATCTGGTCAAGCTGCTCCGGTGTACTGCACATCAGCTTGGCATACGTATAAAAGCGTACATTTTGAAGTGGGAAGTCCTGGTCTTGGCGCAGTAAGCTCTCCCGCTGAGTCTTGAAGATGTACTCACTGGGTGAAAGCCAGATAATCACCTCATGGGGGTGGTCCTCAATGAGCTTGAACGCGATATAGCTCTTACCCGTGCCGGTGGGGTGAACAATAGCAGCTTTGCCGTACTTGTCCATCATCTCGCACGCGGCCACGTAAGCATGCGCATTATGCTCATACAGATCCAGTGCCATATTGCCCACCTCACTTCCTCGCAAGGTGTCTTCCATTTTTATAATGGAAAACTTATACCATAAAACAGCGAAGATAGGTGGTTATTGCAACAACTGCCCCTTTGACTGACCATCAATTACTGGAAAATGCGGTTCATCTCATCCTGCTTCCACTCCCAGCAGGTATGCACATAACGCTTTAATGTAATGTCAGAGCTGGCATGCCCCAACAGCTCACTCAATGTTTTTATGTTGCAACCTGCTTGCAGGCAGGTCGTTGCAAAAGTATGTCTCAGAGCATGCGGATTCACTACCGTGACGCCAGCACTTTTTAAATAGCAGCGCAAGCTTTTCCGGTAGCAACGAGGCTCAACAGGTTTGGATTCATTGCCCGACAAAAACCAGGCTTTGCAGCTTTCTTTCTGCTGCAACTGCTTCAGCATACCCCAAATGCCGTGAGGAATCGGGATTTTTCTCTCGGAGCTTCGCGTTTTTGGCGACTGAATGACAACCCTCGTTTGGCCTGCACCCACATAAATTCGTTTTACTGTCCGTTCAATGGATAAAATGCCATGTTCTAAATCAAAGTTAGCCCACTGTAGACCACAGACTTCACCTATGCGCAGTCCCATCTGCATCATGAGCAGTGCACCAAGTTTCCGAGTAGTTGGGGCAAATTCAACATAGCTCTGCAAGCATTGCTGTTCAGATTTGCTGAGCGTAGCAGGCGTAGCCATAGATGCTTTTGCCATCTTAACGTCAATCTTAAGTGACCGCATAAGGTGCAAGTGTGCTGCATATCGGCAAATGCGGCGTACAAGCACAAGACATTCGCGCGCCATAGTAGCCCCTAATGGCTTGTGGCTGTTGTCTGTTGGCGTGATAATCTCAAGCAATGATCGTTCTAAGGTATATTCATCCAACTCTTGCACACGATAGTCGCCAAGTACAGGAAGAATGTAATGCTCCAAAGTATACTGATAGTGTGTAATTGTCGACGCTTTGACCCCTAAAGAAATGGAGCCTTCCCAATTATGAGAAAGCTCCTTAAATGTTGGATTCTGTTCCGACAGTGCGCAGGCTCTGACCTCGGCCTTGCGCATTGTCATTTTCTTTTTTACTTCGGTGTAACTGTGTCCGTATACATATCCCCAAATTGCTGTTCGATCAGGCTTGCGGCCTTTGATATATCGACCCTCCCAACGACCATCTTTACGCTTACGAATGTTCTCTCCTCGTCTTGCCATGTGAAACTTCCCCCATACTAAGCCGTGATTTGATAACGATTGTCACATATTGGTTGCTTTGCTGACAAAAAAATCTTGTATATCTAGTGAAATTGACAATTTCAAATCCGGTATAATTAAATATTACATGATCTGTTGAAAAATGTCGGCTTATGTGTTATTATACTATAAATGAGTTATACATATATAAACAAAAAGCGAGGTATCCTCCATTATAAAAATGGAGGATACCTCGCTATAATTTTAAGTGGCAGTTTTATCACCGCTTGGCAAAAGACACCGTCAATCGGTCCATCGCCTGCTCATAAGTATGTCCGCGCTCATAGCGAACTACGTTTTGACACTTTACCTTAAATGTACGTCAATGTCTGCGGCAGAATGCTTGTCTGCCAGACCGCCGAGGTATCTTGTCGCAAAGGCCGGCGGTAATATCGAAGCCATATCACGTTTGACAACAATGCTATAATTTCACCAACAATATGCAGTCATTACAGCCAAAACTTAGCTTTTAACTCACTAATTTCATCGTATGGGAAGCACTCTGCGTTGCCTCCACGCTGTTCCATAAATTCTACCATTTTTTGTGCTAAAGCTATCCCCTGTTGACTATGCAACTCCCCACCATTTACTTTTCTCGTAGCATTTGCCAGGTCTCTTACAACTCGCACCTGATCGTATATCTCCAGCTGCGAAATCAGCCTACCAACGCCAATGCTGTAATCTGATTCATTTTCATCATCTAGGTAGCCAAGCCTGTTATATAGGCTTTGTAACTGCCGCATAATGTTATCCGCGTTCAAATCCATTGGGACATAAATGCGAACATTATCATCTGGGAGAATACCACCGTCAGATACAGTTTTACCAGTAAGAGCTTTTTCGCTTTCCTGCTTTGTTTCATAGGGTACTTTTGCCGCCAGCGATAACTCATTGATGTAGAGTACGTTCTCTGGGATCGGATGGATGTCTAACTTGTGATGCATTGTGGTTTGCCTCTAAGCGCTATTTAGCTTTATTAAGCGTCAAAAACTGATAATTCACAACAAGTTTTTGTTGCTCACTCTGCGTTTACTCCAACCGAGGCTCTTTGCCCAGGCAAGGGTCTCCACTTTATCACGATATGGATATGACGAGTTATCATCTTCATCTGCTATATAATTTTTACGAGCATCACGATTGATACATCTCAGGAATGCGGCATACCCATGAATATTGCCGACATCATCAAATAGAGGTAAGCCATCCTGCGCAATACAGACAGGGCGATGCTTGCTGTGAAGCTGCAACTTTGCTTCTTCCCATTCCTCTGCCGTGAGCCGATCCGATTGGATAAGATCCTCTACATTATCGCTGGCAGTGATTTGCACATGCCAATCGTCGCCGAAGTCATAGTTGTAATAAAGCATATCTGTAAAAGGGTGAACGTGCGGCTGCACGATGGGACTGTCTGAAATGGCACAGCGCGCAACTTCATCACATAGCTCGTTGTTCATAAATTCAGAAAAATGCATAGGTGTGCCAAGATCAGGCTTTATACCGCTTTTCTGTGGGCGAAGTACTTCACCAATCGGAAGTCTCTCAAGCAAAGAACGCACAGAAGCAGATGTATTAAACCACTGAATCGTATCAAAAGGCAAATCCGCAAATTGATAGGCCTCTTGATAAGTGACTTCTCGATTGCCATACTTTGTCTTGCGTTCTGTCTTAAGTGGTGCTACAGATTTGAGTTTGCTATATTCAGCCGCACTGATTTTCTCTATTGGGCCATGAGAAAATAAGCTTCTCATTATAACGCAAACCTCTTGACAGGTTATTTTCCCATTGATATAATAAATGCGAAATTAGTTTTCCCATTTCAATTATTACGACGCTCTTAGCTCTTGTCAATAACACATTTAGAGCAAACGTTCAAGGAAAACATCATCTAGGGAAAGGAGCACTAGCAATGAACTTCGGGGAAAAACTAAAAGACCTCCGCACACAGAAGGGGTGGTCTCAGGAGGAACTTGCGAAACAGATGGGCGTAACCCGCCGTACCATTGGCGGTTATGAGGCCGGTACCACCTATCCCCGCACTCGCGATATGTATGCAAAGCTGGCCGAGCTGCTTGAAACGGACGTCAATTATCTGATGACCGAAAATGAGGAGTTCATGACCGAGGTAGGCTCCTTCTATGGGCGGCGCGGTCAGGCTCAGGCCAGCGAGATTCTCAGCCAGACTCGTGAGCTATTCGCTGGCGGTTCTCTTTCGGAGGAAGATCAGAAGGCGTTTGCCATTGAAATGCAGCGGATCTTTATGGATTCCAAGAAGGTGGCACGTGAAAAGTTCACGCCGAAGAAATACCGGAAGAATGCCGAAGATAACGGCACCTGATCTTCTGCCAGAAAGTTGGTGAAAGAATGACACAACTTCAAACCTTTGACGATACTCAAAAACTGATTCAGAAATATGGTACCCGTGACCCTTTTGAATTGATCGATGCGCTGCCCAACACAAAGCTCTGGCCTGCCAGATCACTCGATGCGGATGGTCTGCGTGGCTTCGCTACGATTGTAAATCGTGTCCGATACATAGCCGTTAATCCTCACCTTCCCTACGAAGAGCAGCGTGTCATTGCCGGCCATGAACTTGGGCATATATTTGAACACTCAAACCACCTGCGGTGTCAGGCCATGCAGGATTTCGACATTTATCAGGCCACCGGCAGACTGGAAAGAGAGGCCAATTTCTTCGCCGCCGATCTGTTACTGGATGATGAGGAGGTGCTGGATCTGATTCACTCCGGCAACACCGACTTTTTCAGCGTTGCCAAAGAACTCTGCATTCCAGCGCCTTTTTTTGCGTTTAAGATGTACAGTCTGATCCGCCGGGGTGAGCACCTCCAACTGCCCGTTGATATCGACAACCGCTTCCTGCGGGCTAAGCACTGAGGATCGGAGGTGACCCACATGGCGATACCCAAACGAAACAAGATCGAGCGTGTCTATGTAAAGGTCGCCTCGGAGTTTGATTCAACCGGCTATATGCAGCCAACATCCATCACTTGGGCGGACGGAAGGACATTCCCTATCGAAACTGTCCGGGACTTCCGGCTGGCAGGAACCGCAGACAACGACTGCAATGGCGACTGTTTCACTGTCCTGATCCAAGGACATGAGAAGCACCTGTTCTTTGAACACATCGACCCTCGCTTCACTGGACGGCTTGGCCGCTGGTATGTGGAGCGAGCAACCTAATAGAAAGAGGGACACAGTATGCAGCGCACGTATCTGGCAATAGACCTCAAGTCATATTATGCCTCGGCAGAATGCGCCGCACGGCATCTCGATCCGCTGACTACCAATCTGGTTGTGGCCGATGCCAGCCGCACGGAGAAAACCATCTGCTTGGCTGTGTCCCCATCGCTGAAGTCCTACGGCATTCCTGGCCGAGCACGTCTCTTTGAGGTCGTGCAGCGTGTCAAAGAGGTCAACAACGGTCGTTTGCGAGATGCCATCCGGAACAAGACCGCTGTGTACAAAGATGGGGTTCCCTCTCTTGCGGCGGCGTCCTACGATGCCACCGCCCTTGCTGCGGATTCCTCTCTTGAAGTATCCTATCTGGTGGCACCGCCCCGGATGGCGTACTATGAGAAGGTGTCTCGGCAGATTTACGGTATCTATCTCAAGTACATTGCCCCGGAGGATATCGTGGTCTACTCCATCGATGAGGTGTTCATCGATGCCACCGCATACCTTACGCATTATAAAATGTCTGCCCACGACCTCGCCATGACCATGATCCGGGAGGTGCTGTACACCACCGGCATCACCGCCACCGCCGGGATCGGCACCAATCTATACCTGGCAAAGCTGGCAATGGACATCACTGCCAAGCACGCTGCCCCGGACAAGGACGGCGTCCGCATCGCAGAGCTTGACGAAGAATCCTTCCGGTATCTGCTCTGGGATCATAAGCCTCTCACGGACTTCTGGCAGACTGGCCCCGGCACCGTCCGCAGACTGGAAAAGCATGGTATCCATACGATGGGTGAGCTGGCAAGAGCCAGCATTCACTTTCCTGAGATACTATATAAGGAGTTCGGCATAGATGCTGAGATCCTTATCGACCACGCCTGGGGGCTGGAACCCTGCGGGATGAAGGAAATCAACGCCTATTGCCCGGAAACCAACAGCCTGTCCGAAGGTCAGGTTCTCTCCTGCCCTTATCCTTATGACAAGGCTCGAATCATCGTCCAGGAGATGACCGACAGTCTGGTATTCCAGCTTACGGACAAGGGACTGGTCACGGACAGCCTGACACTGGACATCGGCTACGACCGGGAGAACTGCGACAAGGGCATCTATCACGGTCCTGTCCACATCGATCACTACGGTCGCACTGTCCCGAAGGGTGCCCACGGCAGTACACGGCTGGATAACCCGACTAATCTCAGCAGCCAACTGATGGCTGCTACCACAGAACTGTTCGACCGCATTACCAATAGAAATCTAACTGTGCGGAGAATAACAATCGCAGCAAACCGTGTGGTCAAGGATCAGGGCATCTTACAAGTAGATCTGTTTACTGACACTAGCAAGCTGGTGCGGGAAAAATCCCTGCAGGCGACCATGCTCGGTATCAAGAAGAAGTTCGGAAAAAACGCTGTTCTGAAGGGCACCAACTATCTGGAAGGTGCCACTATGCGAGAACGGAACGGCCAGATAGGCGGTCATAAGGCAAAATAAAGCAACAAGGAGGATTCTATGGCAGACTTCAAGAATACCAAAGAAGGGCGAAACGTCGCACAGAAGTATGCGGACATCCTCCATCTCAGCCGCCCAGAGCCACCTGTAAAGCATCCCCGGATGGCACTCTCAAACCGGGCAAAGATATTCAGCCCCTTTGCTGCGCTGCGCGGCTTCGATGATGAAATTTCCAGCGAGGGAGCCAGCAAGCTGCTGGTGAAGAAGGCGGAACTCTCTGATGATGAGAAGAACGCTCTCTCCGACAAGCTCCTGCAGGTCAAAAAAGGCATGAAGGTCGTCGTGCGATACTTTGTGAAGGCCGCAGAAAGTACCGGCAAGTACATAAGTCTGACCGGCACAGTTGTTATAATCGACCCAGTTTATCGAGAGCTGAAAGTCATGAAGGACAGTGATAGAAAAGCTGTGGGCATTGAGAAAGAGCTTCCGGTCATCATTCCCTTCGATGACATTGCCGATCTTGCCGGTGAGGGCATCACTAGTATTGAGGACTACCTAGGGCTTGAAAAATATCCTGATGACATATAAATTCCCACATGACAAAGGAAGTGCAAAACGCCGTGAACTACTATTTCTGCGATGTCTGCCATTACTGCTTTGAGGCAGAGTCGCTACCCGACCGTTGCCCAGACTGCGGCAAAACGGTTTATCAGAACAGACCTGCCATTCGCCTGGCAACCGAAAAAGAAGTACAGGATCTTCTGCGGGCTAGGGATGAGGAATGGGAATAAACCAATTGACTGCCTTCTGTGGTATCCACGGGGGCAATTTTATTTCTATCACAAACTATACCTACGTCCCTATCACTTCGTCATCTTCTCTTTAACCTTTTTCGGCACGTCAATCAAGCCAAATCGGTAGAATATCCCATAAATGTAGGACACACCCCGGATATCCCCCAGCGCCTTGGGTCTGTCCACTACCTCTCCGATTTTACCGATATTGTGATACGCCAGCAGCACGGAACTCCAAGCAAGGCTCTTGCTGCCCTCTCTGCGGTCGATCCACAGCTCCTTGGTAAACTCATCTTCCCTGCCCTTCTTCAGCTTATAGGTAAAGGGCAAGCTGGACATCGTCTTGAACTTGTATTCCCGAAAAGCCACCACGCACTTCCAGAGGTTTTCTTCGCAGGGGTTCTTCTTCAGCGCAACCACAGCTCGGTAGTGGCGTTGCCTCTCTGCTCCGGTGCTGATATTGGCAGCGTCAGCGTCCTCCGGAAAGTACACGCCTTTCTCATACGGCAGATAAGAGGTCACTGAGGGACGGGACAACTGCAAGGCAGCCATGGTGGAAGTGACGGCAGTGGAGTAGCTTTGTGTTTCTCTGAAGGTATTGAAGGTCTGCCAGACGAGCTTTGCCGTGTCCGACTCGTAGACCCCGGCTGTGATGAGCAGTTTCCGAACCTTGATAGGGTTGAGAGACAGGGCGTCTGCGATGGTCTGCAATGACATCTCAGAATTATAAAGCACTACAGCAGCATCCAACTGTTCTTTCAGCTTTTTCCCTGCGCCGTACTCCGGCTTCCGCTTTTTCCGACCGCCTCCAGGCTTTCTGGCCTTATATGGTATTTTCTCACCCATGATTATTCATGCAGCTCCAGCGGCAGACCATCCGGATCGTGGAAGAAAGTCATCTTTTTGCCGGTATAACTATCCACACGGATCGGCTCGCATTCAATTCCAGCCTCTACCAGCTCATTCACTGTCTGTTCCACGCTATCAACGCAGAACGCAAGATGGCGTAGACCACAGGCCTCCGGACGATTCACGCGCTTCGCTGGATTCTCCTCAGCGAAAATTTCCAGCTCCGTGTGTTCATTAACACGAAGATCCAGCTTCCAGTCCTCGCGTTCCGGGCGGTAGTTTTCTCTGATGACAGAAAACCCCAGCTTGTTCACATAGAAGTTCTTTGCAGCTTCGTAGTCAGATACAATAATCGCAATATGATGAATTTTTGATAAGTTCAATTTGCTCACCATTTTCATTTCCGTCACAAACTATATATCGCGCTTAAAAATACGCCGCGCAAACTTCTGGCGTTTCAAAGTCTTAATCATGCTTTAGCCGGAGGTGCTTGACGCAGTCCGTTGCCTGCCATCCGCCACGTAGAGGCAGCATATCTGGATGGCGTAGCCATGTTTTGAGCATGGCTTAGTCATAATCACGCAAAAAACCTAGCTTCCAGCATCAGGCACAGGCAATGATAGATAGGCAAATGCAGTTCCTGAATCATATAGGTCTCGGTCTGCGGAGCCTTGATGCACACATCGCTCATATCCTTCAGTTTGCTGTCCTTTGCTCCCGTCAGTCCAATGACCTTCATTCCCTTAGCGTGTGCGGTTGTCGCCGCATACAGCACATTTTTACTGTTACCACTGGTGGAAATGCCAAGGAACACATCCCCCGATTTTCCGTAACCATTAACCTGCTGCGCGAAGCAGAGTAGTGGTTCACAGTCATTCATATAGGCCGTGGACAGGGCAGGATGACCATCCAGTGCAATTGCAGGAAGTGCACCCTGTAGATTTTCTGCCAAAACAGAACCAAGCTCCTGATTTTCTTCAACCAGCTTTTCTGCGAAATCTGCTTCAGGCTTACGAGGCAGTTTGAAACCCTTCATCAGTTCACCAACAATATGCTCCGCATCTGCTGCAGAACCACCATTGCCAGCCACAAGAAGCTTACCACCATTCTCATATGACTCTTCCAGCAAAAGGTATGCAGCAACAATATCATTCCTTGCCGATTCTAAAGAAGGGTATCGTTCTACCAACAAGTCGATATGTCTCATCAATCGGTTATCCAGTTCACGCATAGTCGTACTCCCCCTGTTATTTCAGGTACTGTTCTACAAAGTCCTTCAAAGACGATACCGTCACAGTCTGTCCGTAGGACTCGGAGCCAATCAAAGCAGTCTGACATCCGGCATTCTGACCCGCCTTGATATCATTTTCCCCATCGCCAATCATCCAAGATTGCGACAGATCAATGTTAAAGTCCCGTGCTGCATTCAGCAGCATTCCAGGTTTGGGTTTGCGGCAATCACAGTCAAACTTCAGTTCTGGGCGCTCCCCTTCATATCCTTTATGCGGATGGTGTGGGCAGAAGTAGATGGCATCCAAATAAGCTCCTTCTATTCCCAGAAGTGTCTCCATCTTATTGTGAATCACTTCGAGTTCTTCAAAGGACACTTCCCCACGGGCAATCACAGGCTGATTCGTAACAACGATTGCCAGATAATCGGAGGCGTTGATCATTTTGATTGCATCTGCAACGCCGTCCATCAACTCAAACTCGGCTATGTTCCGTAGGAAACCCACATATTTATTGATTGTACCGTCCCGATCAAGGAACACCGCTTTCTGCTTGTTCTTCAGATTCTTACCAGAAACACGACCAGTCTTGTAATCCTCGCATACAGAGTAATAGCGTTCAGGCGTACCCATGTCCTTCACATACTCAGGACTATCGTAGCAGAACATCTTTCCGGTTCCTGCCAACGGCTTAAGAAGCTGCCGATCCAGATCAACCTTGATGGGTTTTCCGTTCTCTCCCACAGTGCCAACCTTGTCCGCATCAATCCCAGAATGATCCAAAATGGTTGGATTGATAACATGAAGTCCAGCATTGACACGATTACGATAGTATTCCGGCCGTTCATCTTCCTTAGCCAGCCATTGCTCAACAGCCCCATTTTTATCAGCAATAATGAGTCCGCTATCGTAGGGATGGCTATTTGGATGCGTGAAAAGAGTAACCAAGCCTCCATGTTGCTTATGAAAGGCTACGAACCGATTGAAATCCACTTCGAACACCGCATCAGCATTCAGCAGCAGAAAATCTGAATCTAACTTATCCTTGATTTTGAAAAGTGCACCGGCATTACCCAGCGGTTCTTTCTCAAAATAGTATTCGATATGAAGACCGAAAGGCTTCCCTGTTGCCGGAGATACTCCTGAACCATTACCAAAATAGTCCATGATGATGTTTCCTAGATGAGAGACGGTCAAAATAATGTCTGTGAATCCTTGGTCGCGCAGACACTCCAACTCACGTTCCAGAACAGGCTTTCCTTCGATTTTTATCATCGGCTTGGGGATGTCACTGGCAACAGATGAGATCCGGGTGCCCCTGCCGCCTGCCATTATTACTGTTTTCAAATATTCAGTAGCCTCCTTTTAAGCATTCTAGTCACACTTATCACCACTATTGTACCCATATAAACAATCATCGGAGCCATTCTTACATAAATGGTACGTAGTCCCAATATGCTAAATACAACTTGTAGTATTGTTATGATAATAGGATGTACAACGTAAATATCTGCCGAGTATTCTCTACCAATTTTAGCTAAAAGCTTCTGCCTATTGGAGTTGGCTCCTTGTCGTCCTTGCCTTACTAACGTATACGCAAAAATTGAAACAGCTAAAAATGTTGTGCTTAAATAATGATCGCGCACCGCATTTTTCCCCATGGAAACCAAAATCATCCGTTCAGCAATTGTTGTAAACGAAAACAATACCATTGCTGAAGCAAGCCATTTTCTTCCAATTCTTTCGATGTGAGAATAACGGTCACGAATTATATTTCCTATGCTAAAATATGAGAGTCCTACGAAAAGAAAGTTTCGTACATAATAATACGGCACTTCATGTCCCAGAAAAACGAGTGAGTATTTTCCAAGTACTAAATCACCCAAAAGAAGTATCGGTGTACTGTAGTACAACACCTTCTTAGCATTCAGACGATCGATTAGAAATACTATAATCAATACATCTAAAATTGCGCTCAAATACCATAGATGCGGACCGACTTGATTATCGTTAAATAGGAAGAATTTCGCTAAAGCGTCGCTCGAAAAAGCTTCTAACACAAACACATGTACAGCTTGTTTTCCCTTTACCGCATTATACACAAATTTCCATACCAAAAAGATCACATTGGCTTTTATACCCAACAAGAAAATCTTTTTGATTTGATCCTTGCTTTTCCGACCGAGAACAACGTCAGCATGAAAGAAACCTGTAATCATAAAGAAAATCGGTACGGCAACCCTAGTCAAGGCTGTGAAGTACTCACCAACTTTTCCAGGAAAAGGGACGTGAATACATACTACTAAAAACGCACATATTGCCTTCAAAACATCCAAAGACGCTGCTCTGCTCTGCTCTGCTCTGCTCTGCTCTGCTCTGCTCTGCTCTGCTCTGCTCTCACGAGTCTCTTCCTTCTTTCGCATATTGTCAATTCCTTTTTTTATAAAATCTACGCATAGCCTTTTTGATTACGTCTGCAATAAAATCCCGCTCCATAAGCAGCACAAGAAAACCAATGGCGTAATTTATCCAGCTGTCAGCACAGCTTGCTACAACCATCAATAATAGAACTCCCAGTCTGAAAAAGTGCTTCTTATAATCCACATCCAAATGCATAATGCTATTCGCACCTTTTAATCGTGAAAAAAAGGTTGCCAAATAACCAACTGCTGTTGCAATTGCCGCGCCATATCCTCCCCATAATGGAATAAGTGCGAAATTCAAAACTATGTTTATTCCGGCTCCTACCATTGTGGTAACAAAAACAGCTTTCGTCTTTTTCGCCGCAGTAAAAACGGTTCCAAGGAACGAACTCAAACCACTAAAAATACTTGCATAAAGAAGAATTGGCACAAAGCGCCACGCCGAGAAGAAATCCTTCTGAAAAAGAATCAAGGCAAGAATCTTTACACCAAGTACAAGCCCCGTACAAACAATAAGATATGTATGCACCCACATATCGTATATTTGAGAGAAAAATCGTCTGCTCTTTTCACTTCCAAAATCATCAACTGCAGACATTTCCCAAGCACTTACCATTATTCCAGAAATAGTCGCCATAATTGATGGGATTTTATAAGAAACAGAATATATTCCCAACTCACTGAGTCCGCGAAATATATTCATAATATATCTGTCAGACGAATTACTAACCCACCAGCTTATTGAATTTGGCATAAGCGGAATAGAGTATTGCAACATTTCCTTGACATAGCCACGTTCGATTCGATTTGGCCACAACAAGTCCTTCCATGCCCTACAGCCGATAAACAGCACAACGATAGTTATCCAATAGGCGGCAATCATTGCCATGAGGTATCCCTTTATACCCAACCCCAGTTTTAGCAAGAACACAATATTGCATGATATAAGAGCAACTGTATTGCATACGCCGGCAATGGAATACATCCCCACTTTTTCGCTGCCTTTTGCATATTCCATTAGCAATGTATAGAGTGAATACCCTGCGAATCCAATCAAGAAATAGTATCTATATCCTTGTAGATTACCCGAATTGAAAAAGAGCATCGACCCCAATGCCACAAATGCAATTCCAATGAACTCTATCCAAAGTCCAATACTCAGCAACTGTCTTGAATCTTTACATTTATCAAGGCAAAACCGCATGACCGCCGTACTAATCATTAATGTTGCAAACGGATACAGTAGATTAATTGTTGTCGTCAATAGGTCAGATGTTGCGTACTCTGCCGTTGTTAAGACAGAGGTATATAACGGCACCATCAGAAAGACTAGCAGTTTTGATGAAAAATTACCAAGCATTAGAAGCAAAGTATTTTTTACAAGTTTCTTTTCCTCGCGCTTCATTTTTACAATTATATCCTTTTCCTTCCGATAATCTTGTTAACTTTATTGACCAATCTTTTTTTGTAGCCTTCGATTTTCCAAATCAAAATTGCGTTTTGGGCCTCTTTTTTAAACTTTTTCTGTTTAACTAATGTTCTTTTTAAAAATGTGCTACGCATCATCGGCCTATCAATTGGTCTTTGCAACTGCTGTTGCCGATTATTCAATGCGAATCTCAGGGGTACTTTTTCTAGAACCATGATTTCTTCCAAATCAGTTATCATATTCGCTGCTTTTTCATTATGTGGAATAATCAGCGAAATTCCTTTTGAAATCTCCGAACTTAATTCGGGTTTCTCTATCTCAATCCCCCAAAAATCACCAATAGTGATATCTCCTGCTCCACTTGGAGACGTATAGGGACAATGATAGCAGCTTTCTCGATCCATTACACCAATGCCAAATGCTGTAGTGTATATATTATCGGTCGATGATATTTCCTGCCCATTCTTCAATGACAATGTTGTAAATCTATGCGACAAATGTCCTTTTTCTATTTTTTTGTCTCTGAATCGAATACCGATAACTTCCGAATTGTTATCACGCCCGACCTCTTGCAAATATTTTGCAAACGCTTCCGGACTGGAAACACCGTGGCATACCAGCGCAACCAAAAATAGGTTCTCGTCTCCCAGTTTCCCCAAATACCGCTTAAGTCCGTCAACTTGACAAGGAGTTCCTGAAAAGAGCACCTTTTCGCCTTTATTCAAGTTCTGCTTAACCGCAGAATATGTGTCGCCAATGTCACTCTGGGTATATTTACTTCCGCGGAGCATCTCGGGATTCTCAAATTCAAATGTATCAATATGCTTTACACAAAGATTACTATCGTATGCTGCACCATAAAAGTGTGTAAATCCCTTTTTCTTACACATCTCCGAAATTGCAATAAAGGCAGCTCCCGATGTACTTAAACTTCGCACATTCTCATCCTTATGCCAACCGTAATAGCAGATGTCCCCTTGTTCTCTCTTCTGGTAGTTTCCAAAGGGGCATACTTTTTCGCACAGCCCACATTTTATACATTTATCATTATTTACGACTGGATATAGAAACCCTTCCTCATTTTTCCTCATTTGTATGCAATTATGAGGGCAAATCTGCTCACAGGCTGTACAGCCGCAGCATTCACTCTCCACGAGGCTGTTCAAATACATATTTCTGAAAACCACCTTCCGCTTAATATTTCCAGGATATGCATCCACTCATACTATTTATCCTGATTTACAATAGACCTGATATATTTCAGTGATTCCTGCTTCTTCCTGTTAATGATTGAAAATATTTCATCCCAATCTATTTCCTGATTAAAACTGTAATCTGTTCTGTTTAAATCGTCAATTCGACATTCTTGTAAATTAAAGTCATCAAGGAAATCAAGTACTCTTGTACCTGTTCGACTCACCGCATAGCTGCAAAACTTTTTCTTAAATATTGTTGAAAAAACCGTTGCATGAAAGGAATTTGTGATGACATATCTTGCGGAGTATATAGCATTTAAAAAATCTTCTACTCCTGCATCGTGGCATGATTCGATGTCAGCATCATCGTAATCAAACTCCCCAATATACAGTAGTTTTAATCCTCTACTTTGAGCAACCATTTTGGCAAAAGATAAGAGCTCAGGCATTGGTCTTAGCATATACAGAAGAATATAATCCTTTCCGTTAAACCGTGCACTCATCATACTTTCCCATTTGTCTGCGCCGAGAAGAAGTACTGGATCTACGTCTACTCGAACGTTTTTATCCAACAGTTCATCAAGCAGATATTTTCCTGTTTTTTCTCTAACGGACACTCCTTCAAAGTCCTTTAACTTTCGTTTATAATACTCGCATTCTTCTTTTGCTAGAGACGATACAGCAATACTTGCTGCATAGCTGTATTTTTTTATATTCAGTTTGGTCGAAAAATCTAAATAGAAAAGTTGATTAGGTTGAAATTGAGGATTCCAAATCTGATCGCTTCCACAGATAAACGTAATCCTTGATTTCTCATTCGACAATAATTCTTCAATTGTCCGATGTATTTCTACCACGATGTTTTTCTGATAGAATTCCCGAACTTTTCTTCGCTTTCTGCGGTTTTTAAAATCAGATACGGCTTTTCTAGCCTTCTTTTTTACGCCATCATACTTCGTGGGTATCAGATAGGTTTTCGCAAATCGTATGATATAGCTTTTGGGCCGCAGTTTTACAATGCTTGACCCCCCCCCGCATTCTTTTATTGACTGCTGAAGGGCAAAAGCCTGTAATGCCGAACCATAGTTATCTCCTATCATTGTTGCAATTTTAATCGCCATTATTTTCTCTCCTCAGCGCATTCTCAATAAACACTTTTGATTCGCTTATTTCGTGATATAGACTCGAACTGTCACATTTGCTCAAATCATAAAATGGAAACTCACCTTGCTTCTTCAGTTTTAATCCAGCTCGATCCAATAATGATATTGTTCTCTCTGGCGATTTCCCATTTGGAATATGTATTAATTTCTTCTCGAATATAACGCTGAAAGCTGTAGCATGAAAAGAGTTTGTACAAACACATGATGCATTTTGTATCAGCCATACAAACTCCTTCGGACCCACATTGTTTAGTCTCTTGCATCCACTATGCTTCTTAGACATTGTTGGATGTATATCATAGATTCTTAAATTATGCTCTTGCGCATACACTTTTGCAAAATTCAACAATTCTTCATTTTCCTGCAAAAAATACAACAGCACATAATTGGATTCAACAGTAACCGGTTTTGCTAATTCTCTCCATTCATCCTTTTTCAGTAAAAACACGGGATCTAAAACAACACGAACCTCTTTTTGAATCAATTCGGCTATTTTTGTTGCCGAACTAGGCTCTCTAACCGATATTTCTGAAAAATATGGTAGATTCGCTTTAATACTATCCTTCTGAACTTCCGTCAGCTGTAATGTCCCAAGACTAGCCGCATAGGATATCCGTCTAGTTTTGCATCCCCCAGCATAGTAAGCAGAACTATCGCCTGTAATATTATTATTCCAAATCTGATCACTACCGCAAATAACACAATCATGGTGATCTAGCCATATCACCAATTCCTTTTGTTCAGAAATAGCATCATTAACCTTTAGTTCTTCCTCTATAAATCTAGAAAAAACTCGACTTTGTTTTTTTCTTTTAAAGTATTGCAACGCCAACCGTACTCTACGTTTTGGCGGCACACCCTTTGTAAAAGGACTGATTGCATACTCAGCCCGAGCCCAATCCGGATAATATGGTGCAATCTCAGCATTCATATTATGATTTTGCAAATATGTCTTTAATGCATATGCTTGCAGAAGTGCTCCATAATTATGAGCGAATTGAAACGTTAAGATTGCAACATTCATAATCAATCTCCTTGTTTATTACCAATCAGTGGCAAATATGATATTCCAATTGCAAAGAAATACAAGATGGTTTCCTCAACGTCATACAACGGATTTCCTGTAATGCCATACATTAAAAAGTAAGCCTGTACATACAATGAAAATCGTATCCACGATGCGTCCATGACATTTCCTGTTCGATTGACCATTTGCGCTTGTTTCAGTGTTGCAACAAATCGTTTTGCAAAAAATCCCACAAACGCAATAAAACCAACAAGTCCTGTTTCGCACAATAATTGAAGATAGATACAATGTACATGTGTGTTTCGAAGTGTAAACATCTTCATGAAATTTGTCCATCCGATCCCTAATATGGGGTTAGCTATAAAATATCTAATCGCCTGTTCATGAAGCTGTGTTCGGCCAGCATCGTCAACCGAGCCTGACGTAATCAATTCTTGAAACGTCTCATAAATCTTCTTTATTCCATCACTACCTGTGAATTTTGCCAAAAATGCGAGTGCCATAAACATAGCGACGAGAAGTCCGGCAATCTTAAAAACTCGATATAGTTTTTCTCTTCCATATCCTTCCATAAAATAGACCAGCATTATCGCCGCAACAAAAAAGGCAATCGGTCCACGTTTTCCGGTTAAAAGAAGGCCGCCTACCATAAAAAGAAGCAGAGGATAACTCGCACGTTTGAATACCGTCTTTCTAAAACAGAAAACAGCACCAATGCAAACAATAATAAAAAATGAAGTATATCCAACCTGGCTTGTAAAGCCAGCAACATAATTTGCTGTTCCTCTCATTTTCTCTGTTGCGTTTATACTTTCAAGTGCAACAGCGGAAAACAATGGTTTTACTAAAACTCTATATAATGGCAGAAAGAAGTAATTAAAGAAGCAGCCAAATGAAAAAAACACTCCGATTATTGCGAATGCAATACTTCCGTTCTTTGAGTCCTTCATTTCTGGCAGCATTGCAAATGGTAACAGTAGCGCGATTGCATAGTATCTCACGCTACTCAAACTATCTGAAACACCCATTTCATAGAACATGATTGTTGCTAGCAGGATAATAGTAAATAATCCTCGTGGTGCATACAAGTGCCCATGTGATCTATCAAATGAGTTCAAAAAAGCGTATGTTAAACCAATGTAAATAATGCCGTATACAACAAGATTCATTGCCACATTCCGAAAAACTAATGTTGCTAATATCGATCTTGTTACAAAAGCATAAAACAAGGTCATGTATACTGCTATATAGTTGAATGATTTATTGTTTAAGTTTATTTTCATGTTCTTCCCGCCGTCATTACTTACTTTAGTCTTGTCCCCACAAACATCTTATTCAAGGCTCCACATTTTGCTCTTTCGAACAGCGTATTTCTCGATAATATCCAGCTTATTTTCGCTTTATTTGTTTCTGAAAACAGCTTCAAGATATCATCATTATCTCGATATTCTTCTGCTCCCGGCTTCGCATATATTTTCCAATTATTGATTTCGTTTCTCAAATTGTGTTCACTAAGTACTGCTGCGATTAATTCTTCTTCCGTAGAGAACACATGCCCCCAGCCGTTCTTCTCTACCGTATATGGAATATTACCCCCCGATTTCATTGCGAAAATAAAGCAATTCGCAGCATTACTCTCATAAGTAGTGTATGAATAGGTTTCCCCACACACACACACAAGGAAAACCGCAGAAATGCGCTTTTCCTTGAGATTATTTATCATTGCATCTTTTCCCTGTGTCGCTATATCCACCTCAACGGGTGTTACGCCATCTACTTTTTCCGAGCCGTTTCCGAAATAATAGAAATCGTAGTTACATCCTGCGTCTTTGGCTGCCGCCACTACATTTTTAAAGATATCCCATCCCTTAATTTGCTTCTGCGCACCAACAAATCCAAGCCGGAGCGGTTGATCACTCAATATGGCCTCTTTATTACCTGTGTATTCACCAATTGCTTTTTGATGGGAAATAACGATCGTTTTATCTGCATATTCCGGATAAAATGCAATCCAATGTTCCTTTGTATACTCAGCAGGTGCTACAAATGTGATCCTGTTTTCAAACGCACGTAGAAAATGCTGAATTTTTTCCAAATGTTCTTCTTTTTTTCCAAGATAGCAGCATCCTTCACAAGGAATATCTCTATCGATGCACGACTGAATATCATTTTTCATCAAGTTCGGGTTAATGCAACATGTATAAAAATCATGAAGATAGTATACGACCGGAACATTTTCAATTTTCTCAAGAATCCACTTAACTTCATCAATATCATTTCGAATAATATGATGTAAAAGAATTCCTATACAAATCTTTCCAGCCTTATCAAATTCAAGGAGTGTGTTTAGAACCTCTTTTGCGGTCATCACACCCACAAATTTCCCATCGACAGTAAAGCCATAGCATCCAGTAGTCGTGCAATGCCAGTTTGCGCCTTCTCCCCGTGAGCGACTAATCGGAAAAATCGCAACATATCCAATACCATTCGCGTAAAAAATATCCTCATGAGCTTTTACAACCTTACTGGTGCCGCTTGAGTCAATGATGTAACTCATACCCGTTACAACAAATACATATCTTGAAAAATGGTACTCTGGCATCTGCATTTTTATCTCCTTTAATTACTTGCTACACGTCGTGCTTTTATCTCAGCCGGAACACCGATGGCAATTGAATTATCTGGAACATCCTTCAATACAACTGCATTTGCTCCAATATAAACGTTGTCCCCAATCGTTATATTTCCTATTATTACAGCTCCGCATCCAATCTGAACATTATTTCCTATTTGGGGTACACCATCTATTTTGCTTCCCTCAGGCCATTTTGCTCCAATTGTTACATTCTGAAATATCTTACAATTCGAGCCTATCGTCACCTTACTATGCACCACGCACCCCAATCCATGGTGTTCAAAACTTGTATTTTCTCCAATTTGAATATCTGCGGGAATATGATTTGAATAGATTATATAGTTAAGTAATTCAAATATTCGGGCAAACCAGTCCCCCCCCCATACTTTTTCATCTTATGTGCTATTTGCCACAGTTTATTCATATTATCAGAATTTAAAGGTTTCCTTCAAACCCATCCACCGTTGATCTTTTTCGCTCAAATTCAACGCTGTTCCGTCAGTGAGCGTATAGCCCTCAACGTTTGCATTTTCTTTGTACTCTCCCTGCACTTCCGGCCATTGGATACCGATTTCTAGGTCGTTCCATGCTAGACCGCCTTCATCGTTGGGATGATAAAAATCATCACACTTATAGCAGAATTCTGCTGTATCTGTCAAAACCAGAAAGCCATGGGCAAAGCCCTTGGAAATCAGGAACTGCTTTTTATTTTCTGCTGTCAGAAGGACTCCATACCACTTTCCGTAAGTTTCGGAATCTGCCCGCAGGTCAACGGCCACATCAAAGACGCTGCCTTGAATTGCTCGAACCAGCTTGGTTTGGGGATAATGCTTCTGGAAATGCAAGCCTCTAAGAACACCTTTGGTGGACATGGACTGGTTGTCCTATACAAAGGGGATATTCAATCCCACCTCCTCCATATCCCGCTGGCTGTAGGTTTCCATAAAATATCCCCGGTTATTTCCGTGGACAGCAGGGGTAATCACGTAAAGCCCCTGAATTCCTCCCACATTTTTCTTAACTTGAATCTGACCCATGGTATTTATCCCTCAATCTCCTTCAAATAGCGGCTCAGTGCATCTTGCCAGGTCGGAAGCGGTGTGAAGCCAGCTTTCACCAGCTTGCTCTTATCCAAACGGCTGTTGAACGGACGAGCAGCCTTGCTCAAACCATACTCTGCCGTGGTCACAGGCAAGACTTCCGTCTTATATCCAGCTTGACGGTAGATTTCCTTGGTGAAATCGTACCAGCTGATGTAGCCACCCTCGTTAGTCGCATGGTAATATCCGTACTTCTCGGTTTCATTCATATCCACAAGCAGTCGAGCCAGATCATATGTATAGGTCGGTGTACCGATTTGGTCACTGACTACACGGACAGTATCATGGGTCTTGCCGACATTCAGCATGGTCTTGATGAAATTTTTACCGTTCAAGCCGAACACCCATGCAATGCGGACAATGAAATACTTCTCCAGCGTCTGGCTCACTGCCAGCTCACCTTCCAGTTTTGTCTGACCGTACACATTCAAGGGGTTATAGCTCTTACAATCAGGCTGCCAGGGTTCTGTTCCCTGACCGTCGAACACATAGTCCGTGCTGATGTAGGTCATCTTGCAGTCCAGCTTCTTGCAGACATCTGCAATATTCTGGGTGCCGCCAGCATTGATTGCACGAACTTTCGCCACTTTGTCGTCATCCTCTGCCATGTCCACAGCAGTCCATGCTGCACAGTGAATCACAGCGTCAGGATTCACTTCCGTGATAACTTTCTCAACGGCATCCTTATCAGAAATATCCAGTGCAACATACGGAGCCTTCGTTATCGCAGAACTGTCTGCCACGCCGCTGTAATTCTCCTGAATGTCAGAACCCACGCTTTCATGGCCACGCTTCAGCAGTTCGTTCATGACATCATGTCCCAGTTGACCGCCAACACCTGTTACAAAAAACCTCATACCGACTCCTCCTCAGGTTTTTAGCGGTTTCCGTACATCTTCTCGTAGTAGTTCTGGTACTCACCAGAAATGATGGTCTGCCACCATTCCTTATTGTCCAGATACCACCGGATGGTCTTCTTGATGCCGTCCTCAAACTTGGTTTCCGGCAGCCAGCCCAGCTCATTGTGAATCTTCGTTGGGTCGATGGCATACCGCATATCGTGCCCCTTCCGATCTTCCACGTGGGTAATCAGGCTTTCTGGTTTCTCCAGTTCCTTGCAGATAATCTTCACAATCTCAATGTTCTGCTTCTCGTTGTGACCACCAACATTGTACACTTCTCCCACCCGACCATTGTGGATAATCAGATCGATGGCCTTGCAGTGATCCTCCACATACAGCCAGTCACGAATATTTAGGCCTTCGCCGTAAACAGGCAGGGGCTTGTTCGCCAGAGCATTGGCAATCATCAGAGGAATCAGCTTCTCCGGGAAATAATAGGGGCCATAGTTGTTAGAGCACCGGGAGATGGTCACGGGAAGACCGTAAGTACGGTGGTAAGCCATCACCAGCAGGTCAGCACCGGCCTTGGAGCTGCTGTAGGGGGAGCTGGTATGGATGGGAGTTTCCTCGGTGAAGAACAGATCAGGCCAATCCAGGGGCAGATCACCGTATACCTCGTCCGTGGAAACTTGGTGGTAACGCTTGATACCATACTTCCGGCAAGCATCCATAAGGGTCGCCGTACCCAGAATATTGGTTTGGAAGAAGATGCCAGGATCTTCAATGGAACGATCTACATGGCTCTCAGCAGCGAAGTTCACCACCATATCGGGATGCTCTTCCTCAAACAGCTGATTAACGCCCTCCCGGTCGCAGATATCCAGCTTCACAAAGCGGAAGTTCGGGTTATCCATCACAGGAGCAAGGATGGACAAATTGCCGGCATAGGTCAGCTTATCCAAGCACACAATCCGATAGTCCGGATACTTATTCAGCATATGGAACACAAAGTTGCTTCCAATAAATCCGGCGCCGCCGGTTACGATAATGGTCATTTGATATATCCCCCTCTCTTAATATCGGATTTTTCCGTCTGCAACTGCCTTTAAATGCATTCCGTAGGGACTTTTACCGTATCGGGATGCAGATTCCAAAAGCTTCTCTCTGGAAATCCAGCTGTTCCGATAAGCAATTTCTTCCGGTGCAGAAATTTTAATGCTTTGACGCTTCTCGATCATCTGAACGAAATCAGCAGCCTCTACCAAGCTATCCATCGTTCCAGTATCCAGCCAAGCAAATCCACGTCCCAAAAGTTGTACACCCAAAAGTTCTTCCTTTAAGTACATATCATTGAGTGTGGTAATTTCCAACTCCCCACGAGCCGAGGGACTTACTGCACTTGCTCTCTGGGATACGCCTGCAGGATAGAAATACAGGCCAGTAATAGCATAATTGCTTTTCGGATTCTGGGGTTTTTCTTCAGCAGAAATCACTTTGCCATTTTCGTCAAATTCAACGATTCCAAACCGCTCCGGGTCGTTAACATAATATCCGAAGACAGTTGCCCTTTCTTCCTGCTCCGCGTTCTTGACCGCTGCCTTAAGAATGCGGCTGAAGCCATTTCCGTAGAAAATATTATCACCTAATACCATTGCGCAGGCATCCTCTCCGATGAAATCTTCTCCAAGAATAAAAGCCTGAGCCAGTCCATCCGGGCTGGGCTGTACCTTGTAAGAAAGGTGAACCCCAAATTGGCTTCCGTCTCCTAGCAATGCCTCAAAACGAGGAGTATCCGTTGGCGTAGAAATAATAAGGATGTCCTGAATCCCTGCCAGCATCAGCGTGGACAGGGGGTAATAAATCATCGGTTTATCATAAACCGGCAAAAGTTATTTCGATGTCACCATCGTAAGCCGGTACAGCCGGGTGCCGGCTCCACCGGCTAAAATAATGCCTTTCATGTTCAGTCCTCACATTTTCCTCTTATTTAAGTTTCTTCACTTTGTCCCACACTGGTTTACCAAAGTAAATCGCCCAGAAGTACGACATCATCATGTTCTTAAACATCGCTTTATTACTATCTAATCCATTTGAGCGCAGAATCTCGTAGCTTTCATTCACAAAGTCTTTCATGATTGCTGCAAACTCTTGCCGCGACAGCTTTCGACGTTCAATTCCGTAATGTGCTGTCTGCCCGACATCGCTAATGAAGAAAGCATAGTTCAGTGTGCAATAAAACAGGTATCGCTTTGCAATCTGAACTGCCTTCTTTTTCTTCAGTTCTACACTAAAGGAGCTCTTTGCGATCTGCTCCACAAACAAACCAAATTCAGTTGTTCTTGCTCTCGGTGAAAACCACGCATCTTCGGCAGTACCCTTCTTGTACAAAAAACTCTTGTTATTAGCAAACGACTCCGTTCCAGCCAGACTCCAGATCCTTTTGAACTGGAACATCTCCCCGTATTCGACCAACTGTCCTAGAATCAAATCGTGTGGATGAATATACGCTGCCTCTCTTGTAAACAGCTTCTGCCGATTCCGGATTAGCCGATATTCATCCATATTGAAGATTATGCCAGTTGGATGCGATCCGAAGTACGGGATCGTCATAAAGCATTCTTCGGGAGATTCAAGCAGCTTGCCCTCCCCGATATTACAAATGCCGCCTGTCACTGTCGGGTGTTCCTTTAAAAAGGTGATCAAATCTGCCAGGCCTTCTGTGTCAATCAGGTCTCTATCATTCAGATGAAAGCCAAACTGTCCATCACACATTTCGAGAAGGCGGTACCAGTTTTGCATAACACCGTCTTTGATCAATCCATTGCGTTCTTCATTCTGAACTACGCAGATTCTCGAATCTTCGACTGCCTTTAACACATCGAATGTTCCGTCCGTTGACATATCATCCAGAACCAAAATATCGAAGTCATTCGACTTGATTTTCAGAAGACTCCTAATCTTGTCCAGAAGGATTTCCTTACGGTTATATGTTGAATAAAAACACTTAAAATCGGCTTTGCGTTCATTCTCTTTCCCTCACACTCATGCTTTCGGCTCATACATCTCCGGTGTATAATGAATAACCCTCGTACCACCGTCTTCAAATTCAAACGGAATATACATCAAATCCCGCATTGCCCAACGAACAGCATCCTGATACTCCGGCTGCACATAGAACACGAGGAATCCTCCGCCACCAGCACCGAGCAGTTTTCCACCCAGTGCGCCGGCAGCCATGCCTTTTGCATACAGTTCATCAATGCTATTAGTCGAAACCGCAGAACCTGTCTGACGTTTCAGTTTCCAAGTGTGATCAAGCATTCTGCCAAAATCATCGAGGTCAGTGTTCTTGTCCGTCAAAACACGTTCCGCATCATCAACCAGTACAAGCATCTCCTTAAGTTGGGCAATCTTATCCTGCTTACCTACAGCGTTTGCTTTCTGCACATCGGAGGAGAAACGAGTAAAGCCCGTAAAGAACATCATCAGATTCTTATTAAGCTGCTTTTTGCGTTCCGGCGAAATGATAACAGGCAGTACTTCGTAGCTATCTGCATTGAAGTTGATGCGGTTGAAACCACCAAAAGAAGCAGCAATCTGATCTTGCCAGCCGCCTGCCTCCTGGCACAGGTTGCGCTCAAGGTAAATTGCTTCGTCCGCAAGCTTTTTCTTGTCCGCATACTTTCCTTTGAGCGCGTAAAATGCGTTCAACATTCCAACAGCGAAGGAACTGGATGTTCCCAAACCGGAACGAGCCGGAAGGTCAGCCTCATATGTAAGACGAATCTCGTGCATGTCCAGCATCTTCATCGCATTACGAATAGCCGGGTGCTGAATATCATCAATGTTCGTCACACGCTCGGTCTTTGAATAAGACAGTTCCGTGGAATAATCAAAGAAGCGTGGAAGGTGACGGACATTCACATAGCAATATTTGTCGAAAGTAGTGGAAAGCACCGCACCGCCATTTTCTTTAAAGAAGCTCTCCATATCGGTACCGCCACCAAAAAAGGACATCCGAAAAGGAGTTTTGGTGATAATCATTTTTCGATTCCTCTGCTTTCTTTAGCTTCTTTGATGGCTTCGAGGAATGCATAGCCATTCTTTTCATCCGGTTCAAGGTATGCGCCCTCAGCCCACTCATTCCATGCGTTGATTACAATCATCGGAGAACCGATAGTTTGAGCTTTAATGTATAGTTTTCTGAAATAGTTTTTGAACTTTTCCGCAGTAACTCCCATCATAACATTGCAATTATAGCTCTTTCTCGGGGAGTTATCCCAATCACAAAAACATCCCAGAAATGTTTTATCGTCTTGATTTTCTCTATTTAGAATCCGATCCCAGAGCATATCATAGGATGTTTTCAATCTGACAATTCCCTTGCCTTTCTTAAGGAGAAATTTAGTGTTTATAAAATCAATTGTTCTTGTGCTTGCCACTCTCCATATTTTCTCGAACAGCTTCTCTCCGTATGCAAATGTATAATTAGGTTCTCTTGTAACCCTTGCAGAAAAACGCCCGCACTCATCCTTTTCGTGTCTTCCAATTGTTTTTACGAAATAAATTCCAGGCAATCCGGCTTCACGAGCCCATTCATCCCATAATGAAAGGAATCTATCCTGATTGGGAATATCCCACGCATTATAAATAGCATAAACAGGTTTTCCGTCAATCTTGATATAACGGCTATCCTTAAAATACTGCAAACAATAATCGAATTGTGCTCGCCAATCCAACTCTGTTCCGTATTTCTGTTCCCAAACAATTTTATTGTCCTGCCCAAACCATGTCTTTCGCCAGGACTCATTAGCCCAATACAAATAGAACGGCAAATCCAGCGTGGAATCATCGCGAATCAACTCCAGCGGAATTTCAAGCAGCTTATTACCGCAAGAATAATATTGATAGATTGCAAATCCATCTATCCCATATTCTTTGGCCAACTTCATCTGCCAGCGAATATTCTCTTTTTGAGATAAGTCGTAGTAATTCTTATTCAAAGGGATACGGGGTTGATTATGTCCCTCAAAAAGAGGCTTCGCACGCTTACAGGCATACCATTCCGTATATCCCTTTTCCCACCATTTATTGTTATACTCAGTTTCATAAAATTGCGGCAGATACAATGCGACAACAAGCGGCTTTTTCTCACTCATTTGAATTCATCCTTTACCATTCTCTGTTGATATTCTTCAAAACTACCAATAACCTTACATGGAACACCCGCTGCGACTGTACCACTTGGAATGTTTTTATTTACTAGGCTTCCAGCCCCGATTATGACATTGTCTCCGATTGTGACATTATATAGAATTCTGGATCCAGCGCCAATGAACGCATTATTACCAATCGTGATTTCTCCTTGGCGGATCTTATAGTGATGCTCCTTATCCATGTAGTTAAACATCATGCAGGTGATATCATGATTAACGAAATTGACATTGCTCGCAACGTGAACATTATCTCCAAAGCTAATCAACTCTGGCTCTGTTCCAAAATTCCACGGTTGCAGATAGACGTGTTCACCAATAGACTTAAAATAATGTTTTTTCTTTAGGTATTCAGCACGAGAGTACCCCCCCCGCCAAAATAAGGCGAAGCATCATGCAATACCTTTTCAAACTCCTAAGGTTCACTATTAGTCCTCCTGCTCCACTCCAATTGCATTTAAAAATTCAATTTCTCTGCTCTTAGCCGAGTAAGCATCCAACCCCTTTTGATAGGATTGTTTGCACATTTGCTCATATTGTTTCCTTGGCATATCAATGATTTTTCGTAGCTGAGTTTCAAGTTGTTCAATATCGCCAGACTTAGCAAGATATCCCGTTTTTCCTTCTTCAATTTGCTCTCCCAGTGCACCGACATCAAAAGCCACCGCCGGTCGAGAATGCTTATATGCATCAAGCACTACACCGGACTGCGTTGCAGTTTCATATGGTAGAATCGTGCATAGTGCATTATAAAAGTAGTCATGCATCTTGCTATACGGAATAACACCTTCATCAAGCTTCACGTTAGGAAGCTTTTTTAATGCATCAATCGTCTCTTTCACGCTGTCATCCGCCTTACCAGCGACAACATATTGAATATCCGGTGTCCGCTTTACCAATTCAAGCAGGTATTCAATGCCCTTATACCGATTCATTCGACCGAAAAAGAGAATACTATTTCCCTTTGGTTCGCAATACTGTGGAAAAGAATACCAGAGATCAACCTTGTGCAGTTTATCCTTATACTGCGGATATTGTTCCAACGCATTATTATAACCATCGGCACTTCTTAAAATAATCCGGTTTGCCAATCGAGCAGTCAAATTATTGATTGTCTTATTAATTCTTGCATGTTCATCACCTGCATGGGGAATCACATCATTGATTGCATGTGCCACAGGGATATGTTTATTCTTGCAATAGAGCATAATCGGATAATTCCACACATGGAATGATTCAAAATAGACAACATCAAAATCCGTATTTCGAATCATCTTCATCATATGATGAATACGTGCTACATTGAATGTGTCCTTAGTAATTCCCGGTCTTTTAGGCGCATCAATAAACAAATTATCTCTATTCCTGGGAGCTGGATAATCCGAGTTCTTCATTGTCAATGTTGTGACCTTATATCTATCCTTTAGGTTTTCGTACATACTAAATACGCCGTCTTGAAAACTTGTATGATCAGACATTGTCACCATTAGTATCTTCTTCATTCAATTACTCCATTAAGTCACATTATTTATCTTTCCCTTAGAAATTTCCTGAAACCATAAATAAAAAATGCGAACCACGGTCCCGGATCACTCCACGAAAACAGCTGATCCACGGTATTTCTGCGGTCAAACCACGATGGCTTTGTTTTAAACCGATTTGGTGATTTGATAAACCACATCCAATCAATCTGCGAACGCCGTACTCTGATTCCTGTTTTATATTGCTGCATCGGAGTCACCTCGTCAGCATACAGGTCTTCCATTATTTGCTGTGCAGTATTGATTCCAGACAGAAAGCCCAGCTTTGCACATGCAATCGGTCTAAGGTTTACCTCAAGCACTTTGGGCGTATCATCCCGTGCATCAATTATCATATCGACACCCACAGGACCATGCAGCCCCATTTTCTTTACCAGCTGTGTGGAAATATCGTGGATATCCTTGCGGTCAATCGTTTCGTTCAGCACGCCAGAACCGCCATCAATGGGATAGAATCGGTAGCTCGCATAGGTAAATGCGCTTTTCGTGTTTCCCTCTTTATCAACAAACAAATTATCTGCAACATTTAAGCCTTCCTGAGGGATATATTCCTGTACAACCATCTCGGACACGTCAATATCAAACTTCTCAACACAGGCGGCTAGTTCTTCCTTTGTTCCAATCTTGTGAAATCCATGTGAACCAAAACCATGGCTCGGCTTCAGGATAATTGGGAATTTGATATTAGAAGCAAGGATATCGTCTACGGATTTAGCGTCATAAATAGTCATCGGACAGGGCAAATCATTTTCCATGCAGACCTTCATGACATTATTTTTATCCTGAGCATAATCAAACACATCCTGATCATTAACTATCAGGTGTGCATAGGCACTCAATTCCTTTTTATGGTGAGACAAAATAGTAGCTGAATACTCAGTAAACGGGATGACCACATCGTATTCACCAGACTTGACCAGCTTCAGAATCCATTCTTCCGTTCCTTTCAAGTCACGGACACTCGACACACCGAGAATCTTATGCTTAGGGTGCTTCGAAGCATAACAGGTATCGAAACGGTCATCACACAGCACCGTGGTGTCGCAGCCAAGACCGTTGAAGGCTTTTGTATATTCCAAACATTGGCTCGTCAAACCATCCAGTAAGAGGATTTTCTTTCCCGCAAATCTACTGTCCATTCCCGTATCTCCTCACATCTCTATCATCACCAGTTCCCGGGGATTACCCCATCTTGGAAACCGGGTCGTATTTGAAACACCTGCGCTAATAATGTGCTTTCCAAATTTTCCTTTGACCTTTGGAATCATCAGTCCAATCCTTGGCACATACACACCAACATTACCAATGCGCCATTGCCCTCCATGGTAATGCTCGGATAAAACCAAGTCGAAGGTGTCCATTTTTCTGTCCTTAATCATGTATTTGTAATGTTCTGGATGATGGCACAGAAGAATTTTCGTTCCTTCTTTTTGTGCATACTCCTCTAGCCAATCCAAATCATAGCGAGTAGACAGTCCACCGATGCGCAGCTTCTTACCTTTAATAGTCACCTGCACATCGGCATTATCCAAAACTGTAATATTGTGGTCTACGAAGAATCTCTCATCTTCAGCGGTGAAATACCATTCATGGTTTCCGACTGACATGAACGCAGGGGCCAGCTTGCTTATATCTCGGAGAAACGCTAATCCGAGGTCTTCCTCTTCTACAGCTTCAATACCCTTATGCTCGACCAGACGATCCAGCACCCGCATCAGACTAACCATTGGTCCTTTCATCTCCGGCAGAAACTGCCACTGTTCCATTGAAAGGAAATCCCACTCGCTTTCTCCTTCTTCATGGCGTTCCAGAGTATCCCCTGCAAGGAAAATCGCATCCGGCTGCTCACATTTCATTAGAGCAAGCAAGTCATCATAAGGCATACTGTGTAAATCCGTGACCAATGCAAGTCTTAAGCCAAGCCTGGTGTTCATTTGATAGGTTGTAACCTGAATGGAATCCATCATCGCCTCACTCTTCAGTCGGATAAATCTTCAAAAGCTCCTCAAAGGTCACAAACTCATAGCCGCTCTTTTTGAGCATCTCGATAACCTTCTTAAAACGCCACACCATATGACGGCGACCAATATGCGTCCGAAGATACCGATCAAAGCTGATGCCTTCGACTTTCGGCATCGACTTCGGGGACAGATCAATCGGATGAATGTACATCACATACGGCTTCCCGGAATCCAAATACTCTTGGGTCATGTGCTTCATAAAGAACCACGGAAGCATCCGGATATATCCGCCGCCCAGCAGCATATTCATATCACCGAATTTTTCGGTGCTGACCTCAAATTCGGTAAAGCCCTTTGTCTGATGAATGCACGGTACAGTTTCCTTAAAACCTTTCAGATTCAACACACCGTACTTCGCACTCTTTTGCGGCTTTAACTTGCTGGAGTCGTACTTAAAACCACACTCTCGCACAATATCAAGTCGCTCATCATCAATACCAAAGCTCGGTGCTCTGTATCCATGAACTTCATGACCAAGGATGCCCTCAACCTTTTTCTTTGCCTCCACAAGCTGGCTGCGGAACACATCCGGTGTCATCGTAACAGGACGGAGATGCTGGCAATTGTGGACTGCAATATCATGTCCTTCCTTATCCATTGCTCTCAATTTGTCTGCGAGCTTATCGGCGATTTCACCAACAACAAAGAAAGACCCATGGATATTGTCCTTCTTCATAATATCCATGGCTACATCCAGACCATCCAGTAGAGAAATGGAACGGTCTACATCCGCTTCTGGAAAGTATGTATGATACCAGTCTTCTACGTCCATTGTGATAATCGCATATTTCTTCATTTTGATAAGCTCCTCTATCAATTCCAATATCCGAAAAAACCGCCCAGACTCATTCTCCAAGAGTCTGAGCCGTTCCTTTTAACTAAAGCTCTTATACTATTGTGCGCTTCACGCGCGTGTTATGTAGACTGCGGTGTGTACACCACAACCGCTATACGCATAAGACATCGGCGCAGAGGTCTGCGCCACCCATACTCATCAGTGCAATCCGGCATAAACTCGGTCTTACTGTAACAATCATCACTGCCGACTACATGCTCACACTCTCATGTGAGAATCTCATCGGCGCAGAGGTCTTTCTATATCCCTTTGTTATGGAAAGACCTTTGTTTATTCCTGATGCCACATTCTCGAAAAATCATTGTGGCATCAACGCTTTTCGGCGTTTTCTACGTTCATATCATCTCGGTGTACTCTGGCATAAACTCAACCTACCGTAATAATCATCTGTGAGCCTTATTTTCGGCTCATCGTCTCGCAACAGTAACCGCTTCGTTTATGCCTGACTCCACAAAGCATTGAAATATGCCGTAGTATCAATACTTTTCAACGTTTTCCTCATCTTTTTCGCTTCGGTGGACTCTGGTATAAACATCTCTTTACCGTAGCGTCCTTATGAGCCGTACACCCTTATCTTCAAGACCGATTTCAGTCTCAGATGATATTTTCATCGTCCTACAAGGCTCGCAGAATGATAATTGTCATCAAAAGACCTATGTTTATGCCTGATGCCACATCAGGTGGATTTCTGCTCGATTTTTGTCTATATCGCTACAAAATCAAGCCATTTATCCATCACTTTTCGCCACTCATGGCCGTGGTCTGCCCCTCGGAAACGCCCTCGGTACTTTCAGGCATAAACAGGATTTTTACAGTGGCAAACATAATCTTGAAATCCTCTACAATGCTCGGATGAGCTATGTACATCAAATCCATAGTCAGTTTGTCGTAAGGAGTAGTATTGTACTTGCCATAAACCTGTGCATACCCGGTCAATCCAGCTTTGGCCTGCAGGCGCAGGGAGAATTCCGGCATTTCCTCACAGTACTGAGCTGCAGTCTCAGGGCGCTCCGGACGGGGGCCGACGATGCTCAAGTCACCCTTCAAGATATTTATAAGCTGCGGCAATTCATCAACGCGGCAAGCACGAATGATTTTGCCAACGGGCGTGATACGGTCATCGTTTTCGCCGCTGGAAAGACGGGCGACGCCGTCCTTTTCAGCATCGACCCGCATGCTTCTGAATTTGAGAATACCGAATTCTTTGCCATCCTTCGTTAAACGAATTTGCTTGTAAAATACTGGACCGTGATCCGTTGCTTTGATGGCAATAGCCGTCACAAGGAAGATCGGACTCAGAATCACAAGCGCAATAGCAGAAATGACAATATCCAGCAGTCGTTTTACAAGCAGATACTCTGGCTGAGGATTATACCGGCCAACACGAAGCATCGGCAGGTGGAACATATGCATATGATGTGCGCCGGACATAATGGTGTCACCGATGCGTGGTACTACAAATACAGTAATGTTGTTTTCTACACAGTATTTCAGAATAATATTCCGATCATGGCTGTGTATGCCGCTCAAAAACACTGTGTTGATGCCGTCCAGCATGGAAAGATTCTCGATGCACTCCCCCGCCATAGCTGTGGAAACCACTTTGTACTTGGCATCAAGACCGTACTTACCAATCAGCCGCTCCATACCGCGTCTGGTATCATAAATAACAGCTGTGGCTTGCGGCGGGAAGGTTTTAAAGTAGGCGTGGTGAGCGTTATAAGCCCAAATTGAGGCCATAATCACCTGTCCCACAAGAGCTGCCACGCCAGGAAGAATGTTGGGCAGGTGCTTGGACAGTAGCCAAATCACAATGTACATGATAAAGTCGCTGACCGCAGCCGCTAAAAATTGCTCGTAGATAATTTCAGAGATACGCTGCATTGACATCAGAAAGGCGTCATATACGCGTCCAAAGATGATGAACAGCACAAAGAACAGTGCCACGACCAGGTAATCGCCCTTTGCATAGTACGGCGATGCAACGCGCTTAGCATAGTATAGATACCAGCACATTGCAAATGGTATCGTCACAAGCACAGCATCTAACAGCTTTATCATCCGCAAAATCAAGTCATGCCTAAACCTTGTCATGTTCTTACTCCTCGTTCTTCTTTGCACACATATTATTTTCAATACTGCAATTGAAATCAGGGAAAGCAGTTTTGAGCAGCAAAAGGCATTCCCACAAATTACTCATGGAAAATCCTTAGCACAATTCAGCAGTCTACCAACGCAATATTTTGCCACTATATGTATTGATATAATAGCACACAATTCGACATTTATCAACAAATCGGATTCACTTTAATTATACAAGTACACAAATTCAGCACATTTTACAAATACACCCTTGTTCATAAGGTGAATGAGGCTAAAATCCAATAGATTGTTATATGTAACAGTCAATTGATACACGATTCATATCTCACTTAAAACGCAACTGATTCAAATAAAAACAAATTGCTGTGCTTGCAGCAATCCGCTTTCATTTGAATCAATATTAGCTACTAACGCTCAGATCATCACCTGCGTCCGAACTTTTTCCGCTTCTTTGACGGGTGTTTTTCCTTGTTCAATTCACGCTGATACGCATCTTCGGAACTGAAACCAAAGATTCCTTCTGAGACCCGTTCAACCAGTGCCGTAAACATCTCGTAATCGCGCAAGTAGTTATTCCTTGCCTTGTCATCCATTACCTTAAAAAACCTCGCCATCAAACTCATGTATGCGTTATAGTCGCCATTCTGCGCAGCCTTGAGCAGACATTCAAACCGCCTTGCAGATGGAGTCCACAGTTCTTCCCTTTTCATCTCAAACCAGCTTCTTTCTCAATTCTCTTGCAATTTTTCTTCGTGCCTTAGAAATCGTGTTGGGTCTAACCTTAAGCTTCCTCGCCACAACCTCTATAGGATAATCCAAATAAGTACGAATAATCATTAGCTCTCTGGGTGAGAGCCTTTCCAATTCCTGCTTCAATGATACCAGAAGCTCTACTCGAGCGAATTCATCTTCCGCGCGAACATCAATGACATCAGCCACATCATCAATATTGATAATAATTGGCTGATTTGCATTACCAGCAAGTCTCCTTTTCCCCTTGTTCCTATATCCAAGGAGACGTTTCTCTGACCTGTATTTAATCTCCTCTTTGTCTAACAAATCAAGGATATGGCTGTTGAACGAATTACTAAGCCAGTTTTTTTCTATCGTCTGGTTAAGCTGATTATAATTGGCCCATAAACGAAGTGTGCACCAACGTTCATACATTTCTAATTCAGTCATTTTGACCTCCTATAGCGATTTGAGTTTTTTCGGTCAAATCACATCTAGGAGGTCCCCTGCTCCGAGCGCAACTAAGCAGTTTCACCACAAAATCACCTATCCCCTCAGTTACAATGGATTGCGTCGCTTAGGTGATTTGGGAAATATTAATATAAATTTCACAATTCCCGCATGTGGTTTATAAAGAAGGCCACCAGAGAAGCCAAAAAAGACTTCTTAGGTGGCCATCATACTGACTGTATTTAATTTACTATCCGCATCCAGTTGAATGATTCGTATCATACTACATTTGTCCATATTAGTTATAATACAACATTCAAACAAACCATTTCAACGTGTTCTCACTCTTTTCCTGTCGAACTTTGTTAAAATTCCAATAGAATTATATTCCAGTATTTATTTCAGGTTTTTATTCCCGCACTCATTTTATCGTAAGCGATCAATAATCCCCCGTGAAGGAAAAAAATAAGAGCACCTCGAAACCGAGATGCTCAAAAAATCAAGACAGATGGCAATATTCAGGGAGCGCCGTAGACCAAGGCAATAGCGGCAGGAGTTGCTCACGAGTTGGCTCGCTTCCGAGTTTGGGAAGCTCCTGCAAAAGGAACAGAAGGTATCCAAAGGGATCCAGCATGTTGCGTTTAGCTGTTTCAATCACGCTGAAGCACAGGGCACTGGCATCTGCGCCTTTGGCTGTGTCGCAGAATAAGAAATTCCTTCTAGCCATAACAAACGGCTTAACGGTTTGCTCCGCCACATTGTTCGTAAGTTCCAGTCTTCCATCCAGCAGAACAGCCTCCAACTGTTTTCTCTGGTGTAGCAAGTATGTTTGTGCCTTTTGCAGATTCGAATCTTTTTCAGAAGAAAAACTGGAAAGGAAGTTCCAATAGGCATCCATAACGGGTTTCATTTCAGCCATACGGTGTTTTTGACGTTCGTCAGGTGACATATCTCTCCAGCAAGCTTCTAATGCGAAAATCTTTTCAACATATGCGAAAGCCTTTTCGGATTGGCTCCCTTCAACAGGTTTCTTGCCCTCAAAGCAATCCACCCATTTGCGCCTTGCATGAGCCCAGCATCCGACTCTGGTCACAGATTCGACATCGTTGTACGCCGAATAACCGTCGGTCTGCAGGTAGCCAGAGAAGCCCTTAAGCACTCAGACAGAATGACCTATTATGTTATCCGTTTGTTTCCAATACATAGATTGGGGCTTTATCCTTTGTCTGCTGAGCCAAATCTGCTTCGTCTTCGATAATTGCAATCTGCAGCATACCCGAAACCTCCCCATAGGATTTGCATTCTTTCTTTTCTGTCATCATTCTACCAAGTGCGACAAACAATGTCAAAAAGATTTTCTAGAGCACTTATGCAGTTTTTCAGTCAAAGCAAAAGGAGCGTCCGCCAAAGCAGACGCTCCTCTTTGTGTTTCTTGTGCTTTTTGTAAGCTTGCAGCTTACTTGCCGCTGCCGTTCAGGCGCGGGATGGTCTCAGTCTTCGTTTCATTGCAAACCGTGCAGGTGTAGGTCTTGACGCCTTCTTTTTCAGCCGTGGGCTCAGTAGTCACAACACCGTTATCCCAAGTGTGGCCTTTCTTGGGCGTGAAATCGAAAGTGCTGCTCACATCACCGCAGACTTTGCAGTATATTTCGGTGCGACCCTCTTCCTTACAAGTGGGCTCGATAACACGCTTCGCGGCACGATGACCGGTGGAGTGTACAATGTTGTCCTTGTAAGAGAAGCTGTCGTCCTCATTGCACTTATGCATCGTGTAGCCGTCTTCGGTGCAAGTCGGCGGAACAACGGTAACGGTGAATGTGTACTTGGTGGGCAGGACCTTTTCAGTCTTGGTCGCATTACAGTTCTTGCAATACAGGGTCTTTTCACCGTACTCGTCATAAGTAGGCGGGGTAGTGATGACACCCTCGTCCCAGATGTGACCAGTACCACCGTAGTCGTAGGTCATGGTATGGGAAGCATCGCGCTTGCAGTGCATCCGCATGGTGCCCTTCTCGGTGCAGGTGGCCTTTTTCAGGCATTCGGTGTGCTCGGTGTCCCAATCATGGTAGCCGATAGCAGGCACAGGCATCAACACTCTTTCGTTGCACCCCTCGTAGCTGCAGTACATCCAACGCTTGCCTTCAGTTTCGCAATAAGGTCCCTCGATGATTTCGCCAAGGCGCGTGTAATCGTGGTTATGCGCCTTAGCAATATCTTCGGTCTTTGTTGCTTTGCAAACATTGCAGGTGTAGGTCTTGATGCCAGTTTCGGTGGCTGTAGGCTCCTTGGTGATGACGCCCTCATCCCACTGATGTTCACCAGTGACAGGCAGGTTTTTCACATGCTGCTTATCGTTGCAGCGCTCACAAACATTGTCTACGCTGCCAAGAGCACCACAGGTAGCCGGAGTAGTGACTTCTTTGTACTGATGGCCCAGCGCAGGAACAGGCGTATCCTTGTACGTCTTTGCGGGATTCTCATTGCAGGTATGCAGCGTATAACCGTCCTCAGTGCAGGTAGGAGCAACGACAGTTTCCGTGAAGGTATAGCCCAAAGCAGGAATTACTTCTTTATGCACATGGGTCTTGTCATTCTGGCAGGTATAGGTGCGCTCGCCATCTTCTTCGTAAGTTGCTTCCTTGGTAACAACACCATCATCCCACTTGTGGCCCAGAGCCGCGATTTCTTCGGTCTTGGTCTCTGTGCAGCCGGTATTCTGGCACTTGTAGGTCTTTACACCGACAGCCTCACAGGTAGCGGGCGTGGTGACAGTGCCATCATCCCACTTGTGACCTAGAGCCGCTATTTCCTCGGTCTTAGTCTCTGTGCAGCCATTACGGGTGCAGGTATAGGTCTTAACACCAGCCTTCGTGCAGGTCGCTGCCGTTGTGACTGTACCAGCGTCCCAAGCATGGCCGAGCGCATTCGTATAATCGCGTTTCTCGGTCAGAGCGGAATCCTGGTCGCAAATGTAAACGGTGTACCCCTGCTCGGTGCAGGTAGGCGCTACCGTATTGCCCTTATGCCAGGTCTTCTCGACCATCGGAATATCTTCCGTGTATGTAGTGCCGCAGGAGGTGCAGGTAAAGGTCTTGACACCCTTCTCATAGATGGTAGCAGGCTTCGTGACCTTACCAGCATCGTAGGCGTGCGGCAGCTTTGCCTTGTAATCGCCCTTATAGGTCAGACCGGGAACTTCGTTGCACTCATAGATGGTATAGCCCTCAGCGGTGCATGTCGGAGCAACAACGTTTTTGATATGATAGGTTTTGTTGAGAGACGGGATTTCCTCTGTGCGCGTCTCATCGCACTCCTTGCACTTGAAGGTCTTGATACCGGTCTCGGTATAAGTAGCAGCCTTCGTGACTGTACCGCCATCCCAGCTGTGTCCCTTTGTCGGAACAAAGCGGTCATTGTAGTTCATGCCGCCCCACTCATGGCAGATATGCTCATCGTAGCCTTGCGTGGTGCAGGTCGCCTCATGACGGCGAACCGTGAAGGTGTATTTTACCTGAGGCTTTGCGGTAGGAGCCGGAGTAGCTGCCGGAGCAGGTGCCGGTGTTTTTGTCGCGGCCGGTTTGGTAGTTCCACCGGAAGTCGAAGCGCCGGAACTCGGCTTATTCGTCTTAGTCGGCTCGCTGGTGGCGTTATCCTTCTTATCGGTATTCTCAGCAGGTGCGGCCGTCGGTTCAGGTGTAGCTGTCGGCGCAGGTGTGGCCGTCACTTCCGGGGTTTCCGGAACCGCAGCCTGACTTTGGCTCGTGGTCACATCCGAACTCGTGGTATCGTTATTGTTTTTCCTTTTCTTGCAGCCGGTCAAAGAAACCGCAACCGTAGCGGCTAAAGCTACAGCAACGATTCTTTTCGCTGTACTAACTCTCCTTTTCATAATAGACCTCCTTCCCTTTAGGGGATAGTTTCTTAACTATATTATATCAAAGAAAGCATCGCGTTTACATTGATTTTTATAGATTTTACAACTCCTCTATCAAGTTCTACCGTTTGCATAAATGCAACATCCTGTAACTGTGCATAGTATCCAGTACATATGGCTAACTCCCAACCTTCGCCACAAACTGTTGATTTTCGCCTTTTTCTAAAAACTTCCGTCATGTTGCATATTGACTATTTTCCGAGAAAAGAGTACGCTATTTTGAATCGAAGGAAGGGATTGTCATGGAAGTCAGTGTATTGCTCATGCAGCAGATAGCCCAGCTGTTTATCGTTCTCCTAATGGGCTATGTAGTCGTCAAGGCAGGGCTGTTGAAAGCCTCAGACAGCAAGGTTTTGTCCGTAGTTTTCGTATATCTGGTCATGCCGTGCGTTGTTCTCAACGCATTTCAAATCGATGATACGCCGCAGATTCGCACAAGACTCTTGTATTCGATGGGCATAGCGGTCGGAATGCATGTCGTGTTTCTGGTCCTCAATGCTATCTTTAAAAGGCCGCTTAAATTGGATGTCGTGGAGCAGGTCAACATCATATACAGCAATGCAGCTGCGCTCGTCATTCCCTTGGTTCAGGCTTTGCTCGGCGAGGAATATGTCGTGTATTCCTGCGCTTTCGTCATCGTTCAGCTGATTCTTCTCTGGACACACGCAAGCGCCTGCCTGCAAGAGGGCGCAAAACTCGAATGGAAGAAGCTTCTGACCAATATCAATCTGCTTGCGATTGTCGTCGGTGCGCTCTTGTACCTTCTGCATATCTCGCTGCCTACGCCTATCGTGAGTACGCTCAGCAGCGTAGGTGCTATGATAGGACCTATGGGTATGCTGCTGGCCGGTATGGCGATTGCAGAAGTGCCGTTAAAGAAAGTCTTCTGTACACCGCGCAACTATCTTCCCGTTGCACTTCGTCTGATTGTAGTTCCTATCATTGTTCTGCTACTACTTCGCGTGTTCCACGCATCTGACTGGATTGCAGATGGTAAAGCAATTTTAATGACAGTCTATCTATCGGCTATTACGCCGTCTTGTGCGACAGTCACCTCAATGGCGCAACTCTACAATCGTGATGCGGCGCACTCAAGTGCATTGTATGTTCTGAGTACGCTACTTTCCATCATGACGATGCCTCTGATGATTGGACTGTTCGATATGCTGGTGTGATATACCTTTTATAAGTACAGATTAAGAAAGAGAAAAGCGCCCACCTTTCACGGTGAGCGCTTTTTCATTTTGTGGAGTATTACTGGATACCCAGAGTGACTTTCAAATTGTCATTGAAAGAATCTGCGATGGCGTGAACATTTCTATATGCCTCGCGAATGATTTGTATTTGCCTACTTTCGTCGCAATCATCAGCACATTGCGAAATCCCCTTCAGCAGAGAAAAAAATCTCTTAACTGTTATATTCTCCATATTAATTTCTCCAGATTCAACTTTTTGAATCCATCGAAAATCAAGTCCAGATGTTTCTGCAAGTCTTTTCTGTGTCACTCCAATTTCTTGTCGTAACTCCTTCACCTGCATTTTTTATCACTTCCTCGATTTCATCATACGCCAATATTAGCGTATAGTCAACCAGTATGTTTAAAGTGCTTTAGCTATCGTAGTTTTCCTGGCTTACTCTATTATATCTCTAGCCCAATTATGTTTAATAATAAACGCACCACGAAAACGTCGCCCTCTATACTCATCTCAAAAATAAAACTACTATTTTTCTTCCTTCCAATTCCACATATAATATTTGCTTCATACTCATGTTTCGTCTTGGAAATTGCTGATAGTTATCAAGAATTATTGGTAATTTCCAATAGCTCCATTATCCCACAGGAGGCGTCTCTTTCGCAGGACGTCGATTGTTGAGCACTTATCTTACAACATACCGGGCACACATCTAGCAACCAACCCCACTATCAGATTTTCACTCTGGTAGCGGGACTGGTTTTACTTAAAAGACAATCGCTTGCTTGACATTTTCTACGGTCATTCACTCCTTGCTTTTAGCTGTCACAGCGGACACTTTCTAACTACAAAGGCCTCTTTGCTTACTTCGGTAAGTAAAGAGGCCGCACATTCTGAGCTTATTGTCAAGTATTTATAAGAAAAAAATCCCCCTATACCAATTTCTGTGAAGTGCCCCCAAAAAGTTAGACAATAATTTGAAGCAAAAATTGTTCAAGCAGCCGAAAGGGCTTGCTGTCTGTGAATTGCAGGCGGCAAGCCCTTTAGCTTTGCCTTGATTCTGCGGTTGTTGTAGTAATCCAGATATTCAACGAGTTCCAGCTTGAAGTGTTCCATGGAGCGGAACTCCTGCAAATACAGCAGCTCACTTTTGAGCAGCCCGAAGAAATTTTCTATCACAGCATTGTCCAGACAGTTTCCCTTGCGGCTCATGCTCTGCCGGATGCCTTTCTCTCGGAGCATCCGTTGATACTGTTTATGTTGGTACTGCCAGCCCTGATCAGAATGGAGAATGAGGTTTGTTCCGTCTGGAATTTTTGCAAATGCCTCGTTCAGCATGGTTGTCACCATGCTGAGCACAGGGCGATCCGATATGGTATAGCTGACCAGATCGCTGCTGTGCAGATCGAGAATTGGAGACAGATACAGTTTCTCGCCAAACAAACTGAACTCTGTCACATCGGTGACCCACTTCTGGTTTGGCTCTTCGGCGCGGAAGTCCCGGTTTAACAGATTTGGCGCAATTTTGCCAACTTCACCCTTGTAAGAACGATACTTCTTCATCCTGACACGGCAAACTAAGCCCAACTCTTTCATAAGCCGCTGGACAGTCTTGTGGTTCAGGAGGAAATTGCGCTTGTGAAGTTCTGCTGTAATGCGGCGATAGCCGTATCTTCCTTTGTTTTCGTGGTAGATGGCCGTGATCTCCGCTTTGACAGCTTTATACTTATCTGAACTGTTCATCCGCTTCAGATGATAGTAGAAAGTGGCACGGGGCAGTTGAGCGATTGAGAGAAGAATATCCAGAGAATGTCTTTGCCTCAGCTTTTGAACTACCTGCGTTTTCTGCGCTGGCGTCGCTCGTC
>ERZ833963.312-NODE-312-length-74859-cov-10.099393_pt1 | contig 74859 bp, 76 predicted proteins | sample MGYA00519693_ERZ833963 | MGnify/ENA primary metagenome ERZ833963 (study PRJEB31850, sample SAMEA3708748) | human gut metagenome | biome: human gut; feature: human-associated habitat; material: faeces | place: China | collected 2014 ...
ATGCTCAATGAGCTCAAAATCATTCATCAATACGATTTGACAAAGAGCCAAAAAAGAGTTGGATTAACCAACTCTTTAAAATCATTACCACTTAGAATTAGTCTAAGATTTCTGTAACAACTCCGGCACCAACAGTACGGCCACCTTCACGAACAGTAAATCTTGTACCTTCTTCAATAGCAACTGGAGCAATCAAGTCAACTTCGAAAGTAACTTGGTCACCAGGCATAACCATTTCTACACCATCTGGTAGTTCAATAACACCAGTAACATCAGTTGTGTGGAAGTAGAATTGTGGACGGTAATTTGAGAAGAATGGAGTATGACGTCCACCTTCTTCTTTACTCATGATATAAACTTCACCCTTGAACTTGTTGTGAGTCTTGATTGAACCTGGCTTAGCAAGAACTTGTCCACGTTCAACTTGGTCACGGTTAATACCACGTAGTAAAATACCAACGTTATCTCCGGCTTCACCAAGATCAAGAGTCTTACGGAACATTTCTAGTCCTGTAACAGTTGATTTTTCAACTTCTGGCTTCAAACCAACGATTTCAACTTCGTCACCGATCTTAACTTCACCACGATCGATACGACCAGATGCAACAGTACCACGACCTGTGATAGTGAAGACATCTTCAATAGGCATCAAGAATGGCTTTGTGTTATCACGTTCTGGTGTTGGGATGTATTCATCAACAACATCAAGAAGTTCTTCAACGTGTTTTACTTCTTCAGGGTCTCCTTCAAGAGCCTTCAAAGCTGAACCACGTACTACAGGAATGTCATCCCCTGGGAAATCGTATTCTGATAGAAGTTCACGAACTTCCATCTCAACTAGATCAACTAGTTCTGGGTCATCAACAAGGTCAGTCTTGTTCAAGAAGACAACGATGTATTCAACACCAACTTGACGAGCAAGCAAGATGTGTTCACGAGTTTGTGGCATAGGACCATCAGTTGCAGCAACAACAAGGATGGCACCATCCATTTGTGCAGCACCAGTGATCATATTCTTAACGTAATCAGCGTGTCCTGGAGCATCGATATGTGCATAGTGACGCTTTTCAGTTTCGTATTCAACGTGAGCAGTGTTGATTGTAATCCCACGTTCCTTTTCTTCTGGGGCCTTATCGATATCAGCGTAATCTTCAGCTTTAGCTAAACCTTTGTCAGCCAAAATCTTAGTGATTGCTGCTGTTAAAGTAGTCTTACCGTGGTCAACGTGACCAATTGTCCCAATATTTACATGGGGCTTTGTTCTCTCATAATGTTCTTTTTCTGCCATTACAAAGAATCCTCCTAAAATTTCATTTCATAAGATTGATCCAAAGAAAATGTTCTTTAGACGACTCTTTACTGAAAAATTATACTACTTTCAGAGGTGAAAGCAAATTAATTCAACGCAAATCACCGACTAAAAATATACTCTTTGGATTATACGGGGCGTAAGCATAATTGTAAATACTCAAAGCGAAAAAAGTTCAAAAAATTCACTCTTGAAAGGCATCAATCAAATTATCAAACCTTTTTAGCCAAGTTTTTACATTATCAAGCCCCTGATTATCACTTACTTGTGAATCATCAACTAAACCATACCTTAAAAGCATCGCTTTTGTCCAGAGTTCAGGGCTTTTTATTATTTCTTCCCCAAAAGGATAGACAAATGCAGCATAAAGTGACAATTCACCTTTAAAGTTTTCCAACTGAGTTTCATTTTTATCAGTCAATAATTTTTCTAGTTCGTCACACATTTTCAAATAGACATCAGTTGACATAATAGGCATTAACTTGCTTGGATTGCAAGTTTTATTTTCGCCATAAAAGGAAATATCGATATTTTCATCAAGTCCAAGCTTCAATAAATTCTCCAATGCTTCACTCTTTAAAAGCGGATGTAACAAGGGATTATCCAATAAAATCTTGGCATTTTCGATATAATCTTCTTTTTTAAATTCTCGTAGCTTCCGCAATAATTGAATTTGTTCACTTGTTGATTCAGTTACGATCGATAATAGACGTTTAGTTATCTTTTCCTTTTCAGGCTTAAAAATACGTTCATGTCTATCTTCAGAAATTTGAATCCGTTTAACGACTTCATCTAGAAAGTCCTGTTTAATACTTGGTATCGGATTAGCATCATAGAAATTCAATAATTGATTGGCTAGCAAAAAATCATTATTTTCTAAAATAATGTCCAATGCCATTCGAGCTGTATCGGGCTCACTGAGGTAGTAATTAAAATAATCTAAAATAACCGCCTCAGCATCCCCAGGCCTTTTTTGATTTAATAAAGAAGCTGCCAATCCCTTATTAATATCAAACGTTTGCTCCATCGCATAGGCTTGCGTAAATAAGTCGGTTGACTCTTCCCAATCACCTTGATCAAAGGCATCTTGAGCTTGATCTAGGATTTTTTTTAGATTATCTGAGTCGCTCATAAAGTACCTCAACCATCTCTGAATAAATTACTTATTCTATTTTTTTGCTTTTGATTTAGACTTTCTGTGTCTATTTTGGTTCACTTCCATGATTACTGGCAAAATAACAGGATGACGGTTAGTTTGTTCATACAAGAAGTGATTCAACTTTTCACGAACATTTTGTTTCAAATCTGACCAATCGAAATCTTTGCTTGTTTGCATGTAGTCAATGATCGTATTCACAATAATATCTGAACTTTCGCTCAACAAATCACGACTAGCACGCATATAAACGAAGCCACGAGCAGTTATTTTTGGCTTAGCGACGACTTTCTTCTTTTTACGGTCAATTGTAGCAACTGCAATAAAGACCCCGTCTTCGGCCAATAATTCACGATCACGAAGCACAATACTACCAATATCACCAATACCGATACCATCGATCATAGTATCTCCAGCGTCAACGCCTTTTCCTTGATAAAATTGGCCATTTTCATAATTAAGAACGTCACCTTTTTTAGTTAGGAAGATATTTTGATAAGGGACACCAGTTTCATGAGCAATTCTAGCGTGAGCATCTAATAGACGATATTCGCCTTGAACCGGAATAACATTTTCAGGATTCAACAGATTGATCATCAATTGCAAATCAGATTTATTAGCGTGGCCTGATGAATGCTTATCATCACTCAAAGCCTTAACTTCTGCTCCGGTACGATAAATAGCATCACGAGCCTTAGCAACAGTTGTTTCCATAGCATGTGAAGGTGTTGTAGCAATAAATACTAAATCGCCCTCTTCAACTTGGAACTTAGTTTTAGCAGCAGGATTGGCCATCTTACGTAAGACCTTGATTGGTTCACCCATCTTGCCAGTTTCAATAATAACTAACTTGTTCTTATCGACGTTCTTTAGTTCCTTAGGTTTAACTAATAATTCCTTATTCTTGATAGTTAGATAATTCAACTTCATCGCTGTCTTCAAAATCTTCTCAGCGTCAGTTCCGGACAAAAAGACTCTTCTACCCGTTTTATCGGCTGCATCTAAGACTTGTTGCATTCTTTGAATGTTAGAAGCAACTTGAGCTACGATAATTCTTCCTGTGTGGTAGCTAAAGGTATCAAAAATATATTCATAAATATCTTTTTCGCTGGAATTTTCATAAGGTGATTCCGCGTTGGCAGAGTCACTTAATAAAGCTAAAACACGTTCACTACCAATTTTGGCAATACGACCATAATCTGTTTTATAAATTGGAGCAGCAGCTTGATCAAATTTGAAATCACCAGTGTAAACAATTTGACCTTCACTTGTCTTGATAACGATTCCTAATGAACCAGGAATTGAGTGCGTTGTCTTGAAAAATGACACTGAGGCCTCATTAAAGTCAATGGCTGTATTTTCATCAATAACATGAAAATCTGAAAACTTCTTACTGCGACGATCATTTGCACAAACGATTTTAGCAAGTTCAATTGACATCTCTGAACCAAAGACCGGAATATCATATTCACCAATCAAATATGGCAAAGCTCCAATCGCATCAGCATGTCCGTGTGACAAGAAAATTCCTACTACTTTATCAATGTTTTTCTTGATGTAAGTCATATCTGGTACAACAACATCGATTCCATAAAGATCATTATCAGGATATTGCAACCCAATATCGAGGATATAGATCTCATCATTTACTTCTACTGCGTACATATTTTTTCCATTTTCGCGTACGCCACTTAACAAAATTATTTTAATTTTTTTATCCATTTTCATCTCTCATTTCATTAAAATAGCATAGATCATAATATTCTATTGTGATTTTAAAGTCTTTTAAGACTATTTAAGCTATACCTGTTTTTTATTCTACCATATCAACAGTGTTTTAGAGAAAATAAGCAAAAAAAATAGGAGTTCCATAATGGAAACTCCTAAAATAATTATTAACGACGTAGACCTAATGACTTGATTAATTCACGGTAACGTTGAACATCCTTGTTACGTAGGTAACTTAGCAAGTTACGACGGTGACCGATCTTCTTAAGTAGACCAACATATGAGTGGTGGTCTTTCTTGTTAACCTTCAAGTGGTCGTTAAGTGCATTGATATCATAAGTTAATACAGCAATTTGTACTTCTGGAGAACCTGTGTCTCCGTCTTTACGTGCATATTGCTTGATAATTTCGTTTTTCTTTTCTTTTGAAATAGCCATTTATTTCACCTTTTCCTTATAAATTTAGCCAAACTATGCTTGCGTTGGTGATTCGTCAAACAGAGCATGGTTAACACAACTAATAAATTTACTACAAAATGGATAATTTTGCAATAGCGAAAAAAAATACACAATTCGTTGCATTGCCAATGCGAATTATGTATAATTCTATGTATTGAGTTTTAAAGCTTACTAGGTAATCGGAGGTGAAATTAATGCCACAAATTAAATCAGCTATGAAACGTGTAAAGACTGCAGAAAGCGCAAACCTTCGCAACAATGCACAAAAGAGTTCAATGCGTTCAGCAATCAAGAACTTTGAAACATCAGCTGCCAAAAACGCTGACAACAAAGATGAATTGTTCAGAACAGCTGTCCGTGCTATTGACATGGCTAAGTCAAAAGGCCTAATCAAGGCTAACAAGGCTGCTCGTGATAAGTCAAGACTTGCAAAATTGAATTAATGATAAGCAGCCAGAAGGTTGCTTTTTTATTTTGTCCAAAAAGGGATCCAGATATTAATCTGGGTCCCTTTTTATGCATGTTTAGCAATAAATAGATCAAATAGTAATTCTTTATCGCCCTGTCCTGATTTAATTTGGTAATCAAGATTCACACAATCAGAATACATTACCTGAAGTCGTTTGCGATTCAATGCCTTAGCTTGTCGATAAGAATATTTAACCCGATAAGGATTCAAACGTAGATTCTTGGCAATCGTTCCTTCCGAAAGTCCTTTTTCTGATAGAATTTGAATTTGAATCAACAATCTGAGTTGTGAAATGATAATTGCTACCAATAAAATTGGATCAATTTTTTGCAACAAGAATTGATCATACAATTCTTCAGCTTTATAAATATTCTTGTTGAGAATTTGAGTCGTTAAATCAAAAACATTATCTTCTAAAGATTGAGGAACTAATTCGTTAACCGCTGTCTGGTCAATTTTTTTAGTCTGTAACGAATACAACTTCAACTTAGCTAATTGATTAGTGATCAAAGAATAATTACCCTTGGTTTTATTGACCAGCAATTCCAAAGCGTCAGGATCAATCTCATAGCCAGCTTTATTCAAGTCAGCCTTAATAGTCCGATTCAAAGCTGAACCTTCCATTTGACCAGCATCAACTACTGTTGCCAATTTCTTAAGCTGTTTAGTTATCTTCTTTCGTGCATCTAACTTATCATACGATGCAAAAATCACTAAAATTGTCGATGGTGTTGGGTCTTGAATGTATTTAATCAACAAATCTACATTTTGTTCAATAACATTTTTTGCTCGTTCACCCGTTAAGAAGTATGGATGCTGAGCAAAAACTAAGCGTCGCTCGCCAAAGAATGGTGCTGAAATTGCTTCGTTGATCAAATCAGCAATCGACACTTCTTCCAAATCAAAATTAGAAAAATTCATTTCCCGTTCTTCAGCTGACATAATCTCTTTAAATGACTTTTGGATTTCTTTGATAAAAACTTGCTCTTTACCAGTAATCAAGTAAACATTGCTTAAATTACCTTGTTTTAAATTATTTTTTAGTTCTGTTACCTTCAATCAAGTCACCCTTTAAAAATGTCGTTAATCTCTCCTCATTATTGAAGAAATTATAATACCAAGATATCATACCATATTCAGCTGTATTAAAATATTGGACCTGATGTTTTTTCAGACGTGTCAAAGTCTCTTGATTAGGATGTCCATAACGATTATTAATTCCTGCAGAAATCAAACCAACGCTAGGTTTAGTAACTTGCAATAAATTATCGCCTGTCGAAGTTTTAGAGCCGTGATGTCCTAATTTTAAATAATCAACTTTGAAGCGATATTTTCTTAAAATTTTATTCTCCGATGGGATGTCCAAGTCCCCGGTAAATAACCAACTTCTTTGTTTTATTTTAGTTAACAGCGTCAATGAATCACTATTCTCGCCTTTGCCACTTTTTTGAGGCCATAAAACTTGAAAATTCAAAGTTCCAACTTTTACTTTGTCGCCTTGACGCAGATTTTTGAATTTGATTTGCGGATGCTTTTGGATAGTTCTTTTAATTTTCAGGTCGTTTTCCAATCCAACTCCAAAATTGACTTCCCTAACATCAAATTTGGTCAAAATTGTTTCTAAATTTCCAATATGATCAACATCTTTATGGGTCAAAAACAATTTATCAACGTGGCTGATTCCTTTGGACTTTAAAACAGGCAAAGTATTGAAATCCACTTGATTACCACTAGCATGTTTTGCCCAAGATTTAGTAGGAAACTGAACTTTACCCGCTACATCGATCATCACAACTTTTCGATTCAATGGCGTAGTAATTAAAATACTATCTCCCTGTCCAATATCGATCAAATTAACCGAACCAGTAAGTGGAAATTTATTCAATAGGACACATCCCCAAAATATAATCATGTAACTCATCAAGTATCGATTCCAAAAATTGCGACTTTCCACGTAAAAAAGTGTAATAATCACGAGTAATAACACTAGCACGACCGAAAATTTACCAGTAATAAAGGTGAATTGTCTATTTAAAGCTAAGCCGTCTAAAAATCGATACAACGAGTCAAAAATTTGATTAACAAAATTCCATAATGGCCATTGAACTGTAAAAGCAGAAATTATCGTAATTGGTAAAATCACCGTCATAAATAATGGTACAAAAACAATATTCACGATAAGAGTCAACCAATTGAATTGGTATGTATAAAAGCAAATTAAAGGAAGACTGACCAGATTCATCTTAAAAGTCGCTAATAATAAATTTGTTCCTTCATATAAATATAAAATTGTAAAAGATAACAAGAAACTCAACTGTCCACCCATTTCGATCATGGCAAATGGATAAATCAACGTACAAACTAGCAAGGTTAGACTAAATAAATCTAACTTACTGACCGATATTTTTAGTTTCTTCAAAATTATCGCCAGCATTGCTAGGACGATTGCTCGCCAAATACCGCTCTTTGAACCTACTAACAATCCATAACACGGTAAAATCAATAAAAATACACCATCCACCCAATCCACTGGAATTTTAAAAAATGAAGTTATCTTTCTCAGAAAAGTTAGAATCACTAGCACATGCAATCCTGATAGACTGAACAAATGAATAATCCCTAAAATACTCAAAGTTTTAAGAAAATCCTTTTCCGCATTAGGGACATAGCCTACTAATAAACTTTGTGCATGAATTTTTAACCACTTTGGTAATCGTGACAAATGATTGATTATATGTATTCGTAAAACATTTATTTTTTCTGATATTGTTTGTGGTTGAGCTGTCTGCAAGTGATCGACATTTTTTAAATTAACTTGGTAAAAAACACCTTTGTGTTGTGCATATTTTTTAAAATCAAATTCTCCTGGATTCCGTGGCCCTTGCAATGGTTGCACTTTAGCCACTTTTACTTGAGCTATTGTTAATTCAGATAAATTTTTCCAGACCTTTTGTTCTTTTTTAGTCTTAATTCGATAAATAAAACGCATATTTTGTGTAGCTTTTAGCTCGCCACTCAAAATATCACCATTCACTGATATTTTATCCGGAGAAAAAACAGCCGTTCGAAAATTTTCTGGTTTTGTTTTTTGTATGAAGCTTTGACAACGAATACCCGTAATCACAGCTAATACGATTGTGACAATTAACACTACTAACTTTTTTAAACAGAGTAATCTGACTATTAAAATTAACACTAAAAGCCAAAACCATGAAGATTCAAACATTGCTGCCACGACAATACCCATCATAATTGCCGGAAAAATAAAATAATTTTTCATAAGCTAAACAGTCAATTGATCTTTCAAGGAATCCAAACTCTTTTCACCAATGCCAGATACCTTAGTCAAATCATGTAAATTTTTAAAATTACCATTTTTCTCTCGAAAGGCAATGATTTTTTCAGCTTTCTTAGGTCCAATCCCAGTGACATTCTTAAAATCTTCAACTTTTGCATTATTAATATTGAGTTTTTCACCTTTAGCGGGTGCACCAGTTACTGACGCAGTACTATTGCCAATGACTGGTACATAAATTTGCATTTGATCAGTAACTCGTTTAGCTTGATTGATTTGCTTAGTATCAGCATTATCTGCTAAACCTCCTGCCAATTGAATTGCTGCTTGAACTAAAGAATTTTCTTTAAGCTGATAAACACCAGGCTTTTTCACTGCACCTTGAATATCAACTGCTACTAATTTATTTTTGGGAGCCGAGGTTTCCTTCTCAACAACCTTTTTAGAAGTTTTAAATTCAGTTTTAATATCATTTTTGGCTACTGGAACTCGATTACCCCACCAATAGCCTCCAAATCCTAATATCAAAACACCTATAACAATGACTACCATCTTATTACGCTTAACATAGTCTAAAAATTCATTCATTTTTATCACCTCAAAAAAAATTACGAAAAAAAACAGCCCTTATTTGGACTGTTTCGTTTTTTCAAGATAATTAATTGCATCGTTCAAATTCTTCACAGGAACGATCTTCATCTTAGTATGAATTTTTTTAGCGGCACGTAAAGCTAAGTGGTAGTTATTAACGTAGCCTGGTTCATATTTCTTAATCAATTTAGTAACCGGATCATCGGGAGCAAAGAAAATCGTTGCCCCTTCTTGAGAAGCAGCATAAACCTTTTTCTCAATCCCACCGATTGGACCAACTGTACCGTCGGGAGAAATAGTTCCCGTTCCGGCAATCGTACGACCAGCTTTTAGATTATTGTTCGTAATCTGTGAATAAACTTGTAAAGTAAACATCAATCCAGCCGACGGACCACCAATACTACCCGCATCGATCTTAGTAGCCGGCTTCCCTTTTGCTTCAGTATTATCAGTTAAAGTAATTCCTAAACCAAAGCGCTTAGTATCAGCTAGCTTAACTAATTTTCCGCTAGCAGTCTTTTGCTTGCCATCACGAGTAAATTTAATTTTTACTGTTGATTTCTTGTTTTGCTTTTTGACGTACTTAATAAATTGATCAGCATTATTGAAATGGTAGCCGTTGATCGACGTAATCGTATCGCCAATTGCTAGTTTATTCTTAAAATCAGAATTATCCATTACATCCATGACATACACACCCAAATACTTTTTCGTAAATGGTTTATCAGCCTTAGAATATGCAGCCTGGATGGCATTGTTCGTAGCTGATTTCATGTAATACTGTTGAACGCGTAAGTACTCTTCATTCGTTTCGTCACCCATCAACTCTTGTTGCGAATAAATAGTCTCAAAGTTATTGCCAACAGATTTCAAAAGTGTAAATGGCGTTCCATTAACAATTCCGACGGTGGTCAATAGCAAATTACCCTTTTTTTGGTCATGTTTGCCAGCCACTTTAACGAACTGTGAGGTATCTTCAGCTGACCCCGGTACTTCCAAATAATATTTAGTTGGATAGAAGAAAAAAGCTACCACAACTATGAAAATAAAAATAGCACCAAAAACTTTGTTTCTAGTTTTGTTGAACTTCAAAATGAATTATTCCTTCCTCAACTTCTTTATCAATGCTTTGGCAACAGCTGGAGGAACAAATTCAGAAATATCGCCACCAAATTTTGCTACCTCTTTCATCATTGATGATGATATCGTAGCATACTTGCCATTAGCTAGCAGGAATATCGTTTCAATATTTTTATCCAAAACTTTATTGATTGAAGCAACTCCTGATTCATAACCAAAATCATCTGGATTACGCATGGAACGCACTAAGAAATGTGCTCCTAAATCCTTAGCCAACTTAGTAGACAGTTCATTTTTACCATCAAAAATTTCAACATTATCTAAATCAGCAATTTCTTCTTCAATAAAAGCTTTTTTCTCTTGATACGTAAATAAGTAATTTTTTGAAGTATTCGTCATTGGTACAACATACAATTTGTCGAATAATTTAGCTGACCGACGAATAATATCCAAATGACCATTGGTAATTGGATCAAAACTTCCCGCATAAAGACCAATTCTTTCAGACATTTTAACCTCCAAATCGATACATTGCTACTTTAGTATCTTTGTATCTTTTTTCTTTAATCAATTCAATCTGTTCTAATTCTAGATCTATATCGTAATCTGTTTCATCGACAATAATTGCCCCATCATTTAACAGATCATTAGCGACCAAATCAGAGATGATTTGTTCTGTTATCTTCATCCGATATGGCGGATCTAAAAATACTAAATCAAATTTGATCTTTTCATCTTCAAACTTCTTCAAAGCTTCAGTCGCACTAGACTTAATTACCACAAAGCTGTCTTCTTCACGAGTTTTTTCGACGTTTTCTTTGATCGTATTGATGGCTTTATAAGCTTTATCGACTAAATAAGCTGTTTCATAACCTCTAGAAACGGCTTCAATACCTAAACTACCTGTACCAGCAAATAAATCTAGGGCATTTCCATCAACCATGTAAGGAGATAGCATGCTAAAGACAGCTTCCTTAACTTTGGCCGAAGTTGGGCGAGTGTTATTAGTTGGCACTGCCTTTAAATTAAGTCCTCGAAATTTACCTGAAACTACCTTCATTGATCTTCCTCTTCAGTATCCTTAGATTTTAAGACAAAATGTTCATCTAATTCTTTTCGATGAGCTAATGCCACACGTTTGACATATTTTTTAGAAATCAATTCTTTTCTAACTTCTGAAGCTTTTTCCGAATTGACGTATAACATAACATACTTCATTTTGGGAGAAGTGTAATAAATTGTTCCATAACGTTGCAATTTCTTTCTCCACTTTAGTGAGTAGACCCAGACATACAGCGCCTGACGTTCCACTTTTTTGTACATAGAATCACCTTTTTTTCATTTTTTCAAACTTAGTTGTTGCTTCAAGGTTCAAGACGATTCCTAACGCGACTGATAAAATCAATAAACTGGACCCACCATAACTAATAAATGGCAAAGTAACCCCAGTCAAAGGAATCAATCCTAACAATCCACCAACGTTTAAGATAATTTGGGCCAAAATCATCGTTGCCACACCATAATAAACTAATGAATTATAAGTTTTTTTAGAACGAAAACCCAAGGAAATCATTCTCAAAATAATAATCAGCAATAAACCTAAAATAAAAGCCACACCAACTAAGCCTAATTCTTCACTGATAATCGACAAAATAAAATCAGTGTGTGGTTCAGGTAAATAACCACGCTTTTGAATACTATTTCCTAAACCAGTACCAAAAAATCCTCCATTACTAATTGCATAAAAAGAATTAACTAGTTGCGCCCCAGATTTTTGTTCCAATTGAAATGGATGCTGCATAGCCAAAAATCGTTGGTAAGCATAATTTGTTTTTACAAAATTAGGTGGAAACTTTGTGATCATAACAACTACAGCAATAAAAACTGTTAACAAAACGCCGCTTAGCTCAGCTATTAATTTTCCTGGAATAGTTGACGAAGCTAATAATACTAATGTTATCAACGACAAAATCAAAGCTCCACCAATATCTGGCTGTACAAGTACCATGATAATAATTGCTGCAACAATCATCATTGGTTGTAAAACTTCATGAAAAACTTCTTTCCAACCTTGTTTTCTGATCAATCGATTTTGTTTATTGGTCAATACTAATGCCAAAAACATAATCAAAAACAATTTGGCAAACTCTAAGGGTTGAAAGTTAAATATTTTCAAACTGATCCAAGCAGAAGCCCCATTAACACGACTACTAGGATCAACAAAAGCGCGTCCTAACAAATAAAACAACGAACCTACTGTAATCAGCATTACTATACTCAAAATTCGCTGACTCTTTAGAATTCGCTCTTTCAGCATAAAAGTTACATAACATAGAAAAATCCCCAACACCGCATAGATGGCCTGCTTAATCAAATACTGATTAGTGCTACCGCCAGACATTAAAGAATTATAAAAACTGGCTGAATACACCATTACGATGCCTATACCCAATAACAGAATATATGGAATCACGATCCATAAGTCTATCTTCTTTAATTTTTTCACATTTTAACTCCTAAAATCTGATATAACGATTATACCACCAAACAAATAGATAAAAAAACTCCGCATAATCGAACCAAAAAATCAAAACAAAAAGGGCTGAAGACTACTGTCCCCAACCCTTAAAATAATCAATTATTAGTTATTCTTCTTTTGTTTGTCAAACTTCTTACGTTCGTTTGTGTTCAAGATCTTCTTACGTAATCTAACACTCTTAGGTGTTACTTCACAAAGTTCGTCTTCGTTTAGGAATTCGATTGATTGTTCAAGTGACATATCCTTAGGTGTCTTGATTGCAGCAGCGTGGTCTTTACCAGCAGCACGAGTATTTGTAAGGTTCTTACCCTTTGTAACAGTAACAGCGATATCTTGATCACGGCTACTTTCACCAACGATCATACCTTCGTAAACATCAACACCGGCACCGATGAACAATGTACCACGATCTTCAACTGATTGTAGTGAATAAGTAGTTGATGGACCTTGGTTAATTGAAACCAAAGCACCAGTTCTTCTACCTGGGTTCCAGTTCTTAACAACTGGTTTGTATTCTGAGAATGTGTGGTTCAAAATACCGTAACCACCAGTCATTGACAAGAACTCTGTTGAGTAACCAATCAAACCACGTGAAGGTGCAGAGAAAATAAGTTTTGTTTGACCATTTCCTGTACTTTCCATGTTTTCCATGTCACCTTTTCTTTGAGCCATTGAATCGATAACTGAACCAACGTATTCGTCAGGAGTATCAATTGTAACCTCTTCGAAAGGTTCACACTTTTGGTTATCAATAGTCTTGTAAATAACTTCTGGACGTGATAGTTGCAATTCGAAACCTTCACGACGCATTTCTTCAACAAGGATTGACAAGTGAAGTTCACCACGACCTGAAACCATCCAAGCACCAGCTTGATCAGTATCTTCAACCTTCAATGAAACATCAGTGTGCAATTGTTTCTTCAAACGGTCTTCGATCTTTCTAGCAGTAACTTCTGTACCTTCACGGCCAGCAAATGGTGAATTATTTTGTAAGAACATCATCTTCAATGTTGGTTCATCAATACGTAGCAATGGAAGTGCTTCTTGATGGTCAACTGGTGTAACAGTTTCACCAACGAAAATATCTTCCATACCAGAAACAGCAATTAAGTCTCCAGCTTTAGCTTCATTGATTTCAACACGCTTCAAGCCCATGAAACCAAATAACTTGGTTACACGGAAGTTCTTTGTAGAACCGTCAAGTTTCATAACAGTAACATTGTCACCAACCTTGATCTTTCCACGGAAGACACGTCCAATACCGATACGACCAACGTAATCGTTATAGTCTAGTAGAGCAACTTGGAATTGTAATGGTTCATCTGAGTTGTCGATTGGTGCAGGGATTGTCTTCAAAATTGTGTCAAACAATGGATCCATTGTGTGTTCTTGTTTAGCAGGATCATCTGAATAACTTGATGTACCGTTGATAGCTGAAGCGTAAATAACAGGGAAATCAAGTTGTGAATCATCAGCACCTAATTCGATAAACAATTCAAGTACTTCGTCAACAACTTCTGCAGGACGAGCACCTGGTCTATCAATTTTGTTAATAACAACGATTGGTGTTAAGTGTTGTTCCAAAGCTTTCTTCAAAACAAAACGTGTTTGAGGCATTGTACCTTCATATGCATCAACAACTAGCAATACACCATCGACCATCTTCATGATACGTTCAACTTCACCACCGAAGTCCGCGTGTCCTGGTGTATCCAAGATATTGATCTTCTTACCCTTGTAATCAACAGCTGTATTCTTTGAAAGGATTGTGATACCACGTTCTCTTTCAATAGCATTTGAATCAAGCGCACGGTCTTGGATTTCGTAGTGCTTTCCTAGTGTGTCTGATTGTTTTAGCATTTCGTTAACTAATGTAGTTTTACCGTGGTCAACGTGAGCGATGATCGCAATGTTTCTAATATCTTCTCTTCTCTTAGTCAAATTAGTTCTTCCTTCCATAAATACGTGTTTAGATTACTTGCAATAAAAAAACTGTGAATGACTGTCACAGTTCACTAACGCGCTTTAAGTGTCTTTAGTGCTTCAGAAGCAACCTTCTGAGTACCAACTATTACGACTTGTGATTCTAACATATTTATTGGGGAATCGTCAATACTTACGACACTCATCCCCGCTGCTTCACACAGAACGCGTCCAGCGGCTAAATCCCAAGGAGCTAAGTATGACATATACATGACTTCTTTTCCAGTTAAAAGATGTCCGAAAATAATTCCGGCACTACCATAAACTCTTAGCCCACTGCTCTTTTTAACGACTTCTTGAACATCAAATTTATTCGCCAAAGCCATTGGAGCTGATATGTCAACTAGCCCTTCTATCAAAGGTAAATCCTTTGGGGAATCAATCGGTGTTTGATTGATAAATAACCCAATTTCCTTACCACCATGATAAATTTCATTATCCATAACGTCTATGATAGCACCAATTAATGGTTCACCGTCAATGTAAGCGCCAATCATTGAAGCGAAATCGCCACCGCGCTTCACAAAATTCATCGTACCATCAATAGGATCGACAAAGAAAACCAAGCCTGACATATCCTTAACCAAATCGCCATAACCTTCTTCACTGACGATTGTAGCCTCTGGATAAGCTTTTTTAATTTCTGAATTAACGAATTGCTCAGTCTTTTTATCAAAATTAGTTACTAGATCATTACGATTTTTTTTCGTACCGACGGACATTTTTTTAATAGAATCTTCTCGTAAATTGGCTCCGACCTTAGTTAACAATTCTACTAAAAATGCATCGATCTTTTTACTATCTACGTTCATTTCGAATCCTGACTTTCTCACTGTTTTTAGCTTTTTGACATTGTTTGAAGACTTGATAAATTGAATAGCCCGACTCTCTTTCAAATTCTTTGTCGAGACGTTTTTGCTCCATCTTCATGGGCACTACTTGTTGGAACGAGCGGTATTTTTGCAAAAATTCATCCCGCTTGACACCTGACTCATAGGCCTTTTCGACGGCATTATATAAATCTATTACGGTCACGATATCTTCTTGACTCCAAGTCTCATCAAGCGGATAGCTGTAATTATCTTGCATTGAAATAACCCCTTTCATTTATTCTACTATACAAAAAAAGCGATGCAATTGCATCGCTTTTAGTCAAATCATTTTATTTAGTTTACAAAATATCCTATTTTGGTTTCTAAACGCAAGACTGATTTAAATGTGTGTTGGATAACCAATCAAAATATCGGCAGCTTCTTGAATTGGTTCACCTAGAGTTGGATGTGGGTGAATTGTGAGAGCAATATCTTCAGCATTTAGCTGACAATTAATTGCAACACTCAATTCAGAGATCAAATCACTAGCACCAGGTCCGACAATTTGACCACCAAGAAGTGTTCCAGTATCTTTTTGGGCAATCAATTTCACGAATCCTTCAGCAGCATCCAAGGAGACTGCACGGGCGTTGCCGGCAAATGGGAATTTAGCAACTTTGACATCGATACCTTTATCTTTGGCATCTTTTTCAGTCAAACCAACACTAGCTAATTCTGGGTCAGTGAAACAAACAGCTGGAACGCCAATGTAGTCATTAGCTGTATTCTTACCAGAAATAGCACCTGCGGCAGTTTTAGCTTCAAAGAAAGCCTTATGAGCTAAAGCTGGTCCAGGAGTGATATCACCAATAGCATAAATGTGATCAACTGAAGTCTTGCCTTGTTCATCAACTTCAACAAGCCCTCTGTCAGTTGTCTTAACATTAGTCATTTCAAGTCCAAAGTTATCAGTATTTGGACGACGTCCGACGGTTACCATGCAATAGTCAGCACTGATCGTAGTTGGAGTGCCGTCCACTTCATAAGTAACATCAACGTGATCGCCCTTATTTTCACTCTTTTTAGCCATAGCGTTAGTAATAATCGTAACGCCTTTTTTCTCGAGGTTCTTCTTAACGATAGAAACCATGTCTTTTTCGAAGTTAGGAATGATATTTGGAGAACCTTCAAGAATAGTTACATGAGCACCAAGGTCAGCATAAGCACCGGCAAGCTCTGTTCCGACATAACCACCACCGATAATGATGAACTCTTTAGGAACTTCTTTCAAATTCAAGCCACCAGTTGAATCGATTACGCGATCATCGAATTTGAATCCTCTGATTTCAATAGGACGACTACCAGTTGCCAAAATCAAATTCTTGAACTTGATAGTTTGACCGCCACCGTTGTCCATGAATTGTCTAGGACCACTTGGCATAACACGTAATTGTGTATCGCTATCCAAATATGCTTCACCATTAATCAACTCAACGTGATGCTTCTTGAGTAGCATTTGAACACCATTAGTCATCCGAGCAACAACTTTTTCATCTTTCCATGCTTGTGTCTTAGTAAAATCAATCGTAGCGTCACTAGTTGTAATACCGTAGGTTGATGAATCCTTAGCTTGTTGAAGTCTGTGGCCAGCTGTGATCAAAGCCTTTGAAGGCACACAGCCAACATTCAAACAAACACCACCGACGGTATCCGATTTTTCAATAACTGTTACATCTTGTCCTAATTCTGAAGCTCTGATTGCTGCAACATAACCACCAGGGCCTGATCCAATAATAACGGTATCTTTTTCTATTACATTTTCTGCCATTTTAAATTAGCCCTCCATCAATAACATGTCTGGATCGTGCAACAACTTCTTCAATAAGTTCAAAGCGTTTTGAGCTAAAGCACCATCGATCAATCTGTGATCATAACTTAATGATAACTTCAACATCTTACCTACTTGAATGTTGCCGTCCTCATCTACATAAGGTTCATTAGCAATCTTACCAACACCAAGAATTGCTACTTCAGGATAATTGATAACTGGAGTAAACCAGCCACCACCGATTGAACCAACATTACTGATAGTGATTGAACCACCAGACATTTTGTCCATACTCAACTTGTTGTCATAAGCAGCTTGTGAGTTTTCAGTGATTTCTTTGGCAATTTCAAACATACCTTTAGAATCAACGTTCTTAACATTTGGAACATAAAGTCCATGTTCTGTGTTTGTAGCAATTCCGATATTGTAATAGTGCTTATAGACGATTTCTTCTGTTGAATCATCGATTGAAGCATTCAATTCTGGATATGCTTTCAAAACAGCTACTAGAGCTTTAGCAATATATGGTAGGAATGTCAAATGAATGCCTTTATCAGCAGCAATAGCTTTGTACTTCTTACGGTTGGCCATCAGAGCGCTTACCTCAACGTCATCAAAACTAGTTACGTGAGGAGCTGTGTGTTTACTATTGAGCATTGCCTTAGCAATAGCTTTTCTAGTCATAGACATCTTTTCACGAGTTTCTAATTCTGGAGTTGCTGACTTGTAAGGAGTAATTGGTTGGGCTGGTGCGCTTGAAGCTGCAGCAGGACTCGTAGCGGCAGTTGTCGAAGTTTGGGCAGCTGCTTGTGGATTGCCACTCTTAAAGGCGTCAACATCAGCCTTAGTAATTTGACCATGTTTACCACTTGGAGTTACTTGGCTCAAATCAACACCTTCGTCACGTGCATATTGACGAACTGATGGCATTGCCAAATATTTAGCGTTGGCTGATCCGGTTGCGGGTCCAGCTTCTTCTTTAGCTGCAGCGGGTTTAGCTTCTTCCTTAGTCTCAGTCTTCTTTTCAGTTTCATCATCGCCATCGTCTGGTGAACCATCATCGATAACAATCAAAGTATCGCCGACTTCAACTGTTTCTCCTTCTTTAGCTACAATTTGTTTGACAGTTCCGGCAACTGGAGATGGTAGTTCTTCAACTGATTTATCATTTTGAATTTCTACCAAGGAGTCATCTTCTTTTACGGTGTCTCCTTCTTTAACTAGCCAGCTAGCAATTTCACCTTCGGCCATCCCTTCGCCAAGTTCTGGTAATTTAAATTTGTAAGCCATAGTTGTTTTCCCTTCCTTCGATTAATTAGTAGTTGAGAATCTCATTTACTTTTTCTTCAATTTCTTTGGCACGTGGGATCCAAATGTCTTCACCTAACGCAAATGGATAAACACTGTTTGGTGCTGCAACTCTACCAACTGGTGCATCGAGAGAAAGAATAGCGCCTTCAGCAATAGCTGATGCAACTTGTGCGCCAACTCCGGCCATCTTTTGAGCTTCTTGAACGATTACAACTTTATGAGTCTTTTCAATTGACTTGAAAATTGTTTCTGTATCGATTGGTGACACAGTTCTAAGGTCGATAACTTCAACTGAGATATTCTTTTCTGCTAGGCTATCAGCAACTTTAAGGGCTTCATTGACTTCAGCACCGTAAGCTACGATAGTAATATCATTTCCTTCACGGACAACGTTTGCTTTATCCAAAGGAACTGTGTATTTGCCATCAGGAATATCGTCTTTCATTGAACGATACAATTTCAAGTTTTCCATAAATAATACTGGGTCATTATTTTCAACTGATGAAATCAACAGGCCTTTAGCATCATATGGATTACTTGGCATTACAACACGAAGTCCAGGAACACCCGTAAAGAAATTTTCTAGGTTATCAGCATGCATTTCAGCTGTATGTGTACCACCACCATATGGTGTACGGATCGTTACAGGAGCATTCTTCAAACCATCAAATCTAAAACGCATTCTAGCCAATTGACCAGCAATTTGGTCAACAGCTTCAAAAGAGAAGCCCATGAACTGAATTTCAGGGATTGGGCGCCAACCAGTCAAACCAAGACCAGTTGCAAGTCCCATGATTCCTGATTCAGCAAGTGGAGTATCGAAGACTCTATCTTCACCGTATTTTTCTTGAAGTCCTTGAGTAGTTCTAAAAACACCACCATTTTTACCAACATCTTCACCGAAGATCAATGTTTTTGGATCGTCTTCCAGAACAATGTCTAAGGCATCTGTAACTGCTTGAATATAAGTTTTCTTAGCCATTTTTACTTCGACTCCTTTGCTTCAAATTTATCAATCTCTTGTTTCATTTCTGGAGTTGGAATTTCAAAAGTACGTTTCAACATATCGGAAACTTTATCGGCAGGAACATTATCTGCTTCTTTAATTGCATCTTTAAATGATGCTTTGTATTCATCAACTAATTTATCTTCTTCGTCTTCTGACCAAAGTCCCTTATCTGTAAGAACTTTTCTGAGACGAATCAATGGATCTTTTTCAAACCAAGGTTGTTCTTGTTCCTTAGTTCTGTAACGTTTAGGATCATCACCCGCACTTGAGTGAGCACCAAAACGATAAGTTAAGGTTTCAATTAAGACTGGACCATTGCCAGCAACCATGTAGTCACGAGCTGCTTTAGCAACCGCATAACAAGCTAAGATATCCATACCATCAACTTGAACACTAGGAATACCAGCGGCAACAGCCTTTTGAGCTAATGTTGGAGCAGCTGTTTGTTTGGCACGAGGTGTCGAAATAGCAAAGCCATTATTTTGAACGATGAACAAAACAGGAGCTTGATAAGCACCAGCAAAGTTCATTCCTTCATAACTATCACCTTGTGAAGTACCACCATCACCAGTATATGTGAAGGCAATCGTATCTTCTTCTTTGTTCTTCTTGATACCAAGTCCAACACCAGCGGCTTCAACATAAGCAGCACCGATGATAATTTGTGGCATCATTGAGCGAGCTTTAAATTTATTACCTAAAACGTGACCTCTTGACCAAAGATAAGCTTCCGTTACAGTAGCTCCGTGTTGAATCAATTGAGGAACATCACGATAAGCAGGTAGAAGATAATCTTGTTTCTTCATTGCGAGAACAGTTCCCATCTCAGAAGCTTCCTCACCTTCAGTTGGAGCATAGAATCCCATGCGTCCTTGACGTGAAAAGTTCATTGTCTGTTCATGCAAAGCACGTTCCCAGACCATTTTCTTCATGAATTCAACTAAATCCTCATCTGAAAAACTATCAAAAACCTCTTGATCCGTAATTTCAGCATTTTCGTTCAATACTTGAATGGGTTTTGAAACATTTGATAAATTATTTTTTATTGCTTCAAAATCAACAATTGGTTTATTTGCCATTCTCCACAGTCCTTTCATAAAAAACTCATCCCTTGTGAATATTTGTAAGGGCTTTCATATAATTTTAGTCTAACATTGATCTGCTAAAAAACAAGTAGTTTCAACGTTCTTGGCACAAAAAAAATTCAAAAATATTTTTCATAAGTTTGTGAAAATTGTAACTATTTATCCAAATTTATTTCATTTTCAGAGCTTCCATGCTCTAGTTCAGCGACCATTGAATCGAGAGAAACAGTCGCCATATTCTTTACGGCCTTAGTTGTATAAAAGGCGATGTGTGGTGTTAAAATAATGCGATTACTCTTAATTACTCGTTCTAATAATTTATCGTTAAATTCTTGATCACTTAAATCAGTATTAAACACACCAACTTCTTTTTCATAAACATCCAAAACTGCACCGTAGAGCTTTCCATTTGCTACTGCATCATAGAGATCTTGTGTGTTGATCAAATCGCCACGAGCTGAATTGACCACGATAGCATCGCTTTTCATTTCAGCAATCGTATCCTTATTAATAACGGTATGTCCCTTACCAAGACTAGGGATATGTAGAGTTACAACATCAGATTCTTTCAAAAGCGTATCTAAGTCATCGACATATAGTCCTTGTTTTTCAATTTCTGGATTGTGAAATTTGTCATATGCGATAACTTTTGCACCAAATCCTTGATAAATTTTTATCGCAGCTCGACCAATTCTTCCGGTACCTGCAACCCCGACTGTCAATTGATTTAATTCACGACCGATATCCGGTGCCCATCTGAAATCGTGTTGGTCCACTTTTCTAATCATATGTTTAAAATTACGTAATAATGCCATCAAGCCAGCAACTGAATATTCAGCGATTGCTTCTGGTGAATAACTTGGAACATTAGTCAAGCGAATATTATTTTTCTTCAAAGCTGCAAATGGAATATTATCTACCCCAACATTACGCAACGATAAAACATGAATCCCAAATTCATTCATCGTATCAAAAATTTTTTCATCGTATGGTAACTGCTGATAAGCAACAATTCCATCGTATCCTTGAGCCATTTTGACTGTTTCTGGCGTTAACAAATCAGTCACGATTTTTACTTCAATATTGTTGGTCTTAGACCATTCTTGAATATATTTCTTTTCATCTTCCCTGACGCCAAAATCAATTAGCTTCATTAACAAAACCTCCAGCCATCTTTTTTATTTACGCACCAATATGAAATCGGTAACATATACATTAACTATTTTATCATTATGATGTTTGATATAACAAAGATATGGCATAATAAAAAATTGCTTGAAATGATTACGCTTTCTTGCTTGCTTTTTCAAAAAAATTTTCATTTGCTTCTATTTTTTAAGAAAAATAATCTATAATAGATATACTAAGGTAATTTTGTACAATTTAACATTTGGAGGAAACTATGTATTTTATGAAAGATATCGTCCGTGATGGCGATCCCGTTTTAAGAAAAGTTGCAGAAAAGGTTCAATTTCCACTAAGTGATGAAGATAAAGCTTTAGCGGACAACATGATGGAATATCTCGTTAAGAGTCAAGATGAAGAATACGCTGAAAAACATCAACTAAGAGCCGGTGTTGGTTTGGCCGCACCTCAAGTTGGCGTTTCAAAAATGATGGCTTCTGTTTTAGTTCCTAATGATGAAGATCCTGACAAGCCACTTCTCAAAATGACTTTGATCAATCCTGTTATCATCAGAAACTCAGTTCAAAGAGCCGCTTTGTCTGAAGGTGAAGGTTGCTTATCAGTTGATAAAGATGTCCCTGGATTTGTTCCTCGCGCTGACCGTATCACTATTAAATATGATGACTTCGATGGTAACTCACAAACACTTCGTGTCAGAGACTACCCTGCCATTGTTTGCCAACACGAAATCGATCACTTAAATGGTCACCTATATTACGACAAGATCAGTAAGACTGCTCCATTTGAATTAGATCCAAGTACTGTAGTCATTTCGTAATAGTAGTTAAGTATACTTAGATAACTTATTATGGTAGAATTGTGCTATCTATTGAATAGTGCACAAATGGACTGGAAAAGAATTACCGAATGAGACTGACTTGTTTCATTCAATTTGATTAAAGGAGAATTATATATTGATTTATAAAGTTTTGTATCAAACAAGTGAACTAGATAACCCCCGTCGTGAATTTACACATTCACTCTATATGGACGCTGCTTCAAGTATCGAAGTACGTCAAGCAGTAGAGGACAATACTGACTATGACATCGAATTTATTCAGGAGCTCGATGAAAAACATCTCGAATATGAGAAAAAGAGCCCTGACTTTAAATTAACGGAGTTTTAGTTAATGTCCTTTAAAGTTAAAAATAATGAAGTTGCCGTTTTTGCCATCGGGGGCCTTGGCGAAATCGGTAAAAATATGTACGGAGTTCAATATCAAGACGAATTGATCGTAATTGATGCCGGAATTAAGTTTCCAGAAGACGAACTCCTCGGAATTGACTATGTCATTTCTGATTACAGCTACTTAGTAGAAAATAAGGATAAGATCAAGGGTCTATTTATCACTCACGGTCACGAAGATCACATCGGTGGTATCCCTTATCTCCTTCAACAACTTCCTAACATCCCTATTTATGCCGGTCCATTAGCTTGTGCATTAATTAAAGGTAAATTGGAAGAACATGGTCTATTAAGAACGACCGAAATGCACGTCTTGCACGAAGACGATGTTATTAAATTCCCAAAGACTAGTGTCTCATTCTTTAGAACGACTCACTCAATTCCTGATACCTTAGGTATCGCTGTTCATACCCCTCAGGGAATTATCGTTGAAACTGGTGACTTTAAGTTTGATTTAACACCGGTTGCTGGATTGCCATCACCTAACTTACAAAAGATGGCTGCACTCGGTGCTAAAGGTGTTTTGTGCTTACTATCTGATAGTACTAATGCCGAAATACCTACTTTCTCTAAGTCAGAACGTTCTGTCGGTTTAACGATTCACCAAATCTTTGAAACGATTCAAGGACGAATCATCTTTGCTACCTTTGCTTCTAACATCTATCGTATTTCGCAAGCGGTCGATGCGGCGATGCAACAAGGTAGAAAGATTGCAGTCTTCGGACGAAGCATGGAACAAGCAATTGAAAATGGTCGAGAATTAGGATACTTAAATATTCCTGACAACATGTTGATTGATCCACATGCTTTGAACCAAACTCCGGCTTCAGAGACTTTGATCCTATGTACTGGATCACAAGGTGAACCATTAGCTGCTTTAAGTAGAATTGCCAATGGTACTCACAGACAAATCACTATTCAACCAGGCGATACGGTTATCTTCTCAAGTAACCCTATTCCTGGTAACACAATCAGTGTTAACCACTTGATCAACCAACTTTCAGAAGCTGGTGCTGAAGTTATTCATGGTAAAGTCAACAACATCCATGCTTCCGGTCACGGTGGTCAAGAAGAACAAGAGTTAATGCTTCGTTTAATGAAACCTAAGTTCTTCATGCCAATTCACGGTGAGTACAGAATGTTGAAGATTCACACTGAATTAGCTGAGTTGTGTGACGTACCTCAAGATCACTCCTTCCTTTTGGAAAATGGTGATGTCTTAGCTTTAACTAAAGATACTGCTCGTGTAGCTGGACACTTCCCTGCTGGTGACGTTTATGTCGACGGTAAAGGTGTTGGTGATATCGGAAACGTAGTTATCCACGACCGTCAAGTTCTTTCCGAAGAAGGAATGGTTGTCGTTGTTGCTACGATCGATTATCAAAAGCACATCGTTTTAGCTGGTCCTGATATTCTTTCACGTGGTTTTGTTTACATGCGTGAATCAGGTGAATTGATCAACCAAGCACAAAAACGTGTCTTCCACTTGATCAAGAATGCATTTGACGATGAAGATGAAAAAGTTACTGAAGCAACATTAAAACGTATCATCATTGAAGGATTGCAAGAATTTTTGTACAAACGTACAGCTAGAAATCCTGTTATCTTACCAATGTTAATTGGAACTTCAATCTAAAGTAGATCATTTGATCTACTTTTTTTATTTAAGGGTATTCAAATGAGTAAAACTACAAAAATTGAAATAATTTTAAATCACCATGCTGGCAATGGATTAGCAATCTCCGCTTGTCATAAGGTAATAAATTTTCTAGATAAAAATAAAATCACTTACGAGATCCACAAAACTTTAAAAGATGGCGATGGCGTTCGGATTGCTAAACAGTTAGCCAATCATCCAACTAATAGTAAAATCATCGTTATCGGTGGCGATGGAACGTTAAATCAAGCCGTCAATGGTGTCAAAGAATCTAATTACCCCAATACTGCCTTAGGATATATTCCTGGTGGTTCTGGTAATGATTTTTGCCGTGGCATAAAATTAAAGATCAAGGATCCCGTAATTTTATTACAAGCCATTCTTTCAATGAAGCAACCTCAAATAATCGATGTTGGTAAAGCATATAATAATGATTTTTCCCATTATTTTATTAACAATATCGGTATTGGTTTCGATGCTCGTACGGTTTATTACACAAATAATTCTGAACGAAAAGATTTCCTCAACAAATTACATTTGGGGACTCTTTCTTATTTCACTAATCTATTAAAGGTTATCAAAAAGCAACCAGCTTTTGGATTAGACGTTGATTATGAAGACAAGAAAAAACATTTTGACTCAGCCTATATCGTGGTTGCTACAAACCATCCTTATTTTGGTGGTGGTTTTGCGATTGATCCAACCGCTACTCCTTTTAACCATCACTTGAATCTGGTTGTCGTAAAAAAGATCACTGGGATGACATTCATCAAATTGTTCAGCAAATTGTTGACCAATGGTTCTCATCTACAAGATAAAAACGTTTGGCATATTGAAGACAAACATTTTTCACTTCATAACCAAACTGATCAATATGGTCAGATGGATGGTGAAGAATTAAATCAGCATGAATTCAATTTCAATTTTGAGATCAGTCAACATCCCTTTTGGTTACCAGTTAAATAATCTTTAAACAAAAACCTCGCTAGAATGCATTGTTTCATTGCACTCTAACGAGGTTATTTTTTCTCCAAAAAATCTTGAGGAGTTATGTGTTCCATACCAATCATCGGGTCAATAGCATTATTCATAATCATGTCTAAAGTCAAACGATAATCGATAGGAGCTTGTTCTTGTGTTTCTTCTTCCGATGGTGCTTCTGGTACTTTAATCTTAAATGTAGTAAAAATTCTTTGTTTCAATGTGGTCTGACGTTCACTCGATTGATCTTTGATTGACCGTTCAAAAGCCGACCTATCACCTACCATGATCAATAATCTCTTAGCACGTGTTACAGCTGTATACAACAAATTACGGCGTAACATTCTAGATTCTTCATTAACAAGTGGCAAAATTACCATTTCAAATTCTGAACCTTGCGATTTATGGATTGAAGTACAGTAAGCTAAAGAAATATTAGTCCAATCTTTACGATCCAATGTCACCTCATTGCCATCAAAATCAATTACTAATTGGTCAACGTGGTCGGTATTTTCTTTAGCAAGAATTATCCCGACAATTTTCCCAATCTCGCCGTTAAAAACATTGTCTTCAGGTGTATTGACCAAATAGACAACTTTATCATTGATTCGATATTTAACATTACCCATCGAAACTTCTTTTCTTTTCGGCTTCATCGGATTGACAACATTTTGAATCACATAATTCAAATTATCAATCCCCGCTTGACCACGGTACATTGGGGCTAAAACTTGCACATCGGCAATATCGAAACCACGTTCACTCGATTTTGCAATAATCTGTGACAAGACACTAGGGACATTTCGACTATCGCAATTGATGAAACTCCGATCAGCCCTATTTTGAAAAATACCATCAACAATAATTCCTTCATTTATATCATGAGCTAATTGAATAATCGTTGAATCTTCATCCTGACGATGGATATTCTTTAAGATTGTTGTTGGAAAAGCATCACTATTGATCAAATCCGCAAAAATTTGTCCCGGTCCAACTGATGGTAACTGATCACGATCACCTACTAAAACGATCTGCGTTCCAGGCTGCACAGCTGATATCAAAACTTTGAATAATTTTGTATCGACCATCGACATCTCATCAATAATCAACAATTTGCAATCAAGGCTTGGTTCAGCATATTCGTCATCTTCAGTACCCGTTAGACCTAACAAGCGATGAATTGTCATAGCTGGCAGACCAGTTGCCTCTCCCATGTGTTTAGCAGCTCTTCCCGTTGGAGCAGCTAAAGCAATCGCATAATCATCTGAAGCTGGATCAAGGGGCATATCATTTAATTCAGCATATGCTGCTACAATTGCATTGATGATAGTCGTTTTACCAGTTCCCGGACCACCAGTTAATAGAAAAATTGGATGCGTCAAAAATTGACGAATAGCTTTTTCTTGTGAGTCATCATATTTAACTTTAAAACGCTTTTCAATTTTTTTAAGTTCTTTTTTCATGGCGTGTTCAGTCCATGAGACACCCTTAAAAGTATCAGTGATCATCTTCAAAGACTGTGCTATCGACCATTCAGAATCTGCCAGATCTTTTTGATAAACATTGCCATCTTCAACTAGCAAAACTCCGTTTTTAACTAAATCTCGTAAACCAGCTACTAACTTTTGCGCCAAGTCATCAGTTGAATTATTTCTCAAAACTCCCATAACTCTTCTAATCAAATCTTGCCCATCAACGTAAGTATCGCCAGTTTCATTGATCATTGAGCTCGTCATCTGAATTAAGGCACCTTTGATCCGTCGAGGGTCATCACCAGTAATCCCTAATCTTCTAGCCAATTCATCAGCTCGCTTGAAACCGACACCTTTAACATCTAAAACTAATTGATAAGGATCGTCTTGAATCTTTTCCAGTGTTTGAACTCCATACTTTTGATAGATCCGTGCACTCAAAGTAGGTCCAAAGCCATAGTTATTCAATTGATACAAGGCTTGCTCTGTCTGATGATTGCTAGAGATTTGTTCAATAATCTGTTGAGTCTTTTCAGTTCCCAATTTCAAGAAATCAAGTGCATGAGGGTCTTTAAGAATTTTATCGATAGCATCGTTACCTAATTCATCAACAATCTTTTCGGCTTTTTTCTTACCAATACCAGGAAACTCTTCACTAGAAAAGAAGCTGATTAATTCTTTACGACCATTAGGACGACTTCTTTGGTATGAAGTAGCTTGAAATTGCTTGCCATATTTGGGATGGTCAACGATGCGGCCTTCGAAACGATATTCCTCTTCTTCTGATATTTCACCAAAGCTACCAGTTACAACAATATCTTTCGCATCCCAATCAGTATTTGTTTTCTTTATTTTAATTGTAAAAATTTTATAAAGGTTTTCCGGATTCTCAAAAAAGATAGCTTTGACAGTGCCTAAGAAATATGGTGTTTCATTACTGTCCGTCATTGCTATCCCCTTGCTTTTTTATGAATTCTTGTAGATCAGCTAATTTCTTTTCATTTTTTAAATAATACTTTTCATCCAATTTTTTGGCTTGATTTAAGTATGATTGATATTCTTTTTTGAGATTCATTGCACACAAGGCCATATTAAAGTAAAATTTGGCCTCTGGTTGGATTTTATTAGCCGCTTGATAGAATGTTAATGCTTCTTGAAAATTACCGTTAGCCAGCAATAAATCGGCTAATAATTCATTTGAGCGTAAATCTTTAGGTGCTTTTTCAACTGCCGTTAAAGCGTACATAATTGCTAGTTGACGTTTACCTTGTTCATCCAAAGTTTTAGCCAACATAAAATATGCTTCAAAAGCGTAATCATTGTTGACCAATTTTTGAAAGATGTCATTAGCTTTATCATATTTATCAGCTAAATAATAAATATTACCCAAATTATAAAGTAAATCTTGATTGTCTTTAAATATCTCTAACGAACGAGCTAATAATTCCTCGGCTTGTTCTAAATCGCCAGCTTGGACTAAATAAGTTGATAACTGTAAAATCTCAGGCAATTGCTTTGGGTTTTGTTTCAAGTCTGCTACTAACAGCTTAACAGCAGCCTCTTTATCGCCTTGATTAAATAATTTTTCTGCTTGTTTGTTCATCGGTTACCTCAAATAGTATCTGAACTGTCTAATTGTTTGTCCAGGTAACTAGTTTCATTCCACTTGATTAATTTAAATTGGCCGTCTTGGTATTGTAAATGAGTCAGACTAGTGTTGGAAAGACCACCATTCTTACGAATATCGCAAATCTTAGTTCCTAATAACGATTGGATCAAAGTCACTAAAGCAGCTCCATGACTAACTATTACAAGATTGCTATCAGGAGAATTTTGAGCAACTATTTCTTTCACTGCTGCTGTAGTTCTCTTAGCAACTTGTTCAAAAGATTCGCCTTTGATCAAGTCATAATCATAGTCTTTTGGTTGATGTCTAAAAGCATAAATTACTTCTGGCATTTCATTTTCTAATTCAGAAAATTTGCGACCTTCCATAATTCCTAAATCAAATTCTCTAAGACCATCAACAATGTCAAAAGGTATTTGACGATTCAAATCTTTGATCAACGTTTCAGCAGTAGTTTTAGCACGTGGCAAAGGACTGGAATAGATATGGTCAATATTTATAGCTTGCAATCGTTTTGCTAGTAAGCTGATATCATGCAAACTTTCTGGCAAAAGTGGTGAATCACCATGTCCACCTTGATATTTTCCTTCTAAATTCCATTCGGTCTTTCCGTGTCTGACAAAATATAATTCCATTTTATTCTCACCTTACAAAGTTAATTACTTCTAATTATCGGTTTTTTGGAAGATTTTTTCAAGTTGGAGTGTTTTTTACTGAAAATATAAAAAAACAGTAATCAAAACTGACTACACAAATAGCCAATTTAAATTACTGTTTTATGTTTTTTAAATGTATTGTAGCTTCTTTTCTGCCATGTAAGCACAATCAATAGTTGCGCCACCTAGACATTCCTCGCCGTCATAGAAGACAACTTCTTGTCCTGGTGTAATTGCACGAACTGGGTTATCAAACTCAACATTGACCTTACCATCGCCTAAGACGTGAACTGTAACGCCAGTATCTTGTTGACGATATCTGAACTTAGCTGTGGCATGGAAAGTATCGCCATAATCTAAGCCTGTGATAAATGACAAGTCAGATGCGTCCAAATGATCAGCATATAGTCTTGGATTATCGTATCCTTGGTCGACATAAAGAATATTCTTACTCATGTCCTTACCAACTACGAACCAAGGCTCGTTTGACTTACCATTTCCACCGATACCTAGGCCTTGTCTTTGACCGATTGTGTAGTACATCAAACCAGCGTGATCACCCTTGATCTCACCGTCTGGTGTCATCATCTTACCAGGTTGTGCAGGCAAGAATTCGCTCAAGAACTTACGGAAGTTTCTCTCACCGATGAAACATACACCAGTTGAGTCCTTCTTCTTAGCAGTAGCTAATCCAGCTTCTTCAGCAATGCGACGAACTTCTGACTTTTGCATACCACCGATTGGGAACAATGCTTTTTGTAATTGCTCTTGTTGAACAGTGCTCAAGAAATAAGTTTGATCCTTGTTAGCATCGCCACCACGAAGCAAGTGAACTACACCGTTGTCGTCACGGAATGATTGTGCATAGTGACCCATTGCGATGTAATCAGCGTTTAATTTGTTAGCATAGTCCAAGAAAGCCTTGAACTTAACTTCTTTGTTACACATAACATCAGGGTTTGGTGTTCTACCCTTACGATATTCTGCTAGGAAATACTCGAACACGCGGTCCCAGTACTCCTTTTCAAAATTAACTGAGTAATAAGGAATACCAATCTTGTTGGCAACCTTAGCAACATCCTCATAATCCTCAGTAGCAGTACATACACCAGAGTCATCAGAATCATCCCAGTTCTTCATGAAAACTCCAATAACCTCATAACCTTGTTGTTTCAAAAGAAGTGCACTAACTGACGAGTCAACGCCACCACTCATACCTACTACAACACGCTTCTTCTTATTATCCATTTGAAAACCTCATTTTATTTAACTAATACGTTTTTTTCTTTCAAAAAGTTCATCAAGTAACGATAGTCACTGATTTCCTTTTCTACATCTTTAATTTTGAACATATTGATATTGTGCATCCCACTTTTATCAGTGATCGACAATTTCAAACTGTCTAGATTCTTGCTAACAACGGCACGCAAATAATATCTAGCCTCGTAAGGAGATGACCCATTGATTGGGTGTTCCAGACGAAAACTACCTTTATTTGTTTCCATGAAACCAGAATCCAATAGTGAATATTTTTTTACTTCGGGGTTAAGTTCGTAAACTTCTTGATCCCCTTGTACTTGAGCTTGGCGTTTATCCATAATAATCATCCCTCATAATCATATTTTCTCTTAATTATAAGTTTGAATAAAATTGCTTAATTAGTCAAGTCTTGCACGATTTTAACTAGTTTGTTGGTAAATTCAACTACTTCTTCTTCAGTATTGTCTTTACCAAAACTGATTCTGACTGAATCATTGATTCTTGGACTGTCTTCACCATACATAGCCACTAACACGTGTGATGGTTCCAAACTTCCGGCTGTACATGCAGAACCTCCCGAAATTGCTACTTCGTCAAGATCTAATCTCGTCAATAAAACGCCACGATCAATTCCTGGCAAATACAAATTCATTACATGGTTTAAAGCATGTTTATCCTTTGGTCCATTGATGTCAAAATCAATTTTATTCTCTGTTAAGATCTTTTGGATCGTTTGTTTAAATCCAAAATAACGATCTTGTCGAGCTTGTTTTTCTTCCGGAGTAATCAACTCAACGGCTTTAGCAAAACCAGCGATAGCAGGTACATTTTCTGTTCCCGCACGACGTTTAGTCTCCTGGTCGCCACCTTTAATAAATGATGGAATATGAATATCATCATTGATATACAAAAAGCCGATGAACTTCGGTCCATTAATCTTATGAGCTGAAGTTGATAACATATCAATGTGTTGGTCTTTGACATCAATATCTTCCATTCCAAATGCTTGAACAGCATCAGTGTGGAAATATGCTTGATGGTCTTTTAAGACTTCACCAATTTCTTTAATTGGATTCATCGAACCAACTTCGTTGTTACCGTACATGATCGTTACTAGAATAGTATCATCACGTAAAGCATCTTTGACTTGTTGAGCAGTCACTTCACCGCGTTCATTAGGTTTTAAATAAGTTACTTCAAAACCCAATGTTTCTAAATAAGCTAACGGTTTAAGAATTGCTTCATGCTCAATCGCAGTCGTTATGATATGTTTACCTAGTTTTTGTCTAGATAATGCTGTTTGAATTACAGCGGTATTGTCACTCTCAGTCCCACCACTAGTAAAGACAATTTCTGAGTCTTTAGCGTTGAGACTTTGAGCAATCGTATGCCGGCTTTCATCCAAAACTTTTCGAGCTTGACGACCAAAATAATTGGTAGCAGATGCATTACCAAAATTATTAGCCATCTGTTCACTGATTACATCGACTACAGGTGTAGCCATCGGTGTGGTGGCAGCATTATCTAAATAAATAAATGCCACAATAAATCCCCTCTATTCTTGGTCTAAAAAGTTCAATAACATAGTTACTGATTTGCGTCCGGCTTGTAAAACAAATTCGTCAAAGTTTACACTAGCATTTTCGTCGCCCACATCACTCATTGAACGAATAACAACGAATGGTGTTTTGAATTCAACACAGACTTGAGCCACAGCTGCGCCTTCCATTTCTGCTGCTAAAGCATCAGGGAACGACTTTTTAATTGTAGCAATTTTTTCTTTTCCGTCAACAAATTGGTCTCCGGAAACGATCAAACCGACTTTACTAGTTAAACCAGTTCTTGTTGCAGCTTCAGAAATAGCCTTAACATAATCAGGGTCAGCGTTGAAATAAAGGTCTTTTTGAGGGAGTTGACCTACTTTGTAACCAAAACCAGTCGCATCAACATCGTGATAAGCCAATTTGTTAGAAATGACTACATCTCCAACACTCAAACCTTCACCGATACCACCAGCTGAACCAGTATTAACGACAAAATCAGGTTGATAACGATCATTCATCAAAGTAGCTGTCATTCCAGCTTGAACTTTACCGATACCACTTTGAGCAAGATATACTTCGTGGTTCTTATAATTGCCGAGTGTAAATTCAACTCCAGCAACTGTAACTGTTTGGATATCTGTTAAAGACTCCTTCATTAATTTAATTTCTTCTTCCATAGGGACGATTACGCCAATTTTCATACTTTAACTCCTTAAATAAAAAATAATATTAAAAATACCAGAACGATGAGGCCGAATACTGTAATGATGGCAATATTCAACTTCTTTTTCAATTTATTTGTCTTATACTCAAATATTTCTAAATTTTCTTGAATAGTTTGCTCTGGATGTTGCTGTTGATACTCTTTTTCAGCACGTTCTCTTTCCTGCTGTCTGATTCTTTGTTGCTGTTGTTCTACTTGATCAGCACGAACTACTGTCTGTGGGTGGTCGGATTTTTTAACTTTAGAATTAATAAAATCTTTTACTTTTGAAAACATTTATTTTTCCTTTGCCTTTAATAATTCCCAATAAGTAATGGCATAAATAGTTTTGGCATCACAAATGTCACCAGTTTTAATCTGTTCTTTAGCCTCATCTAAAGTTAAACTCTCTACATTCAAAAATTCATCTGGGTCAAGTGGACGTTTAAATTCTACCTTTTTGAGATCTCTAGCTGCAAAGACAGTTAATTTTTCGTTTGAGTAACCAGGACTAGAAAAGAATGAAGTAATTTGTTCTAGATTATCAGTCGTCAAACCTAATTCTTCATCCATCTCACGCAAGGCAACTTCTTTTAAGTCACTGCCTTCATCGGCATCAATTTTTCCTGCTGGGATTTCTAAAGTTTCTTGTCCCATAGGTGTACGCCATTGTCTAACAAAAATCATCTTATCGTCGTCAGTGAATGGAATGATTGCGACAGCTCCGCGATGTTCCACAACTTCACGAATATCTGGAATACCATTAGGCAAAACCACTTGTTCTACATTCACATCAAAAATCTTGCCACCAAACATTTGTTTTTTGGCTACTACTTCTTCATAATATCTTGAATCTTCTTTTTTCATTGCAAAACCTTCCTGACTTGATTAATGAACTTACTAATATCATAACAAACCAATTAATAGACTAAAATGATTCTTTCTGAATTTCAGTTAGTGTATGGTTCTCCATGGCAAAGCAAATTTGGCTGGAACAATGTTTACCTTTTGCAGATATTTTACCAGAAATTAAACTGACTACAACCTATGCCAAAGAAAAAGAAAGCACTAATCAGCGCTTTCTTCATCTTTGATATTAACATTTACCGCTTGTGGACCTTTATAACCTGGCGCAATTTCAAAGCTAACTTCTAGTCCGTCCTTGATGAAATAGTCATCACGATTGAGAACTGAGTCCGCAAAGAAAAAGATATCTTCCTCACCATTATTTATAAAGCCAAAACCACGGTTATTATTAAATCTTACAATTTTTCCTGTGAACATTATTCACCATTCCTAATCATCAAAGCCTTCAGCTTTTGTTTCTGGATATTCTTCAGCAACAATTTTAGCACATCTAGCACAGAATGTTGGATAATTACTGTCACTACCAACATCAGTTTTAATCATACGACATCTTTGACAAACTTCGCCTTCAGCCTTTTGAACTAAGACGTCAGCTAATTCATACTTGTCAGCATTTTCTGGTGTTGCATCAACTAATTCAAATTGAGAAACGATCAATAATTGACCAAAGTTGCTATCGATTTTATCGAGAACAGCTTTTAGTTCGTCACTTGGATGTACAGTAACTTTAGCTTCAAGTGATTTACCAATTAACTTATTGGCACGAGCAACTTCAAGAGATTTCAAGACGTTATCTCTAAAGTCCATGAAGACTTGCCAATCCTTTTGAATTTCTGCTTCATCAGGAATTTCTTCAACAGCTGGCATTTCAGCTAATTGAACGAATTCTTCTGGTTCTTTAAGATATTCCCAAACTTGTTCCATTGTATGTGGAAGGATTGGTGTCAATAACTTAGCCAATTTAACAACTGTTTCGTAAATAACTGTTTGCATTGAACGACGTGAATGTGCATCCTCAGCATCGATATAAACAACGTCCTTAGCAAAGTCTAAGTAGAAAGTAGACATTTCATTAACTATGAAGCTGACTACATTCTTAGCCACGTCAGCAAAGTCATACTTGTCATAGTCACTTAGAACTTCTTTAACTAAGTTGTTCAATTTAACCTTGATGTACTTGTCTTCTGGACGAAGATCATCATATTTAACAGCATTAGTCTTAGGATCAAAGTCAGTTGTATTAGCCAACATGAATCTGATAGTATTTCTAATCTTACGATAAGTTTCAGAAACTTGCTTGAATGAGTCAACTGAAACTGAAACATCAGAACTTGAGTCAACCGAAGCAACCCATAGACGGATAATTTCAGCACCAAATTGTCTTTCGATATCACTAGGGGCAATAACGTTACCGAGTGATTTACTCATCTTAACGCCATTCTTATCCAAAGTGAAACCTTGTGAAAGGATTGACTTATAGCCGGCCTCACCGAATGCAGCAACTGATGTTACAAGCATTGAGTTGAACCAACCACGATATTGGTCAGATCCTTCAAGAATCAAGTCAGCTGGGAAAGTTAGATTATCACGAGTCTTAGCTACCCCAGCATGAACTGTTCCAGAGTCGAACCAAACATCCAAGATATCTGTTTCCTTAGTAAACTTACCATTTGGTGAACCAGCATTAGTATATCCTTCTGGAAGAAGATCCTTAGCATCTCTTTCAAACCAAATGTTAGAACCATATTTACCGAATAATTCAGCTACGTGATCGACAGTTTCCTTAGTCATGATAGGGTCACCATTTTCAGCGTAGAAAATTGGTAATGGAACACCCCAAGCACGTTGTCTTGAAATTACCCAGTCACCACGATCACGAATCATGTTGTAGAGACGAGTTTTACCCCAAGCTGGCTTGAAGTCGATTTTATCGATAGCATCAAGAATTTGTTGTCTGAACTTGTCGATTGAAGCAAACCATTGTGGAGTAGCACGGAAAATAACTGGTTTCTTAGTACGCCAATCATGTGGATAACTGTGAGTAAAGAAACTCAACTTCAAAAGTGAGCCATTTTTCTTCATACGTTCTGTAATCAACTTGTTAGCATCATCGTAAAAGATACCTTGATATTCAGGTACTTCGTCAGTAAATTTACCTTGTGCATCGATTGGTGAGAAGACTGGCAACTTGTATTTCATACCAACAACAAAGTCATCGGCACCAAATCCAGGAGCTGTATGAACTAAACCAGTACCATCATCGAGTGTTACGTGATTACCTAAGATCAAAAGTGATTCTTGGTCGTAGAATGGATGCGTTGCTGTAACATATTCCAATTCTGAACCTTTGAATGTCTTAAGGATTTCAACGTTTTCCCAACCTAATTCTTCTTGAACGTATTGGATTCTCTCTTGAGCTACAACGTATTTCTTACCATCAGCATTAACTTCAGCATAGATGAACTTAGGGTTCACACAGATAGCCTTGTTTGATGGAATTGTCCAAGGAGTAGTTGTCCAAATAATAAATGATGCATCATCATCAACGACACCTTTACCATCACGTACTTTGAAAGCTACGAAAATTGAAGGTGACTTGATATCTTTATATTCAACTTCAGCTTCGGCTAGAGTTGATTCTGAAGATGGTGACCAATAAACTGGCTTCTTACCACGGTAGATGTAACCTTTGTCGACCATTTCACCAAAGACTTTAACTTCAGCTTCTTCAAATTCTTTTTGATATGTGATATATGGGTGATCCCAATCAGCTGAAACACCTAAGCGTTTGAAACCAGCCATTTGTTTCTTGATTTCACCTTCAGCGAATTCGTAACACAATTTACGATATTCGCTCATTGTCATTTCCTTACGTTTAACACCTTTTTTAGCAAGTTGTTGTTCGATTGGAAGACCATGAGTATCCCAACCAGGAACGTAAGGTGAACGGAAACCGTCCATTGACTTGTAACGCACAATGATATCCTTTGAAATTTTGTTCAAAGCATGTCCCATGTGAATGTCACCATTAGCAAATGGAGGACCATCCAATAGTTCGAAAGTTGGTTTACCTTCGTTTAATTTTTGACGCTTTTCATAAATTTTGTTTTCTTCCCAAGCTTTTTCCCATTCCGCTTCTTTGTTTGGAAGGTTACCACGCATTGGAAACTTAGTTTTACCTAAGTTTAGAGTATCTTTTACTCGCATCTTTTCACCCCTTCTGAAAATAAAAAGAACCCATCCAATTTAGGACGAGTTCTCGCTATACCACCTATTGGTAAATTACATAAATTGTTTAAGAGTTGATATACCTAAATTAATTTTTACTAGTCTCACACCATACACTAGCTCGCTGAAAAAATATCCAAAAGGCACTTGTTCTCTCAAGTTATTTTTTAGGATCATCACCCGATTTATCATCCGAGAAATTGAACGTTGGTTCATTCTGTTGATGATTAATCGTATATGTTTCGTCTGGTTGGTCATCCTGATAATTGTCATTATAGTTCATTTGATCTGAATTGAAAACTGATTCTTGATTATTTTCATAATCTTGTGAAGATTTTTGTTGATTATTTTGATAATTAGCACTCGTATCAGCGTCTGAATGATCGCCAACCTCTTGTTTTAATTTGTCAGTAGAAGTACTGTCATTGAGTTTCGACCATTCTGGACTGTCAACCATATCCAATTGTTGTTTCAACATACCTTGCAAGCCTTGACGGAACGAATTGACACTCTTTTTAAGATTATCAGTTTCAATCGTTACCTGACGTGCTCGATCAGAAGCATCCTGTAAAATTTGATTGGATTTTTCAGTTGATTGATTCAATAAGTCCCGAGCCTTCTTCTGAGACTCTTCAACAATAATCTGGGCTTCTTGTTCAGATTCATTTTTAACCTTCTCAGCAGCCTCTTGAGCCACCAAGATAGACTGATTCAAAGCATCCTTCATATCAGTAAAGTATTTCAACTGTTCTGAAGTCTCTTTGAGCTCTTTTTCTAATTGAGCATTTTTTTGGAGAGCTAAATTATAGTCTTGAGCTGCTTGTTTCAAGAAACTATCAACTTGGTCGCGGTCATAACCTCGAAATTTACTATCAAATTCTTTATCCTGTATTTCTACTGGTGACAATACCATAACTTCACGCCCCTATTTCTTAAAGATATTAACAAGTAGGATATACTTGCTGTTCTTTGATCGACCCATAATATCATTGATTCGAATACGACCAAAGCCCCTAACACTAAGAGTATCAGTAATGGCAATAAACGCAGACGCATTCTTATTGACGACCCAATTAATTTGGACCTTACCATGATCTACTAAGGCCTTAGCATTTTGTCGAGACAAGTCATAGGCCGTTGCAATAATTGAATCCAATCGCAATGACTGTACAAGGATCGTTTCATCAATTGACTCATCTTTTGGCAAAAGAACCTCAGAAAAATCTTTTTTAATCAAATGAATCTTGTAAGGACCAATCTTTTTCACTTGTTCCTCAATGTAATCGCTCATCGAATTAAATACAAAAAATTGCCAATTTTCACCATCGGTAATTATATCTCCAAAACGGTCACGTTCTACGCCTGATCCTGTTAATGAGCCTAATATTTGACCGTGATGTAAATTAGCAAATTTTTCTGGATAACGTATTTCATACATAGCAATCTCGAAATCAGAATCTTGCGGTACAAAATAGTCAGGAGCAATTATTCCCCTGACTCTTTCAGAATTTCTAAAACCTCCAAAGTAATGAACATATAAATCGTCATACTTGTTAATCAGGTTATTCAAAATTGTTTGTTCGCGCAGATTCAAAAAATCAGTCAATTGTGGCGTATACATCGTTTGAGCTCTTAATAAAATATCACTTATTTTATCAATGAACGGCTTTTCTTCTGGACGAAAATAGCCGCCGCCAATGATTGTATTTTTATCATCCATAGTTAAATTATTAAAAATATCGCTTTCTGCAATAATCGAATTAATATCAGTGCAACTATTGGAGAAAAATCTAGAAAACCTATACTAGTAGGAATAAACCTTCTAATTAAGTTCAAGAATGGATCTACTGCTCTAACTATCAAACTTCCAAAAGCTGAATTATATAGTGAAGGTATAAAAGACATTATACAATACAAAAAAATTATAAATTCATACAATTCGAAAGCCAGACTAATAATGAACGGCAGTCCACTTACAATTCGATCCATATCATTCCTCGACTTTATTCGTTTATATCTGGTATGCTTCCGTCGATTTCAAACTTAGGTGGTGTGCAAAGAAAAATCTTATCGCCAACACGCTTGATTTCACCATTGATGGCATAAATAGCCCCAGTCAAAAAGTCCACGATCCGCTTTGATTGTTGATCATTGACATTGGTAAAATTAACGATCACCGCTTTATTATTCAAAAGTTGTTTAGCGATAACTTTCGCATCTGAGTAAACCCTAGGTTGGTAAATAGCAATTTTACTGTTGGCCTTAGTTCGAGCTTCACTAGCTGTACTCATAGATACTACCTTTTCGTTATTTGCGTAGTTTTCTTGCTTTGGTTCTGCTGCTTCTGGCTTCTTTTCGTCGAAGTCATCTTCATCATTAATACCAAAAAAACTGCCTAATTTTTCAAATGCCATAGGAAAGTCTCCTTTTATTTTTTGTTACGACGTTTAAAAATTGGAGGAGTTGAATCATCATCGTCATCGCTTAAATCAATTGTTTCTGGTTTTTGGAAAATTTCAAAGTCTCCCTTTTCGCTAGAAACGTTATTGTTCTTTGAAGCATCACGATTAATATCCCAGTCTGCTAAAGGATCATTAGATGGTTTAGCTTGAGGTTTGGGTTGTGCTTGCTCCTCAGGCTTCTTATTATTGTCCAATGTAGCTCTTGGATTGTGCAATGGGCGTCTAGTTGGTTCCTTCTTCTTATCGCCACTTTCAACACCAGTAGCAATAACCGTTACCTTAACTTGATCACCTAAAGTATCATCGATTGAAGTACCAAAGATTATATTAACATCTGATGTAGCTTGTTCGGAAACAATTTGCGCTGCATCTTGAGCTTCAAATAGTGACAAGTCTGGTCCACCAGTAATATTAAGAAGAACTTGTTTAGCACCATCGATTGAAACTTCAAGTAATGGTGAAGAAATAGCCTTCTTAGTAGCTTCAGTAATTCTGTTTTCGCCGTTAGCTGTACCGATACCCATCAAAGCAGAACCTTGATCAGACATAACTGTCTTAACATCGGCAAAGTCCAAGTTAACGAAACCAGGTGATGTGATCAAATCAGAAATGCTTTGAACACCTTGACGCAAAACGTCATCAGCAACACTGAAAGCTTCATTCATTGGAGTCTTCTTATCGACAATTTCCAATAGTTTACTGTTAGAAATTAAAACTAATGTATCAACATCTTTCTTTAGTTCAGTAATTCCATCGGCTGCAAAACGTGAACGCTTAGCACCTTCAAAGGCAAATGGACGTGTAACAACGCCAACTGTCAAAGCACCACTTTCTTTAGCAATGTTAGCAACGATAGGAGCGGCACCAGTACCAGTTCCACCACCCATTCCGGCAGTGACAAAAATCATATCTGCGCCTTCAAGAGCTTCTTTAATGGCCTCTTCACTTTCCTGAGCAGCTTTTTGTCCAACCTCAGGATTTGAACCAGCACCTAAACCTCTAGTCAATTTAGGTCCTAATTGAATTTTAGTTTCAGCATTTGAATTTTCTAGAGCTTGAACATCAGTATTAGCAGCGATGAATTGGACGCCTTTGATATCTGCTTCAACCATTCGATTAACAGCATTTCCGCCGGCACCACCGACACCGATAACTTTAATTACCGCTCCCTTGTTTTGGCTTGAGTCTAAAGTATATTCCATTAAGGAGTTCCTCCTACAAATCATTTAATTTAGTTTTTATTAATCAAAAAATCTACTCCAAAAGTCCTTGAATTTCGACGTCTTTTTCTCTTTTGATTCTGGCGTCTCTTCTTCAGTTGGTTGGTCCTCTTGAGTTGTATCAACTGGTTGTTCTGGTTGTGGTTCTGGAACAGTCGGTTGAGGTCTACTATTTGAAACAGTAGCACCATTGACAACATTGTCAGCAATTACTCCAATGTCATTCAATCTTGAAGCATAAGTAACTAATCCTAATCCTAAAGAATAAGAAGGATACCGCATACCCATTTGGGTAGGTACGTAGCTTCTTACTTTAACATCAAAAATCTTTCGAGCAAGATCTTCAATGTTAGGAGTTGCAGCTACACCACCAGTAAGTACGATACCACCCGGAAGTGATAACGCTCCAGCCTCTTCTAGTGGTGCTTGCAATCTCGTAAAGATTTGGTTCAATCTAGCTTCAATGATTTCGGCTAAATATTCCTCTGAAATCATGGTTGGCTCACTCTTTCCAACCACTTCTACGTTAATATTTTCCTCAGTTTCCGACTTATCAGCTGATGCATTACCGTAGTAAAGCTTTAATTGGTTGGCATTCTCAACCGTTGTATTTAAAACGACAGAAATATCATGCGTTACATAATCTCCGCCTTCAAAATCTACAGTCGACAATTTTAAGTTATGATCGTGCACGACTGAAGCTGTTGTTTGCCCAGCTCCCATGTCGATAATAACGGCTCCAAAATCACTTTCACCGTCATTTAATACCACCTGACTCAATGCCATTGGAGAGATTACTTTATGAATAATATTTAGACCGGCCTTTTGAATGGCCTTTTTAGTATTATGTACGATTGTTTTTGGTGCCGTGTAAATGATTCCCGTCATTTCCAAACGAACACCAATCATTCCTCGTGGATCACGAATATTAGTGAATCCATCAACGGAAAATTGTTTAGGTATTAGAGAAACTACTTCTCTTTCACTAGGTAAGTTTTGGACCATAGCAGCCAGCATTACTTGTCTGACATCATTTTCATTAATTTCTTTTGATTGAGAACCAACCGCTATCATCCCTTGGCATTTCTCAATCTGTAACATATTTGCCGATATACCGACTACAACGTTACGAATAGTTATATTTGCTTGTGTTTCGGCCTTCTTAATGGCTTTTTTGATAGCACCTGCCGCTTTGTCTATATCGACTATAACGCCACGACTGACTCCCTCAGAACGTTCACTGCCAACGCCCACGACACTCAATCTATCATCAGACGATTCAGCAACGACCACTTTTATTGAATTAGTACCAATATCTAGACCTACAAAGAATTCAGAATTGTCCATTAATCGTAGCAGCCTCCCTTACCTAGAAAAATCTATTCACTAAAAAATTTTAACACAAATATGATTATATTAAACCTATTTCTTGTCTTTAAAGGGATAAGAATAGGCACCGATTTCTAAATCTATAACGCCTTTTTTCTTCATCTGCGCAGCCATTCCTGGATAATACTTCAACTTCGACTGAACAGTCCTCATATCAGCTATCACCTTATTGCCATCATTCATGTCAATCTTAATGCGATATGGATTCAGCTTCGTTGGAGCGTTACGAATCTCAGAAATGTTGGTTTGAATATTTTTAGCCAACTTAGCATAAATATTGGAAATTTGTTTCAATCTCTTATGACTAAAATTACTATAAATTGGATAACTTCCAATCGGTGAATTGAGTTTTTGATCTATTATCTGACCATTACTAATAATCCGATAATAACCACCATCTTTGGCAATAAATCCAAGTGTTGGACGTTCCTTCACAGTAATTGTCAAATCGCGCAAATTACGAGTACGAAATGAAATAGATTCAATCGATGGTAATTTTTTCTCTGTTTCTTTTGATATCGAACCATGGTGCAACAAAACATTGAACAAAGTGGAATGATCATCAATTTTAGTAGCATCGATAACTTGTTGTGCTCCCAAATCATTGACACCTTTAACATTGATATTCCTAACTTTACTCAACGGCGAACCAAAATAAGCAATCAAAACTATGAAGAAAACTAGTACGATGATTAAACTATTTTTACTTACTTTGATTTTTATCTTTTTCAACACCTTAATCCTCAAATCTTACTTATTTACTAAGTCGACCAGAACTTTGATCAAGCGATCAGTCGCATCAGGGACACCAATCTTCTTAGAATTGATTGACATTTCTTGTTGCAACTTAGCATCACCCATAATTTGATTAATTTCTTTAAACAAACTATCAGAGTTCAAATCTTTCTCAGCAATCATAACTGCAGCGTCGACTTTAGCAACTGAAAGTGCATTTTTTGTTTGGTGGTCATGCGTTACATAAGGACTTGGAATGAAAATCGCTGGAATTCCAAGTGCCGTTATCTCAGCGATACTAGTAGCACCACTACGACCAACAATCAACTTAATATCAGGTAAAATCTCAGGCATATTATCAATATATGGCAATACCGAAACATTTGCACTCTTAAGGTACTTGTCATCAATCAATTTAATAACACCATCATAATGTACTCGACCCGTTACGAATAATACTTGATAATCACTTTCAACAAATTTAGGCATCGTTTCAATTACAGCCTGATTGATTGGCTTGGCACCTCTGGAACCTCCAAAAATCATAACCGTATCTTTGTCTGGTTCTAAGCCAAACTCTTTTAAACGGTCATTCTTCTGAATGTTAACTACTTCTTGGGCTCTAGGGTTACCAGTGAAAACGATCTTTCTTTTTTCATTAAATTGATCTGCTGCTTCAGTAAACGCAATTGCAATCTTATCAACGAAGTTAGCTAAGAACTTGTTTGTAACGCCAGCAATTGTGTTTTGTTCATGAATTACGGTCGGTATGTGCATTGTGTGAGCTGCATATACGATAGCACTTGAAACATAGCCACCAGTTCCGATGACGATATCTGGCTTAAATTCTTTGATAATCTTACGAGATTTATGAATACTTGATAAGAACAATTGTACTGTCTTCAAATTTTCCAAACTCAGTTTACGTCTAAAGCCTTGAATTTCAATTGTTTTAAATGCAATGCCAGCATTCTTGACAATCTTGCTTTCTAGGCCTTTTTCTGTCCCAACGTATAAAACATCCTCAACCATGTCACGTTCCTTTAAACGCTTAATTAAGGCCATTGCGGGGTAAATATGTCCACCGGTACCACCACCGGAAACAATTATGCGCATTTTAGTCATCATTGATTTCTCCCTTTAAAGTTTCGACCTCTTTAATAAATTGGTCACCACGTTCTTCAAAGGTGTGGAATTGATCCCAACTAGCTGCAGCTGGTGAAAGCAAAATAACATCTTCTGGATCACTTTGTTTGTACGCTTCAGGAACTGCTTCAGTCAAATTATCAACTTTAACAATGTTACTTACATCGGCTTTTTGAGCTGATTCAATCACCTTATCTGCTGTTTGACCATAAACTACTAAATTATTAACTTTCCCCTTTAAAGCAGGAATAAGTTCGTCAAATCCGTTTCCACGATCCAAACCACCGGCAATCAAAGTAATTGGTTGTTTGAAAGCTGTTAAGGCTACGATTGTTGCTTCCACATTAGTAGCTTTGGAATCATTATAAAACTTATGTCCGCCAAAAGTATCAACGTACTGGATACGATGTTTGACACCCTTGAATGAAGATAAGACTTCAATAATATCGGCGTTACTTACGTCGTACAGTTTAGCAACACTGATTGCTGCCAAGGCGTTTTGAACGTTATGTTCACCAGGAATCTTGATTTCGTCAGTTTTCATAACAGCTTCGCCATTGCAATAAATGACATCATCTTTTACAAAAGCACCTTGATCTAAAGTTTGGTTGTCAGAAAATGGCAAAATTTGAGCCTGTGATTGTTTAGCTAAACCACGCCATTCTTCAGTATTGTAATTAACTACAAAGTAATCATTCTTAGTTTGGTTCTTAGTAATGTGCATCTTAGCTTTGATATAGTTTGCACGAGTCTTGTGAAAATCTAAGTGAGTTGAATAAATATTATTTAACACTGCTACATGTGGATGTAATTCAATCGTTCCTTGCAATTGAAAACTAGAAAGCTCAGTTACAACAACATCCTTGGCAGTTGCTTTTTGAATAACATCGGAAATAGGAATACCAATGTTTCCAGCATAATAAGAATTCTCGAACTTTGGTGAATGCTTGAGCATCAATTGAATCAAAGTCGTCACTGTAGTTTTACCGTTAGTTCCTGTAACACCAACCATTGTGGCATCACTAAAACTATAGGCAACTTCTGGCTCAGTAATAACTGGAATCATCAATTCCTCGGCTTTTTGAATCAACTCATTGGAATAGAAAATTCCCGGATTCTTAACTAAATAATCAAATGAATCATCAATTAAGTCAGCACTATTAGTTCCAGTGATAACTTTGAATCCTTCATCGATCAAAGCTTGAGCTTCAGTGTTACCTTCAAGGGGATTAGAATCGACAACGGTAACATCAGAACCCATTTTTTTTAATAATTTGGCTACGGCGTAACCACTCTTGGCTAAGCCTAATACTAAGATTTTTTTATTTGAATAATTACTCTTTTTCATTGCTTAAACTACTTCCCTATACGAATAAAATTAAATAAATTGCAGAACAGATTGCCCCGAAAATCCAAAAGACAATATCAATCTTCCATTCACTCCAGCCCATCATTTCAAAATGGTGATGAATTGGTGTCATCTTGAAAATACGACGGTGGAATACTTTGAATGAAAAGACTTGTAACATAACACTGGCTGTTTCAATTACATAAACCAAACCGATCAACAATAGTGACCAGTAACGACCTAATAAAATTGAAATAGCTGCTAATCCAGCACCAAGAGCCAATGAACCAACATCACCCATAAAAATCTTGGCTGGTTTGTGGTTGTACAGTAAGAATGCTAATAAAGCACCAACCACTGAGAAACACACGATAGCTAAATCAGGTTTGTTTTGATTCAAAGAAATGATTCCGTAAGTAAAGTAAGAAATTGTTCCTAATCCACCTAACAAACCATCCAAGCCATCAGTCAAGTTAGTAGCATTTGAAAAACCAACCAACCAAAAGATTGTGAACAATACGAAAATCACTACTGAATCAATCGACAAGATTCCAGGAATAGTAAAGTTCATTGGTAATTGATCATCGTTATAAACGTACAAGAAAATAATTCCAACGATTACTTGTAACAATGCTTTTTGCCAAGCACGTAAGCCTAGATTTCTCTTCTTGAAAACTTTAATGAAATCATCAATGAAACCAATGCATCCGTATAACACGATGACAAAAGTCGTAATCAATAATGAGCGATCCAATTGACCTTGCCAAAGTCCGACCCAAATATTTGTGATCAAAGTAGCTAAAATTACTAGCAAACCACCCATAGTAGGTGTGCCAGACTTTTTAGCATGCCACTTTGGGCCTTCTTCACGAATCGATTGTCCTTCCTTATGTCTAATTAGATAACCAATTAAAAATGGCATCAAAATTGCAACGATAGCAAACGAGCTAACTATATCGAAAATAATATGACTAATTTCCATGAAAATCCCCTTAATTATTTATTTTTCAATGTGATTATAATTTTACCACTGTCATTTATCACATGACCAGCCTCAACTGACTGTTTAACGACATATCCATCGCCTTTTGTCGTAACTTTTTTACCAGTTATTTCAGCAAACTTCAGAACATCGTTTTTCGACCAACCTGTCAGATCTGGCATCGTCATTGCCCCATTAGTTAACAAGACCATTCTTTGTCCTGGCATTACTTTTTGACCACTATCAGGTAATTGTTGCACGACTTTATCACCCGTACCAATCACTCCTGATTGTAAGCCTAAGTTCTTGATCTTACTCAACGCTGAGTTCGTTGATTTGTCCAAAAGACTAGGTACATTCACGTACTGACTACCTGCTTCAACAGAATCAGTCTGTGATTTTCCTTGGCTAACTAAACGTTTAACTAATGGATTGAAGACCTCAGATAAAATCTTTTCAGCAGATTCAGTCATTTTTTGTGGCTGTTTCATCGTGACATAAACAATGTAATTAGGATCATTATATGGAATCATCCCAGCAACAGAGAAAATATAATTATTTGAACCTGTCAAATAACCACCGTTTGGAGAGGCAATTTGAGCAGTTCCGGTTTTTACACCAACCTTAACTCCAGGTACATTATAAACTATCCCGGTACCATAACTCTTCGTTACAACTTGACGCATAGCTTTTTGAACTTTTTTAGCTGTACTTGCTTTGATTGGCTGGCCGACTACTTCACGCTTAAATTTCTTAGTCGTCTTACCTGTATCGGCATCAACGATTTTTTTGATAATTTGTGGCTTGATCATTTTTCCGCCGTTAGCAATAGCCGAAAAAGCCTGCAACATTTGCATAGTATTAACATTGACACTTTGACCAAACGAAGTCATTGCTTGATCACTTGTGTGTTCATAAGAAATACTACCCGAAACCTCTCCAGGTAGATCCACACCAGTCTTTTGACCAATATGGAACTTCTTCATGTAATTCATCCAAGTTTGTGAGCCCATCTCTTGTTCCAATTTGACCATACCAACGTTAGATGATCTCGTAAAGGCCTCAGAAAGAGGAATATAACCCCAGCCAGCAGTATTCCAATCGCCGATTGTTCGACCACCAACTTCTACTGTACCTGATTGATAAAGTTGATCAGGATTATAGTTTCCAGAATCGATTGAAGCTGATAAAGTCAAAATTTTCATGACTGAACCCGGTTCAAACTGATCTTCAACTAATGTGTCACGCCAACTATTGCTGAGTCCCTTACCAGTTGTTGGATTAAAGGTTGGGCGTTGTGTGGCCGCTTCAATTGCACCAGTTTTAGCATTCATTACTAAGATTTGTAAATTCTTTGGTTCATATTTCTCTTCAACTGTTTGCGCTAAAATTTCAGCGTATTGTTGAATTTTACTATTCAAAGTTAAGTAAACATTGGAACCATCAGAGGATTTCTTCTCCACCATTTGCGATCCAGGTAACTCATTACCGTTTTTATCAACTTTAGTGATCTGTTTACCATTTTTACCTGATAAAACTTTATTAAAGTACTTTTCAATTCCCATCACACCACTGATATTGCTGTTTTCATCATTGGCATCATCAGCCTTTGTAATACCAACTAAGTTCGTTGCAAAGACTCCATTAGGATAAGATCTTGAAGGCAATTCAATAAAATGAATCCCCGGTAAATTCTTGGAAGTGATCTTACGTTTTATTTCAATCGATAAACCACGACCTGATGGACCAAACTCGACTTGATACTGTTTCTTGCTTGCAGGAGTCAAATATTTTTTGATTTGCTTCTTTGATAAAGACAAATATTTACTCAATACCTGAGCCGTTTTATCTTTATCAACTACATAGTCAGCTTTGCCACTAGCCGTTTTCGACTTATGATCCACAATTGCATAAATATTATAAATAGTTGAATCTCCAGCAATCATATCCCCATTAACGTCGAGGATATCACCACGTTTGGCATTGACTTTTGTCACTCGTTCGTACTTTTGTTTCGTCTTTTGCTCCAAATTAACGCCGTCATATTGCTTACTCATTGAGATATAGGCGAATCTTTGGATAAAAAGGATAAAAGAAAAGGCAGTCGCAATCAAAATTACTATCCCAACAATATAATGATTGCGTCTTGCCTTATTTTTAAATAATTTTCTGAACTTACTCATTTTGAAATATTCCTTACATTGTTGTCACTCATTTTCAAATTATGCTTTTTTGCAAACGAAGAAAAGCGATCAAAACTAGTTAATTCAGAAATCTCTTGTCTTAAATTAACGTTACTGGTATTTGTTTTTGTAATCTGTGTAGTCAGACTATCTAATTTATTTTGAGAAGAAGTCATCGAAACTTTAATGCTGACCAAAGTAACCATTAAGCCCAAGGTCAATAAAGCTAATGTCACGATTGAAAGGATCTCAAACTTTGACAAAGCAACACTAGAAGTTTTTGGAGCAGACTGAACCTGCTCTTGTGGTTGTTGTTCAACTTGATATTCTTGTAAGTTTCTGGCAGTACTTTCTTCTCTCATATTATTATTTCTCCATTATATCTTTTCAACGACACGTAATTTCGCACTATGAGCCCGATTGTTTTCAGACAATTCTTCTTCATTAGGCAAGATTGGTTTCCTAGTGATCTGTTTCAAGACTGGCTTGATATCATCAGGAATGACAGGAAGTCCCCTTGGTAAATCAACATGGGAATTGTTTTTAAAAATATGTTTTACAATTCGGTCTTCTTTGGATTGAAAAGTTATAACGCTTATTCTGCCTTTTGACGCTAACAAATCTATGGCTTGTTCGAGAGATCTCTCTAAAGAACCCAATTCATCATTAACAGCAATTCTAATCGCTTGAAAAACACGTTTAGCAGGATGACCACCAGTTCTTCTAGCTGCTGCAGGAATAGCATTTTTAATAATGTCTGCTAATTCCAAGGTAGAAGTAATACGATGATCATCTCTAGTACGTTCAATGGCGCGAGCAATTTGTTTAGCAAATTTTTCATCACTATATTTATAGAAAATACTTACTAATTCATTAAATGTCCAGTCATTAACGATTTTTTCGGCATCAAGATCTTGTCTCTGATCCATCCGCATATCTAAACGGGCTTCTTTTTTATAGCTAAAGCCTCTTTGGGCATCATCAAATTGAGGAGATGAAACTCCCAAATCATAAACAATGCCGTCAACCTTCTCTATTCCAAGTTCGTTCAAACGTTCTTGCATATTTTCAAAATTATCGCGTATTAAAGTTAGTGAATTATCACCAATAATGTTTGGATCATTTTGAATATTTTCACCGACCTCAATGGCAGCCTCATCACGATCAAAAACATAAAGATGACTATTGTGTACGCGACTCAATAATTCTTTAGTGTGTCCTCCACGACCAAAGGTTGCGTCAACGTAAATACCATTATCGTGTGGATTTATTTCATCAATAGTTTCTTTTAAAAGTACTGTTTTATGTTTATATACATTAGAAGTCAAAGTCTGTCATTTTCTCCGATATTTCCTCAAAATTATCTTCAGCCTCTTGGCTAAATTCGTTCCAACGCTCCGCATCCCAAATTTCAATTCGATCTGAAACTCCGACAATTACACAATCTTTTTGTAATTTAGCAAACTTGACTAGTGGGTTCGAAAGATTGATCCGACCTTGTTTGTCAAATTCAACTTCTGCCGCAGCAGAGTAAAAGAATCGCGTAAATGCTCTTGCGTCTTTTTTTGTTAAAGGCAACTTATCCAATTGAGCTTCGAGTTTTTCCCATTGCTCAATTGGATACCCAAAAAGGCAACCATCCATACCTCGAGTAATTACAAACTTATCACCAAGTAGCTTCCTAAACTTTGCCGGGATAATAACCCGACCTTTAGTATCTAGTGTGTGATGAAATTCACCCATGAACACGGACAGTTCACCTCAATTCTTTAACACTTCCTAATTTACCACAATTCCCCACTTTTAACCACATGATATTAATAATTTCACAAGAAAAGTGAAAGCCATTACTATTTGTATGGTTCTAGCGGTGGGGTAATTTTTCAAATTATATTGGTAACGGTTGCAAACGTTGCATAAAATGAGTTTGTGAAGTAGTATTTCACTATATATTTAATTTGGTGGTGGAATTATTGGACGATAAAAAACCTAAAAGCACTTTGACTAAAATTACACAAGTAGTCGTTTGGCTAATGATCTTAGTAACTATCGGCGGTGTAGTTTTAGGTGCAGTGATGAGTTTCATTTAAAATAAAAAAAATCCTCGTGGAAATGTAAAAATACATTTCCACGAGGATTTTATTTTTGTCTTAATTTTTAACCATAATCAAACGTTTAAAGATTTTATTCAACAAAACTGCCAAAATCAATAACATAATCATATTAGCAATAAAGCTACCACCATTGATAACTAATGAATAAATCCAAGGATTCATTCCCTTTGGAGCATATGAACCCCAGTAAATACCACCCGCAATGAAGTGGAAGAAGTATTTAGCGAAAAATCCGATAGCCGAATAAAAGATGATTAATCCTAAGGCATTATTTCCTTGTTCAATTGAACGTTTTACTTGCACGCTCCCAAGTCCAATCAAACCAACCACACCAAAAGCAACTGGGTATTCCACAAAACCTTGTAGAGGATTCAAAAAACCTCCGTTACTAAAACCACGAATAACTAAATCCAAAATTCCCCAAACTAATCCAGCCATTAAACCAGGCTTCAATCCTCGACGTAATGCAAAAATTGACATTGGAATTAGTCCATAAGAAAATTCCACAGCTGAAACACCAGTTGAATGCGGAATAAACGATAAAACCATCGCCAAAGCGGTGATCAACGCCCCTTCAGTAATGACAACTAAATCATTGCCCCTACCTTTACTAACATTATTGATCATAAAAAAGAACTCCCTTCTGATTTTCGTCATCACAAGAGAGTTCGAGCTTCTGCTTGAACAACACTATCCCTACGCATGCATTAACATAACAGGTTTAAAGGGTCTGAACTTAGTTCACTCTCAGCCGAATGGCTCCCCCTGTGTTGACTTATTCAATTTACAGAAAAATTGTACCATAGTCCTTATTTTCTTCCAAACACTCTGCCCCAAAAACCAACTTTTTTTGTATGAGTCGATAAATCAAGGGGAATGTTTTCGCCAAGCATTCGACGGGCAATATTTTGATAACTATGCCCCGCGTCGCTTTGATCGTCAAAAACTACTGTTCTACCTGAATTAGAAGCTGAAATAACTTTATCTTCATCAATAACGATTCCTAACAGAGGAATCCCTAAATGGTTGACGATATCATCAATTCGCATTGACGTACCGTCATTGATCATATTTTTTCTAATACGATTAATAATCAAATGTGGCGTAATTGGCATATTCATATTTTCCAAAATACCAACGACACGATCAGCATCACTTACAGAGGCAACCTCTGGATTTGTAACCACCAAAGCCCCATCAGCAATGGAAACAGCATTTTGAAAACCATACTCAATTCCGGCTGGACAATCGATCATTACAAAATCAAAGCGTTGCTTCAATTCATTAATGATACTACCAACAGATTCTTTGTCTAAAACGTATTTATCAGCAAACTGTGAAGCTGCCAACAAATACAAATTATCTTCGAAACGTGGATCTCTAACTAAAGCTTGCGATACTACCACTCGATGCTGTGCCACATCAACAATGTCATAAACAATTCGATTGGTTAGCCCCATGACCGCATCCAGGTTTCTTAGACCAATGTCTAGATCAACCATGCAGACCTTTTTTCCAAGGCTTGCCAAGACAGTACTAACATTTGCAGTGGTAGTAGTCTTTCCAACTCCACCTTTTCCAGAAGTTACAACGATTGATATCCCCATAGTTAACCTGTCCTTTTTTTAAACTAACGCTTATAATTCTTCAGATCATCAATACTGATAGAATGCAAATCATCAATGAAAGCATACTTTCCAGCTTGAAAATCTTTTTTGTTATCATCAGTTACGATTTCAATCACATCAGCAATCCTTAATTGATCAACACCGTTTAAATTGCCAAATATCATTGCATCCGTATTATCAGGGTATCCTGCCTGAACGATGCCATCTACATCACCAAGGATATAAATTGAACCGCTGGCTCTCACTTGAGCATCTCGGTGCAATGTTCCTAAGAAAATCAAATCGCCCTCATAATCAATCTTTTGACCGCTGCGAACGATTCCTGATTCAACATTAGTTCGATTAGCTTTTAAAATATCGGCAACCTTTAAATTATCCTCAACGTCTGCTTCAATATCTTTCAAAGTTAGTTGTGGATATTCATCAAAGAAACCACGGATATCGTTTTTTTGATCTTCTGTTAACAAACGATGTCCTGTCTTAACAGTAAAATAAATAACATCATCATTTTCATTAGTTGACTTGGCATTCTGTTGGATAATTAAATCCTTCATTTCCTTCAAAGCAGCGCCATAATTGGCTTTATCGTCAATAATGACCGAAAAACCATTTTTATCACCTTTTAAAATGATGTCACTCATTTACTATCCCTCCGATATTTCACCATCCAACTCGATAAATTTGCCAATGGAATGTAAAGAATAAAGAATACTACTACATTCCACAACAATGTCGGACCCAATGTATACGTGATGAAATCCAATACATCAGTACTGGTTTGTTGCAACAAACGTTCCAACAAATAAATCCCTGACTGCAAAAACGTCAACGACAAGAAATAAATCGAAAGATCATACCCCATATTGTTCTTCAATAATAAGAATTTAAAATGATCAATTCCAACCATCAAAAGAGGTAGAAGAACCGTATACAATCCAATTATTCCGTAATAATAGGAATCATACAAAAGTCCAAAGACAATTCCTAAAATTATTAAATGTCTACGATCATCGATTCTCATTGTCAACATAACTATTAACATTAGCATCAACTGTGGCAAAACGTTAAATCCACCATGGTTTATATTGTTCAAAAAGGCCCATTTCAACAAACCATCTAAGTAAAATGCTAATAATAGAAAAATTACTTGTCCAACTACTTTACGAGTTTTAATATTCATTACTTTTCACCGCTAACTGATGATTTGATTACTGTAACAACTGTGAAATTGCGCAATTCAGCAGCTGGAGTAATGTATACCGAGTTAGTCATACCGTAATTATCTTTCTTAATTCCATAAACTTTACCAATGTATAACCCTCGAGGTGTCAAACCACCTAAACCAGAAGTGATAACGCTTTGACCTTTTTTAATATTCTTTGTTGAAGTGACGTTTTCCATGACTAAATCACCAGTATCGCTATCATAACGACTGACAACACCAGTAATATTTTTATTGTTGCCTAAAATTTCTGCCGCAAATTTGTCATTTAATTCATTGTCGGTTGAAATCAATTCAACCTTTGAACTAACTTTATCAACTTCAATAATTCTACCAATCAAACCTTTACCAGACATAACTGGCATATTTTTCTTAATACCACTCGTTTGACCACGGTTGATTGTTAAATAACTTTGCCAACTACTTGGTGAGCGTGACAAAACAGAAGCATTGACAGTGGAATAATCTGTCAAAGTGCTATTAAGTTTTAATTCTTGTTTGAGTTTTTTATTTTCTTCTTGAACTACTTCTAGCTTAGCCTGATTTTGAGCTAATTCACCGATACGAGACTTTAAACGCTTGTTCTCAGTATAAGTATTGTACAAATCAGAAAACTCTGAGGTAGCATTTTTCACAGCATTAGTTGGATAAGCAAAAACCCCACCAACTACACTGACAACATCATTACCGATTTGTTGAACTACCGGTGGCGTACTCTTTTTATCACGAATATTGACCGTCACCGCTAAAAGTCCAAAAGTTACGATAATAAGTATCATTAAGATAATCAATTTTTTATTTGAAAAGAACTTTTGCATTGCTTCCTCCTAGTAGATCAAATAAAAAAAACGGGATTAACCCGCTTATTTTTGGCGACGCATTACATCGATATTTTTTAGTGATTCTCCAGTACCGATGGCCACACAATCTAGTGGGTCTTGAGCAATGAATACGGGAACTCCAGTTGCTTCAGATATCACTTCAGGTAAATGATGTAATAAAGCACCACCACCAGTAAGTACAATACCATGATCGATAACATCGGCGGCAATCTCAGGAGATGTTTCCTCAAGAGTTTCTTTAATTGTTTCAATGATTTCTTCGACATTTTCGTGAATAGCTGTAGCTATATCTTCACCAGTCAATGAAACTGTCTTAGGTAGACCAGTTACCAAATCACGACCACGAATTTGCATTGTTTCAAGTTCCTTTGACTTCTCGATTGAAGCTGAACCAACTTGAATTTTAACGTCTTCAGCAGTTCTTTCACCAATTTGAAGATTGAAGTTTGATTTAATATATGCAGAAATTGATTCATCAAACTTGTCACCAGCAACACGGATTGAACGTGATGAAACGATACCACCTAATGAAATAGTAGCAACATCAGTAGTACCACCACCAATATCGACAACCATGTTACCAGTTGGATCCATAACAGGAAGACCTGCACCGATAGCAGCTGCAAATGGTTCTTCAATCACATAAGCTTCACGAGCACCTGCATGTTGAGTTGCTTCAATAACAGCACGCTTTTCAACCTCTGTAACACCACTTGGAACACAAACCATAACTGATGGCTTTGAATTGTTAGCAGTCTTTTCGATGAAGTACTTCATCATAGCTGCTGTTGTGTCATAATCGGCAATTACACCGTCACGCATTGGACGAATTGCAGAAATACTACCCGGTGTACGACCAATCATTTCACGTGCGTCTGAACCGACGGCAACGATTTCTCCAGTGTTGTTATTTTTTGCAACAACTGAAGGTTCATTTAAAACTATACCTTTTCCTTCAGCATAAACTAGAGTATTTGCAGTTCCCAAGTCTATACCGAGCTTCTTTGATCCAATACCAAACAATTTATTTCTCTCCTTTAAAGTACACACCACATTTTACGCTAATCAAAATTATATCATAGAAAACGCCGAATGAAAGTACGACGAAATCATATCCTAAATTAAATTTAAAGACTTTAGACTAGAATATGTCTTTTTCGTAATAATTAAATGGTCTATTAAGTTTATTCCTATTAAATGGCAACATTTTTGTAACCTTAAACTGAACTCCTGATCATTTTGCGAAAACATCAACGAGCCATTTGGATGGTTGTGGGCAATCAAAATTTGCGTCGCCGACATCCCAATCGCTTCTCGCAAAATATCACGTGGATGAACCGTCGCTGAATCAACTGTACCAATAAAAATAATTTTCTCTGAGATCACGTGATAACTATTATTTAAATATATTGCTATTAGCTTTTCTTGTGGAGCATTTCCAATTTTCTTAATTAAATGCTGACCCATATCATCAATTGAAACAGTTTTATCTGATAGAGTGTCTGCTTGATTTTTTCTTGATCCTAATTCTATTGCCGCAAGTATTTTACAAGCTTGCGCGACTCCTACTCCATTAAAAGACATTAATTGTTCTAAACTCAAGTTTAAACTATCCGATTCAGAAACTATTTTTTTAGCAAGTTTGGCAACAGGATATTCTTTAGTTCCTCTTCCCAAAATTACCGCTAATAATTCCTCATCTTTTAATGTAGCAACGCCATAACTTAAAATTCTTTCTCTTAAATTTATCATCATAATTGAAAATTACGAAAAATAATTCTCTAAATCTGAAACCAAATAAAATGATCCTGTAACTAACAACAATTGGTCATCAGTCAATCGAGAAACAATTTTCTGTAACTCGTCACGATAATTTTCAATGAAAGAAACATTAGAATATTGTGATAAGTTATAGTCCTCTTTGGTAGCAGAACGTGCCATATCAAGCTTTGTAATATAAATATGCTTAGATTTTGGTACTAATTCGTCCAAAATGTCATGACGATCTTTATCCTTCATCCCTGCATATAAAACAATTATATCCTTATTTTCATAATTTAATGACAAAGAATTGATTAAATTGTAAATTGCTGAAATATTATGAGCTCCATCCAATAAAATCAACGGTTTCTTTTGAACTATCTGACTTCGACCAGGCAACTGATATTTATCAAGATTGTTTCTAATCAAACCTAAGTCTAATTTTAGACCATGCTGTTTTTGATATTCCAGAAAAGCTCGTATCGCAATCGAAGCATTAATTGCCGTAGTTTTCTCAAACCCTAAACAAGTTAAGTCTTCTATTGATAGCTTATCATCATAATATATAAACGATAAAGAAAAATCATTATTTTTATACTTTTTTATTGAAAAATCACGTTCATAACTAAATAAAGGACTATTCAATTTCTCAGCCTCAGTTTGAATAATTCCCTGGACTGATTCATTCAACCGCCCGGTTATGATGGGACGATTAGGTTTAATGATACCAGCCTTTTCTTTGGCAATATCTTGTAAGGTTGGTCCAATTAACTTTTCATGATCCAAGTCGATTGAAGTAATAATTGAAAGAACTGGCGTTATAACATTAGTTTTATCATGTCTGGCACCAATTCCTGCTTCAATTACAGCTACGTCGACACGACCACGGAAATAAAAATAACCCAAAATCGTTACAAATTCAAATTCTGCTAAAGGAATTCCGCTAACTTTTTTCTTAATATAGTTAACTTCTTTAACTAATTCGTCATTAGAAATATATTGATGATTAATTTGAATACGTTCATTGAATTCTTTAATAAAGGGCGATGTAAACATTCCTACCCGCTTGCCACTAGCTTCCAATAAGTTTGCTAAAAAGTTAGTTGTCGTTCCCTTGCCGTTAGTTCCCGTGATATGAATTGTTTCATAACTATCTTGAGGATTACCTAACCGATTCAAAGCTTCTTTAATATTGTCCAAATCATTGGTTCGTTTGAATTTGGGTAAACTATGAATAAATTTCAATGTCTCTTCGTAAGTTTCTAACAATATCTTTCTCCAATTTTTCTTAAATAAAAAGGGCTGGACCTTTGCCAACCCTCATCATTATATACTCAAATATTATTTATTAGCTTGCAATTGTTGAATTCTTTGTTGTACTTTTGCTTGACGTGATTGATAATCAGCCAATTTCTCTTTTTGTTCAGCAACAACTTTTTCTGGAGCTTTTTCAACGAAGTTCTTGTTAGAAAGTTTCTTGTTGATACGTTCAATTTCTTTATCAAGTTTAGCTACTTCTTCATTTTGACGAGCAATTTCATCATCAATGTTAATAAGTTCAGCTAAAGGAACATACAATTCAGCACCATTTGTAACAGCTGTCATTGCTAAAGCAGGAGCTTTTATGTCAGTTGCAACTTTCAAGTCCTTTGGATGCATGAAACGGTCGATGTATTCTTTATTATTCAAGACCACATCTTTAACCTTGTCATCTTGAGGTTTAATTAAAATATCAACAGCCTTAGACATTGGTGCATTAGCTTCCAAACGAATCTTTCTCAATGATTTGATCAATTCAATCAAAACATCCATTTGATCCATGGCATCACTATCGTCAAATTCTGAGTGATTTTCTGGATACTTAGCTTGCATGATTGACTTGCCATTATGTGGCATTGTTAGCCAAATTTTTTCAGTAACAAATGGCATGATTGGGTGCATCAATCTCAAAGTTTGATCCAAGACATAAGTCAAGATCATCTTCTTTTGTTTCTTAGCAGCTTCATCGTCACCAGTTAGAGTAGCTTTACTCATTTCGATGTACCAGTCACAGAAGTCATTCCAAATAAAGTTGTAAAGGTTACGACCAACTTCGCCAAATTCAAAGTTATCCATCAAACGGTTAACTTCTTTAACTGTATGGTTCAATTTAGCTAAGATCCACTTGTCAGACAAGTCATAACTAGTTACTTGTGAAAGATCATCCATAGCAGGAGTGTCGTCGTCAAGGTTCATGATAACGTAACGAGAAGCATTCCAAATCTTATTGATAAAGTTCCAAGCAGAGTCCATCTTGTCATAACTGAATCTAGTATCTTGTCCTGGGGTTGAACCGTTCATCAAGAACCAACGCAAAGCATCGGCACCGTACTTTTGAATAACGTCCATTGGATCGATACCATTACCAAGTGATTTACTCATCTTGCGACCTTGTTCATCACGAATCAAACCATGAATAACAACGTGATCGAATGGTTTCTTACCAGTAAATTTCAAACTTTGGAAAATCATTCTTGAAACCCAGAAGAAAATAATATCGTAACCAGTAACTAAAGTACTAGTTGGGAAGTAACGTTTGAAGTCTTCCGCGTCAGTATCTGGCCAACCCATAGTTGAAAATGGCCACAATGCACTTGAGAACCAAGTATCGAGCACATCTTGTTCTTGATCCCAGTTTTCAATGTCCTTAGGAGCTTCTTCACCAACGTAAGTTTCGCCAGTCTTCTTGTTGTACCAAGCTGGAATTTGGTGTCCCCACCATAGTTGACGAGAAATAACCCAATCGTGAACATTTTCCATCCATTGTGTGAAGGTATCTTCAAAACGGTCAGGTACAAAGTTGACTTTGTCATCACCCTTTTGATTCTTCAAGGCCATTTCTGCAAGTGGCTTCATCTTAACGAACCATTGTGTTGAAAGTCTTGGTTCTACTTGTACACCAGAACGTTCTGAATGACCAACGCTGTGGACGTAAGGTTCGATGTTGATCATGTAACCTTGGTCTTGGAGGTCTTTAACGATGGCTTTTCTAGCATCAAAACGATCCATGCCGTTATATTTACCAGCATTTTCGTTCATTGTTCCATCAGCATTCATTGTGTTGATACGTTTCAAATCGTGACGATTACCAACAGCAAAGTCATTAGGGTCATGGGCTGGAGTGATTTTAACCATACCAGTACCAAACTCTTTATCAACGTAATGATCAGTGATAATTGGAATCTTACGATCAACTAATGGAACGACAACTTCTTTACCAACGATATCCTTGTATCTTTCATCGTCAGGAGCAACGGCAACAGCCACATCACCAAACATAGTTTCTGGACGTGTTGTCGCAATTTCAATGTAACCTGAGCCATCGGCATATGGATACTTAACGTGATAGAAAGCACCTTGGTCATCCTTGTGGATAACTTCGATATCTGACAAAGCAGTTTGTAGTTGTGGATCCCAGTTGATAATGTATTCGCCACGGTAGATCAAACCTTCGTTATATAACTTAACAAAGACTTTGCGAACGGCTTTTGACAAACCTTCGTCCAAGGTAAATCTTTCACGAGAATAATCCAATGAAAGACCTAATTTACCCCACTGTGATTTGATGATAGAAGCAAATTCATCTTTCCATTTCCAAACTTCATCAACGAACTTCTCACGACCTAAATCGTAACGAGAAATTCCTTGTTCACGTAATTTAGCTTCAACCTTAGCTTGAGTAGCAATTCCGGCGTGATCCATACCAGGTAGGTATAAAGTATCAAAGCCTTGCATTCTCTTGTAACGAATTAAAGTATCTTGAATCGTAGTATCCCAAGCGTGACCCAAGTGCAACTTACCAGTAACATTTGGTGGTGGAATAACGATTGAATAAGGTTTAGCTTTCTTATCTCCAGAAGGTTTGAAAACATCTTCGTCTAACCAAGTTTGGTAACGACCTGCTTCAACTTCTTGAGGATTATATTTTGTATCCATGTCGATTTCTCTCATGTTGTTTCCTCCGTTTTTTTTACTTTTTACGCTGATATATTACTTAAAATGAGGATTATCCCCATATTACACTCTCTTACCGGTATAGCCGATAAATTATGGAATACGGGCGCTACGCGCCCCCATAACAGTCTCTAACCGGCATAGCCTAAAACCATGGTATACGGATGCTTACGCATCCCCATAACAGTCTCTAACCGGCATAGCCGGTAAGAGACTGTAAAAAAAGAGCACCCATCCCTAATAGGACGAATGCTCGCGGTACCACCTAAATTAAGAGTTTTCACTCTTCACTCAACAGATAACGGTGGCCCGATCATTTAATGATAGCTCACAGGCAACAATCAATTGATTCGATTCGGCAATTCTCAACAACATGCCTTCTCTGAAATCTCTTCAATCAACACTCCTGCTCAAAGCTGATATTCTGATAATAAAACATTCTTTATTAAACGTCAATTAATTTTATAGCAAACTACTGATGTTTTCTTGATCACTTTCCATAAACTTGTCGCCATGTTCAATGGTTGTGATCTTAATGCCATCCATAGCACGTTGAATTAATCCATCGATATCTAGAACACTCTCAAAATGACGAGTCTTTTCGATACTTGGACGTGTCTTTGGTGATGGTGGAGCAAAGACAGTACAGCAGTCTTCGAATGGTTGAATTGAAAGATTGAAAGTATCGATTTTTTCAGCCAAACGAATGATTTCTGTCTTATCCATTGTTGCTACAGGACGCAAAATTGGTGTAGTGGTAACGTCATTGATAGCTGCCATACTTTCCAATGTTTGTGAAGCAACTTGACCAACAGCCTCACCATTGAAAATTGCTAGACCGTGTTCTTTTTCACGGATCAAATCAGTCAATCTCAACATGAAACGACGTTGAATCGTCATCAAGTAACCTTCAGGAACGCTGGATTTGATTGTTTCTTGAATTTCAGCAAAAGGTACTTCGATAAACTTGATATTTCCACCAAAGGCAGTCAACTTAGAAGTTAATTCTTTGGCCTTATTCAAAGCTTGTTCTGAAGTGTATGGAGGACTGAAGAAGTGAACCATTTCAATATCCACCCCACGCTTCATAGCTAAGTATCCGGCAACTGGAGAATCGATTCCACCAGATAGCATCAACATAGCCTTTCCAGCTGTACCGACAGGGAGACCACCAGCACCCTTAACTGTTAAGTAGGATAAATAGATTCCATCTTGACGAACTTCGACAGAAATCTTGATATCAGGGCGTTTCATCTCAACATCAATTCCTGGGAAAGCTTCACAAATAGCATCCCCTAATTGCAAGTTGATTTGATTAGTATCTAGTTCATAAGTCTTATCCGCACGTTTAGTTCCCACTTTGAAACTCATGCCAGGCTTATAAGCTTCGTGCATCATTTCAACAGCTTTTTTCTTAACATCTTCAAAATCACGTGAAACCTTCACACTGAGTGAAAAAGTTTGGATACCAAAGACATTCTTTAATTTTTCCATTACTGGTTTTGCATCAACACCGTTTAATTTAATGTGTAGACGATCACGATGTGGTTGCATTCTAAGATCAGGGTAATCCTTCAAAACCTTAGCTACATTCCCGTGAAGACGGTCGATGAAGCTTTTACGGTTTTTACCCTTTGTTGATAGCTCGCCGTAACGAACCATAATTTCAGTATATTCCATGTATTTCTCCTAGTTCAAAATTTGGAAATGGTCGTGAATTTCATCTAAATTCTTAATGAATTCATCCATTTCTTTTTCAGTATTACTTTCATCTAAACTAACACGTACAGCACTAGTTGCAACATTTTCTCTGACATTCATTGCCTTTAAAGTACCTGATTCCAAACCCTTTTTGGATGAACAAGCACTAGTTGTTGAAATATAGATGTCACGGTCTTCAAACGTATGCACGATTGTTTCACCACGAACACCATCGATTGTAAAACAGATAATATGTGGAGCAAAATTATCAGCAATTTGTGAAAAGACGTGAACGTTGTCCATTGTCTTCAAATGGTTAACTAATTTTTCCTTTAGTTGCTCCATCTTGTCAGCCTTTTTGTCTTCATCCTCTTTTAGAAGACGAATAGCTTTAGCCATACCTGCAATTGCTGGAGTATTTTCAGTACCACTACGAAGGTTTGATTCTTGACCACCACCAGCCATTAGTGGTTCAAGTTGTTTACCTTCTTTCATATAAATAAAGCCGATTCCACGAGGTGCATGGAATTTGTGACCAGAGAAAGTATAGTAATCAACACGTGGATCCATGAATTTATCTTGAATATTCTTACCAATTGCTTGGACAGAATCGACGTGATAACTAATATTTGGATAGTCTTTTAGGACATTGGCAATCTCATGGATTGGTTGAATAGCACCAATTTCATTATTAACTGCCATAGTTGAAACTAAAATCGTATCGTCACGAATAGCATTCTTAAGGTCTTCAGCACTAATATGACCAGTCTTATCGACTGGTAAATAAGTTACTTCAAAACCTAGTTCTTCAAGTTGATGCATCGTGTTCAAAACAGATGGATGCTCAATTTGTGTTGTGATGATGTGTTTACCAAATTCACGTTTCTTGAAAGCTGTACCCTTGATGATCCAATTGTTACCCTCAGTACCACCACTAGTAAAAACGACTTCATCTTGTTTGAAGCCCATTAGTTTTGCGATTTGTTTACGAGATGTTTCCAATAATTCATAAGCTCTCAAACCTAACTTATGCAAACTAGAAGGATTCCCGAAATATTCTTCACTAGCAGCATTGTAAGTTTTTAGAACTGAATCATTAACTTTAGTTGTTGCACTATTATCAAAATATATCATTTTTGCCTCACCAAAATAAAAAGGCCTCAAAGGCCCAAATTTTTATCTATTATAATTTAACACACTTTTAGAGAAATTAAGAATTAATTGTCTCTTTTATTCGGTCAACTGAACCAGATTCAACCTCTTCCAAGGCTTTTGAAATTACATCAACTGACTCTTGATAGTTGTAATCATCATCAAATAATGAACGTGCATGTGCCAATTCATCACTAAAGGCGCCATCCTTAGTAGCATAACGGTTTGCATATTGCAGTAACTTTTCGGCTAATTGGACGTTGTACTTCAACTTAGAAGTTTTTTCTACCAAGTTATTCAAATCCTCTTGCGTGATGATGACTGCTTTACTAATATCTTCCATATTAATTTGATCAGCATCTAAATCATCATATAATTTATTGATTTCATCATAAACCATGTAGAAGTAATCAAGATAATCATCTGGCAAACCATTCAAGCGCAATTGTTCGATCATCTTTTTTTGAATCTCTAAACGTTTAGCATATTCATCGACACTATTACGAGCAATTTGTTCACTAGTTAACATCTGATTGAGTTCATCATTAATATCTTTTTCACTAGTTTCGATTTCATCTAATTCTTTAACGATGTTTTTAAAATCAGTTCTTACTTGTGAAAAAATCACTTGTTTATCAGCAATACTTTGTACGTCGGCATCGTATTCACGACGAACTTCATTCAAGGTATCAAAATTACTCTTAAAAGTATCTAAAGTCTTATCTGTTAAGACATAACCTTCTTGTAATTTCTGAATTCTTTTATCCAAACGATTGTGTTGAAAAACCGCGTGATTGATGTAGTCTAAAACAGGTTTTTGTTCCTTTAAAACATCACGCTTACCGTCTATTTCCAACGTTAACGTTTCATACAAGTCGTCAATTCTTTGTTTAATATCTTCATTATTAGTATTAACAGCGTCGAAATTCAATTCACCCAACTTGTCATTTGATTCTTCAATTTCTTTTTGAACTTCTTGAATCAAGGCAACAATATCATCATTGAATTTGAAATGTTGCTTATCTAATTTTTGAAAGACAAACTTAATTTCGTCCACTTGCCCTGGGAAAACTTCATTTAAGTCGTGGAACAATGGTTCGATAACTTTTAATTGGTCTGTGATCAAACCTAGCTTAATTTTAATATCGTCCAAAATTTGACTAGCTTCAATGTGATCACCTTTAGTTGTTAATTGCTTTTCATTATCTAATAAGTTAGCAATCTCTGATAACTCATCCTCTAATTTATCGGTCGCTGGACCATAACTAAATGATTGCGTCAAAACTTGCTTGCGTAATGTTTGATATTTCTTTTGTAATTCTTCGCTGTGAGTAGCATTCAATTCATTGCTCTTTAACAATTCATCAAAGCCCTGTGAAATTTGAGAAATTTCATCTTCAAATTGTTTCAAACTAGCATTAATTTTTTTCAAATCACTATTGGCACCGAAAACCTTAAATTCAGTATTTTTGTATTCGGCTCCACGCATTTGTCGAAGAATATCCGAAAAAATCTCTTCTTCTTGCTTGTGATATTCAACTTTCAACTGATTAAAACGATCATCACTAGCACCAGACAATTTCATTTTAGTTAGTTTCTCAATTTTGCCTTCTAAGCGAGCTTCTTTTAAGTGATCAGTTCTATCCTTATATTCATTTAACGTGGAAGCATTTTTCTTTTGCAAAAACCACATGTACCATAAGAAAAATAGAACGATTAAGATTATTCCAATAATAATTACAAACACATTTACACCCCTAATGACGATTCAGTCTTGTCTTTATGAAATTATAACAAATATTACTCTTATTATTATCTAAGTCAGCTTTTCATAATAAAGTTTTAAACTATTCCCAAAATAATTTTGACAATCGTTCGTCATCACGGTATACTAGCCTTCGTGTAAAATATGCAGCAAAGAGCGGCAAGAACGTCAACAGTTATCGACGAGTTAGTTCAATCAGTAACCTGTGGCTGCACAAGGTGAAATTTGTAACGATAACTGCACGAATGCTAAGCTCTAGTTAATTATTTTACTCCAGACAAACATTTTGGAGGAATTAAAATATGTCAAGATATACTGGCCCACGCTGGAAATTATCACGTCGTTTAGGTATCTCACTTTCAGGTACTGGTAAGGAAATCGCTCGTAGAAACTACGCCCCTGGTCAACACGGACCAAACGGTGGCCGTCGTAAGATCTCAGAATACGGTCAACAATTAGCTGAAAAGCAAAAGTTACGTTTCATGTATGATGTTAACGAACGTCAATTCCGTAACCTATTTAACCGTGCTGGTAAGATGGATGGTATCCATGGTATCAACTTAATGATCCTTCTTGAAACAAGATTGGATAACGTTGTTTACCGTTTAGGTCTTGCAAGTTCACGTCCACAAGCTCGTCAACTTGTAAACCACGGTCACATCACAGTTGATGGCAAACGTGTTGATATCCCTTCATACGAAGTTCAAATTGGTCAAAAGATCAGCCTTCGTGAAAAGTCAAAGGACCTTGCTATTGTTAAGGAAAACCTTGAAAACGTTGTTGGTCGTCCTGGTTTTGTTAACTTCGATGAAAACACATTGACAGGTTCACTAGTACGTAACCCAGAACGTGACGAACTAGAACCAAACATTGATGAATCACTAGTTGTTGAATACTACAACCAAGTACTTTAATATTTGGACAAAAATACATTCACTATTTGGTGGATGTATTTTTTTTTGCCTTATTTTTATATAAATTAAAAAGAACATCACCAGAATGAAATAATAACTTCACTCTAACAATGTTCTCTACTTAAATTTAATCCTACTTAATGAATTTAGAATAAGCAGCAGACCAACAATACTAGCTATCAAGCCGCTCCACCACATGACTCCAAAGGTTGCGTTAAAAAACAATTGGAAAAACGCCAACGTTATAATTACGCCGAACCAAAATTCCGCACATTTATACCACTCCATCTTCATCATCCCTTAATTATTATTCTCTTAATTCAACATCATTATAGGATATCTTTTATACAAATTAAACTAATAATAAAAAATTAATTTTGTGAAGAAATTTCTTGATTGAAGTCAACTAAATACTTACTCAATTGTAAAAATTTATCTTTTAAAATTTGATCATAATCACCTTTTATAACTTCTTGCGAAGTATTCAACAATTCAAAGCCTATCACTAAATCACTAGATTTTACCTTTTGATAATGTGTTATAACTTTTTCAAAGTTGTCAGCCGACAATAACTTACTAGAAGTATGATCATTGGAGACACCCCAACCTTCGTGAACTATTTGATCTTGATACTTTCTTAAAACTGGGTAATATTTTTGACGATCACGAATATCTGCCAAGAGACTAAACGTGATAAAATAACGGTCTGGCCACAACCCAAATTCCAAATGTGGAGTCTTTTTATAACCCTTTTTATCTTGATTAATAGCCAACCACGTATCTGGAGGCGGATTTTTCGTCCGTCGCTGATGTTTAGCTATTTTCATGAAAAATTGCTGTTGATATTCATCTTCTAGATGTTTTAATAAACCCGAACCAAAAACTTCGAACTTTGGATCAAGATTTGTTTTAATTAAATCTAAACGTCCAGAAAGTGTCATATCATCAAAAACTTTAAAATCATTTTTATCAAACATGTTCTCAATCCTTTGTTGTAGAATATATTATATTAATTATATAGGAGGAGCTATGCAAAAACCATTAGCATATCGAATGCGCCCTACTAATATCGATGAAGTTGTCGGACAACAGCATTTAGTCGGACCACATAAAATCATTCGTCGAATGGTTGAAAGTAAAATGTTGTCCTCGATGATTCTTTATGGACCTCCGGGGATCGGCAAAACTAGTATTGCCAGTGCTATTGCCGGCTCTACTAAATATGCCTTTCGCATGTTGAATGCAGCAACCGATACTAAAAAAGACCTACAGATCGTAGCTGAAGAAGCAAAAATGAGCGGTACCGTTGTTTTAATGCTCGATGAGATTCATCGCTTAGATAAAACTAAACAGGATTTTTTATTACCTCTTTTGGAAAGTGGCTCCATTATTTTAATCGGTGCTACAACTGAAAATCCATATATCAATATAAGCCCTGCTATTCGCTCTAGAGTGCAAATTTTTGAATTGAAGCCACTTAATAGTGATGACTTAAAAAAAGCCGTTAAGCGTGCTTTAAATGATTCAGAGAACGGTTTAGGAAAATATCATGTAAAACTTGATGAAAATGCACTGGAATTATTAGTCAGTTCCACGAATGGTGATTTGAGAAGTATTTTAAATGGACTGGAACTTTCAGTTCTCTCAACTAAGCCCTCAAAGGATGACTTAATTCACATTGACTTACAGTCCATCGAAGAATCAGTTCAAAGAAAAGCTATTTCTTCAGATAAAGATGGCGACAGTCATTACGATGTTATGTCAGCTTTTCAAAAATCAATTCGTGGCAGTGATCCTAATGCTGCAATTCTTTATCTAGCTCGGCTATTAGAAGCTGGTGATTTAACCTCGGCCATTAGAAGATTGATGGTCTGTGCTTATGAAGATGTCGGCTTAGCTAACCCTCAAGCATGTGCTAGAGCAGTTCAAGCTTGTCAGGTTGCACAAATGGTGGGATTGCCTGAAGCTAGAATTCCTTTAGCAGATGCTGTCATTGACTTATGTCTCTGTCCTAAATCAAATTCAGGCATGGTCGCAATTGATTCTGCATTAGAAGATGTTCGCAGCGGCAAAGCCAATTCTATTCCCGATGACTTAAAAGATGCTCATTACTCTGGAGCTAAGAAACTTGGGCACGGAATTGAATATAAATATCCCCACAATTATCCAAACTCTTGGGTTGAACAGCAGTACTTACCAAATAATTTACGTAATCGTCACTATTATCAACCAAATGATACTGGTAAATACGAACAAGCGCTCAATCTCAGAATCCAACAAATACAATCTTGGAAAAAGAATTCGAAACGGAGTCAGAATAATTATGATAATTAAAATTTTAATGATCTTTTTTGTGATTTTTTTGTTAGCTTTAGCTTACATTCTTTGGTCACACAGTAGCGGAAAATTTTTGATTTATTCACCAGATGAAAATTTAACGCTCAAAAACGTTATGCGCTATACGGCTGTATTATTGGTTTTAGTCGCTATTATGGGAATTGCCATTGCCTTTTTTGGAAGTCGTGAAGCTAACTTCATTACTTTATTGTTAGGTAGTTTGATTGCGGCAGGATTTTCAATTTATTTAGCAAATATACGTTAAATATCGTTGGATTACTGTATTTATTTCACCAAATAAACTAAAATGAAATTATAAAAGCAGTAATATTACATTAACGGGGTGATACTTATGTTACAACAATATAAAAACATTCTCGTACCAATTGATGGTTCATTCGAGGCAGAATTAGCATTTAAAAAGGCTGTCGAGGTAGCTAAGAGAAATAAAGCTGCGATCCATTTAATTCACGTCATTGATACTAGAGCTTTCCAAAACGTTTCTAGCTTCGATTCAACAATGGTAGAACAAATTACTGAAAAAGCTAAGGAAACAGTTAAGAAGTACGTTAAAACGGCTAAGGATGCCGGTTTAGACGAAATTGACTACAGTATTGAATATGGCTCACCAAAAGCTATCATCGCTACTGACTTTCCAAAGAAGTTAGGTGTCGATTTGATCATGATTGGTGCTACTGGTCTTAACGCTATGGAAAGACTTCTCATTGGTTCAGTTACTGAATATGTAACTAGAACTGCTGCATGTGATGTCTTGGTAGTCAGAACTGATTTAGATAATAAAACGATTCAAAAACCTAGAAAATAATAAGCATTAAAAAAGAGGATCGATTCTAAAAGAATCGACCCTCTTTTTGATTAGCGGAAATTAATAAATTTTTTATTTAAAAGATATTCAAATGCATATCTTTCATTTTAATCTTTAATTTTTCAAAAACTGTTTTGTTTTCACTGATACTTGAGATCACATATGCCTTGATATAGTCCTCATCAGTCTTTTGACCTTCACGAGTACCGGCATCTGCCAAGTAACAGTACATTTCATCGAGTTTGAACAAAGTTTGTTCTCTTCTAGCAATGAAAATACCTTCGTTAGCATATTCCATAGCCTTTTGATTTTCTTCTAGCTTCAATGACAAATCTGCCATGTTGCTATAAATCAAAATGCTATCGTGGTAATTTTCATCACCAATCTTATCAAGGCTTGATTTGATCAAATCCTTGGCTTGATTGTAATAAACTCGAGCTTCGTCCATTGACTTTTTATTGATGTAGGCCTTAGCAGTAAAGACGTCGATCAAAATGTCATACATATCAACATTAGCAATATTAACATTCATAGCCCGGTTGAAATCAAAAATAGCTTTGTCATAATTCTTGCTACTTACATATTCAATCAATCCATTGAAGAAATGAATCAATTTGATTTCTTGCTTATTATTGACATTGATGTTTTTTAGTTTACCCAGTTTGTCACTGATACCTTCGAAATCATCTTGATAAAATGATTTCTTAATGTCACTAATGATGGAATATATTTGACTATCGTCATTGACGATTACAAGGTTCATTGTGATACCCAGTCTTTCACAAATGCGAACCAAAATTTCCATACTTGGAATCTTGTCTTTTTTTTCAATCAGGCTGACAGTTGCCTGTGTACAAATACCATCAGCGAGCTCAGATTGAGAAATACCTCTGAGCTTTCTGTAGTGGCGAATCTTTTCACCTAAAATTTTCATTCTAAACTATCCCCATTCATTTATTAATTCCATGGATAATTTAAACAGTTATTAAAAAATGTTGCAAGAAATAAGCAACGATAAAAAGATAAATTTTAAAAATTTAATTATTTACTTCAAAGAACCATGCATCTTTTTCACTACCATTTAATAATTCAGGATTATCATTTAATTTATCGTTCACTTTAACGATTTTCCCGTCAACTGGTGATTCTAGCTCTATTACAGCCTTTTGAGCTTCAATTTCACCACTAGATTCTCCTTTTTTTATTTCAGAATCTAGATCAGGTAATTCGACATATTTGACATCACCTAAAGCCTCTTGAGCCTCTTTAGTTAAGCCTATACGAGTTGTCTTGTCACCCTTTTTTATCCAGTAATAATTTTTCTTTTCACTCATAAAAATTCCTACCTTTGCTTAAAAGTACCGTTTTCAAACATGTAACTCTTATGATGGAACCTCATCGACATCACTAATCCAATACCGATCATATTACCTAACAATGCTGACCCACCTTGCGAGATAAACGGCAACGGGATACCTGTCAATGGTAATAAACCAACACTCATACCAATATTTTCGAAAACATGGAACAAAATCATCATGATTACACCAGTTGATACATAAGCATAAAATTCATTCTTAGTATCAAAAGTAACTTGAACCATTTGATAAATTAATAAGAAATAAAGCAAAATCAAAACACATGAACCGATAAAGCCAAAATTCTCACCAATAACGGAGAAAATCATATCGGACTCACGAACGGGAACATAAACGTTAGAAACGTTAAAACCTTTACCAAACAACTTACCAGATCCGATAGCTTTCATATTCTGCCAGATCTGATAACCATTTTCTGACGTATCAGCCGAAGGATTACGCCAACTATCAATACGGGCAAATTGATAAGATCTAAAACCAAAATGTCCTAGGATCTGCCGACCCCAATCAGTTGTAGCAAATAACAGAGCTGTTCCACCGATAACGGCAACAATCAGAAAACCAGTTAAGAGGATTCGCCAATCGATTCCAGAAACCAAAATCATTCCACCTAAAATGGCAACGAAAACCAAGATAGTACCGAAATCATTTTGTAATTTCAATAGAACCATGACTGGTAAAGTCCACAAGAATAATTTGCCCAATAAGATAAAGTCGTTTTTTATGGTGTGAACTTGATATTCACTGTTATGATTCGTAATAACTTTCCCCAGCATCAATATATATGCCGGTTTCATTACTTCAGATGGCTGAAACGTAAACGATCCAACGGCAAACCAACTCTTAGCACCAGTACTGGCAGCATACGAGCGGCTATAAAAAATCAAAACTAAGAACAGCAAAGCAATCCCGGCAAAGTAAGCATAGTTTGCCACCTGCCACAGTTGCTCCGCATCAAATTGCATGATGATTGCTATCCCAATTGCACCGATAACATACCATGCTAACTGTGAAACTACATTTCTTAATGGATTTTGTGAATCCTGAATCGTAGCTACGTAAATAGACATTAGTCCAATCATCGCAAGCATCATTACGGAAAAAATGATTCCGTAATCGATTCGAGAATCCACATCATTCTTTTTTCTATTTTCTCTTATTTGCATATTTACACCTGCTAATGATTATGTAAATTATATTGCATTAACAATTCATTGATTGCATCGTCCAATTTTACTGATTTGAAAGGAGTATCGTTACTTTCTACGAATGAAAGATAACGATCTCCGTCTTTTTTGATGGTACCAATATACTTCTTGCGGTCCCAAAGTTCATAAGTTTCAGGATCACTACTGATATCTTTTAAGTTGATTTCAACTGTTTTTTTTCTATTAGACATTAAATCTTTCCTATTCTTTGTTGTGAAATTTTTTGGCGATAATTTCATCTTCATATTTTTCAGGATGAGGATTTCTAAAAATAGTGAAATTATCAGGTACTGGGTCTACTCCACCGCGAACAAAGGGATTGCAACGTAAAATACGTGCCAATCCCATAATTGTACCTAAAATTCCACCATGCTTTTTAACCGCATCAATAAAGTAAGTCGAACATGTTGGATAATAGCGACAACTAGGTGGCAAAACTGGTGAAATAAATTTCTGATAAAAACGAACTATTCCAATTAAAAGTTTTTTAAGCATCTAATTACCTTAAAAATTCAAACATGTGCATCCAAGTCCCCGGCCACAATACAGCTAACGGATTAGAACCACCTAAAGCCGATCCTATCAACATACCTAAAACCAAGAAAATGAGCATTAATAGTAATACCCAACCAATTTTTTTGAAAATATCATGACGATATTCTTTGCCAAAGTCTCTTTTCATTTTTCACCCTAGTATTTTTGATGTTTTTCAATATGATCCAATAATACACCTGTACCTAAAGCAACGGAATCTAATGGACTATCAGTCAAGAGAACTGGTACTTGAAGTTTTTCAGACAACAATTTGTCTAAGTTCTTCAACAATGCTCCACCACCAGTTAACATGATACCTCGATCAATGATATCACCTGATAGTTCTGGAGGTGTTTGTTCCAAAACATTCTTAGCAGCAGCAACGATTTGAACAACGCCGTCACGAAGAGCTTCTTGAATCTCTACTTCATTAGTAGTGATCTCTTTTGGCAAACCAGAAACAATATCGATTCCACTAGCTGAGAATGTCTTACTTTCATCAGCATCCATTACACAACCAATTTCAATTTTGATTTGTTCGGCTGTTCTTTCACCGATAATCAAATTGTGATGTTGCTTAATGTACGCTTGAATAGCACTAGTCATCTTATCACCAGCAAAACGAAGTGATTGGCTAGTTACAATATCACCCATTGAAATGACAGCAATATCACTGGTACCACCACCAATATCAATGACCATGTTACCTTGTGGCTTGAAAATATCCAAACCTGCACCGACAGCAGCAACTTTTGGTTCCAATTGAAGATAAACCTTACCACCACCAGCTTGTTCGGCTGCCTCGATAATCGATTTTTGTTCAACTGGCGTTACGTTTGTTGGTGCACAGATCATAATCGTTGGTTTCGAGAAACGTCCACCAACATTTAGCTTTTCAATAAAATATTGAAGCATCTTTTCAGTAATATCAAAGTCAGCAATTACACCGTCTTTTAAGGGACGAATAGCTTTAATGTTAGCTGGAGTTCTACCAACCATCATATAAGCATCTTTACCAACTGCTACTACATCATTATTATTTGTATTGATTGCCACAACTGAAGGTTCATTTAAGACAATTCCTTCACCTTTGACATCAATCAGTACATTTGCTGTACCTAAATCAATTCCTAGATATTTCGACATACTATATCCTCCAAAATCTGAACACAAAAAGTATATCATAACCAGCCTAATCATTAAATTGCCAATAAAAAAAGAAAGTGGTTTTTCCACTTCCTTAAGCGAACTTTAAGCCAATTTTGTAACACTTGGTATTGTATTCAATACTAATCTTTCTCTACCAGATTCATCGATTGAGACTCTTCTGATCTTAGCACCTAAATCTCTTAACTTTTCAGTGAAATGATAATATCCACGGTCCAAATATTGAAGGTTAGAAACTCTAGTCTCACCTTCAGCAACTAATCCTGCTAATACTAGTGCTGCAGCAGCACGTAAATCAGTAGCAGCAACGTTAGCACCACTTAATTGCGCTGGACCAAACATAATAACTGAATTACCTTCAATCTTATAGTCGGCCTTCATTTTTCCAAATTCTGGGAAATGCATAAATCTGTTTTCAAAGACTGTTTCTGTCATAACCGTAGTTCCCACACTCAATAATTGAGCCAAAGTCATTTGAGCTTGCATATCAGTTGGGAAACCAGGATGTGGCATTGTCTTAACATCTACTGGTTTTAATTGATTAGTACCAACAACGTGAATTCCATAATCGGTTTCTTCAATTGAAACACCCATTTCAGTCAATTTGGAAATCAAAGGACGATTGTGAGCGCCAACAGCATCTTTAATAAAGATATCACCATTTGTTACAGCAGCAGCAACCATGAAAGTACCAGCTTCAATACGATCTTGCATGATTGAATGTTCACATCCATGTAAAGCAGATACTCCCTTGATTCTTACGGTATTAGTACCAGCTCCTGTAACATCTGCACCCATCTTGCTCAAAACATTAGCAAGATCAACAATCTCGGGTTCTCTAGCAGCGTTGTCGATGACTGTTTCACCATCGGCTAATGTAGCTGCCATCATAATGTTTTGTGTTGCACCAACACTTGGAAAATCTAAATAAATGTTAGCTCCGTGTAAACCATCAGTTTTTGCGTCAATGAAACCGCCCCTTTGACTGAATTGTGCACCCATAGCTTCTAGGCCCTTAAGATGCAAATCTATAGGTCTAGAGCCAATTGCACAGCCACCAGGCATTGCAACGTGTGCTTCTTTATTACGAGCTAGGAGAGGTCCTAAAACGACGATTGAGGCACGCATCTTATCAACTAGGTCTTCTGGTGCAGTTGTAGCAGTTCCATTAGATGTATCAACAGTTAAAATCTCATCAGCCTCATCATAAGAAACTTCGGCATTTAGAGCTTTTAAAACTTTAGACATCGTTATAACGTCCGATAACGGAGGGATATTAGTCAAGAAGGTTTTACCTTTTGATGCTAAAATAGTCGCCGCTAAAATCGGTAAAGCGGCATTCTTTGCACCTTCAATTCTGACAGTTCCTTTTAATTGCGTAGGTCCATTAACGATTATTTGTTGCACAATATTCTCCTCCAAAACCTGGGATCATTTAAAAAAGTAAGGTTATATTTCGAGCTAAACTAAAAATACTCATGAAAAACGAACTAACTGTATAACCTAGAGCGATTGCGATAAACGCTACAAGTAATTGTAACATTTTAGGATTGGTTTTGTTATAAATCTTTTTCCAATCAACCACTTGCAAAACGTTGAAGCTGATCCAAATAAATATAACATGACTTATAAGCGTTATTATGGCATTTATTCCGATATTTGTCATTTTATAAACCTCACTTTTCTAGATAATAACATTTTTACTGAAATTATTCCGCCTACAATCAAATACTTTAAAATTATTTAAAACAAAAAGGATTAGGTTTCCCTAATCCTTTAAGGGTTCTAAACTTTCTGGTATTGATGAACAATCAATACCAGTTTTTTTTATA